>Ga0209976_10000560_pt1 | contig 23834 bp, 16 predicted proteins | sample SumtaG_FD_182806 | JGI IMG/M metagenome (GOLD analysis project Ga0209976, IMG submission 182806) | Deep subsurface microbial communities from Indian Ocean to uncover new lineages of life (NeLLi) - Sumatra_00157 metaG (SPAdes) (version 2) | ecosystem: Environmental > Aquatic > Marine > Oceanic >...
CAGCCGCTTCGGTCTCGGTAGGCTCAGCGTCTTCCGGTTCAGCCTGAGTCTCTTCCTCAACCTCCGACGAAGAAGCTTCAATCTCATCTTCCGGTCCGTCCCCGGCTTCCTCGGAAGTGTCCTCCGCCTCAGCCGCTTCGGTCTCGGTAGGCTCAGCATCTTCAGGTTCAGTCTGGGTCTTTTCCTCAACTTCCGGTACGTCCCCGGCTTCCTCGGAAGTGTCCTCCGCCTCAGCCGCTTCGGTCTTGGTAGGCTCAGCATCTTCAGGTTCAGTCTGGGTCTTTTCCTCAACTTCCGGCGCGGAAGCTTCGACCTCGTCGGAGGATGGCTCTTCGCTGCTCTTGGCTGCTGCCAGCGAGGCTCCAAGGATATCTCCCAGGGTTCCACCGCCGCTGTCATTGTTCAGGTAGCTCTTATAGGGAGGAGCAGAACGGCCCTCCTTGGCGGCCTTCATGCTGAGACTGACTTTCCTCTCTTCGGAATCGATGTTCAGGATCTTGACAGTCACTTCTGTACCCGAGGGGAATGCCTCTTCGGCGCTTTGACCGTTACCAACGTCCATCTCGGAAACGTGGATGAGTCCTTCTACACCTTCCATCAGCTCAACGAAAGTTCCGAAATCAGCATGATTGACGACCTTACCGGTAATAACGGATCCGGCCGGATGTTTACCGGCAAGCTCCTCCCACGGGTTGGTAGTCAACTGTTTCAGGCCGAGGGACAGGCGCTCCCTGCCTTTGTCAACGCTCAGGACGACAGCCTTGACAGAGTCACCCTTCTTTATTATCTCGGACGGATGGTTGATCTTCTGTGTCCAGGACATATCGCTTACATGGATAAGACCGTCAATGCCTTCCTCCAACCCGATGAAAGCTCCAAAATCGGTCAACGTTCTGACCTTGCCCTCAATGATACTGCCGATGGGATATTTCTCTGCAACAATGTCCCATGGGTTGGGTTCCATCTGCTTCATGCCGAGGGATATACGCCTGCTTTCCGTATCGATACTCAGGACCTCGGCCTCCACCGAATCCCCAACCTCTACGATCTTGGATGGGTGCTTGATCTTACGGTTCCAGGTCATTTCGCTGATGTGGACGAGTCCTTCAACACCGTCTTCGAGCTTGATGAAGGCACCGTAATCGGTGACGCTCATAACCTTGCCGGTTACTCTCGTACTGACGGGATATTTTGCGGGTACACCCTCCCAGGGATCTTCGGACAACTGTTTCATGCCGAGAGAGACACGCTCCTTTTCCTTGTCGAACTTCAGTACCTTGACCTGGACGTTGTCACCGACGGTGAGCATCTCTGATGGATGCTGCAGCCTTCCCCAGGAAAGATCTGTGATATGCAGCAGACCATCTATTCCCCCCAGATCTATAAAAGCGCCGTAATCGGTGATATTTTTGACGATCCCTTCCATCACAGAACCTTCCTCAAGCACCTTGAGGGTATCTTCCTTCTTGGTCTCTCTCTCTTCCTCAAGCAGGACACGCCTGGAGAGAACGACATTTCCACGTCTGGGGTTGAATTTGATTATCTTGAAAAAGAACTCTTCACCGACGAGGCGGTCAAGGTTCCTGATGGGCCTGATGTCAACCTGGGAACCGGGTAGAAAAGCTCTCACACCTATGTCAACGGTGAGCCCACCCTTGATCCGGTTGATGATCTTGCCACGTACAGGTTCATTGTCTTCGTAAGACTGGCCGATATCGTTCCAGACCTTCATCTTATCGGCCTTCTCTTTGGAAAGGTAGATCAGACCTTCGGAATCTTCCTTTTTCTCGAGAAACACTTCAACCGTATCGCCTTCCGCTACGGTAAGTTCCCCGTTTTCATCCTGGAACTGTACACTTGGAATAATGCCTTCGGACTTGTAACCCACATCCACAAGAACACCATCCTGAGAGATTCCGACTACTGTGCCGGTGACAACTTCCCTCTCCCTCAGATCTTTGATGCTCTCTTCGTAGAGTTTGGCGAAATCCTCACTGTCATCGTCATCATCAATCAGTTCCTCACCGGCATCCCCGGTTTCGGTGGTTTCGGGTGCCACCTCAGGTGTTTCATCGTTATCGAGACTGTTCTCTTCCATCTCTTCCATCATCATACGCTGTTTGACCTCCTCAAATTTTATTCCTTCTGAACGGTGGCGGATTATCCTATATTTGATATCCCATGTCAATTCGATACCAGCCTCTCAAGCCTTGGAAATAGTATATTTCTCAACAAATGTTCCCAATAACAGAAGATTATTGATAATTGAGCAAAATGAATTGAGGATTGAGAACTGAGAATTGAGGATTTAGAACACTCCGGAAGATCCAGCTTCATACAGATAAAATTGGTGCTGGATTGTAAGCACTCAACGGAAATCAGCACCTTATGTCCCCGTATTTAAAAAGATAATGGAGTATAATAAACAAAGTTGCGCCTGATAGGATAACTGGAGGATCGTCAAAGCATACTATTTCAGGTTTATGCCAATCACGAGTCACGAATCACCAATCACGGCTTTTATCAATCCATCCTTTTCAAGGCTGTCACAATTTCGTCTATGACCCATGCAGGTGTCGAGGCACCGGCTGTCACTCCGATGGGTCCTCCAGGGGGAATCTCGAGGTCCCTCAACTCAACTGCGCTCTCGATGTGGTATGTCACTGTGCCTCCCTGGATGACAGACTGCGCCAGGCGTGTTGTATTGGCGCTGTTCTTTCCGCCGACCACGATCATGACATCAACCTGTCTGGCAAGTTCCTGCGCTTCCACGCCTCGTTTGTGTGTCGCCTGGCAAATCGTGTTGTAAGTCCTCACCTCGCGGCAGTGATATATGCACAGGGAGGCCACTGCCCGCAGGTTCTCCAGGGACTGTGTGGTCTGGGCCACAAGACCAACTTTTTTACTCAGGATCCCGGGTTTAACACCTTCCGGCCCACGGACAATCAGACATGAATCAGGCGCATAACTGAGAACCGCCATGACCTCGGGGTGATCGGACTCACCCACTATAATGATCTGGTACCCCTCGTCAGCGAGTCCTCTGACCCTTTCTTTAAGCCGCTGGACAAGCGGGCAGGTCGCGTCTACGACCTTGAGTCCTCTCTTCTCAGCCTCCTCAATCACTCCCCTTGGAGCGCCATGGGATCGGATGACCACTGTACCATTCGGGATTTCCTCGAGGGTTTGAGCCATCCTTATCCCCATATTCTGCAGGCGGAGAACCTCTTGGGGATTATGTATAATGGGTCCCAGCGTGTACACCGGCCCCCCTATTTCATCGAGGGCCGATATCGCCATCTTGACCGCTCTCTGAACGCCGAAGCAGAACCCAGCGGACACAGCCAGCTTCACCTTATGCACCGGATTCCTCCAACTCCTTCACCTTATCCGCGAGCGCTTCAACAACTTGGGCGATGGTCATGCCTGTGGTGTCGATATGTATGGCATCATCAGCTCTTTTAAGAGGCGAATGCTCCCTCGACGCGTCCTTCTGATCTCTCTCCTCCATCTCCCTTCGGACCTTATCCGGGTCCTCATCCATCCCCATCTCTTTAAGCTGAAGCCACCTTCTTCGGGCACGTTCAACAGGCGAGGCATCCAGATAGAATTTTGCAGGGGTGTCGGGGAACACGACGGTGCCCATGTCCCGCCCCTCGGCCACGACCCCACCTGAGCCTCCAATTTCACGCTGGAGCCTAACCATGTGGGATCTGACCTCCGGTACCGATGACACAACGGATGACCCGAGACTCATCTCCGGCGACCTGATCTCCTCGGTAACATCCCGGCCATTCAGGTATATGGACGCCCCATCCTCACGTCGGTACATATCTATTCGAATCCGCCTACACAGCTTGTCCAGACGGTTTGGATCATCGTAGGGGATATTGTCCAGAGCTGCTGCAAGGGCCACAGCTCTGTACATCGCACCGGTATCCAGATGGATGTATCCAAGCTCGTCAGACAGCATTGCGGCCACGGTGCTCTTACCGGAGCCCGACGGACCATCTATTGCTACGATCTGTTTCATAAAATTCAGGTATCGCTCACTGAACCTGGCAGGAGATCATTCATGAGTCTGATGAAACCAGGGAAGGAAGTATCGACACAAGCCGTCTCGCTGATCTCGCTCCGGTCGTCTGCCAGGAGGGACAGGATGGCGGAACTCATGGCAATGCGGTGATCGCCATGACTGTCGTAGGCGGACCCAATGATGGCAGCCCGCCCATGGATCCTGAAACCGTCGGTCAGTTCCTCGACCTTGACACCGCCCCGGTCCAGCATCTGCACAGTGGTCGAGATCCTATCCGATTCCTTTACACGCAGCTCGCTGGCGCCACGCAGTTCGGTCACACCATCGGCCGCAGCCGCGAGAACAGCCGCCAATGGGAGTTCATCAATGATCGCCGGGATCCATTCCTCGGGGATGCTGATCCCCTTAAGAGTACCGGTACCCTGCACCCTTATGTCCGCCATCGGTTCTCCCTCACCATCTTGCGGCGTGACTGAGATCCGGGCGCCCATAGCCTCCAGCATTTGAAGTATCCCGGTTCGCGTAGGGTTCACGCCCACATTGCGCACAACGATATCGGACCCGTCCATGATAGTGCCGGCGACGAGGAAGAAGGCGGCTGATGATATATCCCCGGGAACCTTTATGGTTGTGGCTTCCGGGACCTGGCCTCCCTCAACGACGAAGGTCCCTCCCTCGACCGAAATGTGAACGCCCATGGCAGAGAGCATTCTTTCCGTGTGGTCCCTGCTCAGGGAAGGTTCCGTAAAAATAGTCTTTCCTTCAGCGTTGAGCGCGGCAATGAGAACGCTGGATTTGACTTGGGCGCTGGCGACAGGACTACTGTAGTTTATGCCCTTTAACCCTCCTCCCCTGATGGTCAGTGGAAGGAGAGTACCGTCAGCACGTCCATCAATAATAGCACCCATCAGGCGAAGGGGTGCCGCAACCCGAGCCATGGGACGCCTGCGCAAGGAATCGTCGCCGGTAAGGACCGAGAGAAAGGGGCAGGCGGATAGAAGACCCGCCATGAGACGAGCTCCTGTACCGCTGTTTCCGAGATCTATCACATCCCCAGGCTCGGTAAAGGATCGTATACCCTCTCCGATTATGGACACCTCTTCTCCCCTGTCATCGATCACAGGCCCCAGCGATCTCACGGCACCCAACGTGTGGTCCGTATCCCCCGCTCTAAGGGGTGCGATTATGTGGGAAGTTCCCCTGGCCATGGCAGCGAAAATGTAAGCCCTATGAGTAACGGACTTATCTCCCGGTACAGTAATTTCGCCGAGAAGAGATCCACCCGGCTTGATCATCCAACTCATTTTCCGGACCTCCTGACGACCGATATCCTTTTGAAAATACTCTCCAGCTGGTCACGGTCCCCCTCCTCCAGGGCGGAGAGAATCCTGTTTACCGAATCGCCCAAGCCCTTGACAGCGATGAGAAGCTCCTCCTGGTTGGCAACTGCGATATCAGCCCACATGCGAGGGCTGCTAGCGGCGATCCGCGTGTAGTCTCTCAGCCCTCCGCCGGACAGGTCGACCAGGTCAGGATCTCGCGCTAATACACTGTCTATTATGGCATAGGCTGCCATGTGGGGCATGTGGCTAACCCAGGCGAAGACTTCATCGTGTTCATCCGGATCCATGATCTTGATCTTCGCGCCGACACCTTCCCACATGGCGCTGACATCGGACACGTCCTGTTCTGATGCATCCACAGGAGTGAGGATGACCCTTGCGCCGTCGAAAAGCCCCTTTCTGGCTGCATCAGGTCCCGCTTGTTCATCTCCCGCTATTGGGTGACCAGGGACGTAGCGATAGCCCCTTCCTGCCGCAACCGCCTCTCGGTACCCCCGGACAGCATCCCCCTTCACACTGCCCGCATCGGTGACAAGGGTGTCCCTTTCAAAGCCTGCACCGAGGATCTCCCTGAGGCCGAGTACAGGCACCGCAAGGATAACCAGGTCGCAACTGTCCACCACCTCCGGCACCATGGGTAAGATTTCATCCAGTATACCGATGGACAGGGCGGCCTCGGACCTTTCCGGGAGCAAATCGGATCCGACGATGCATTCGACCAGCGCTCGGTCCTTAAGGTCCAACGCGAGGGAGCCGCCTATTAGGCCTGTGCCCAGAAGATAGACTCGTTTGAAAAGTGGCGTTTCGGGACTTGAGCGATTCACAATTTCCTGCCGAGGGCCTTGGCAAGAGACCTCAGGCTCTTCATGAGAGAAGCGAACTCTTCCAGCCGAAGAGATTGAGGTCCGTCACAAAGAGCTTCTTCCGGGTTTTCGTGGACTTCTATCATTAGCCCATCCGTTCCAGCGGCCACCGCAGCCATGCACATGGGGGCAACGAGGTCGGCTCGCCCGACAGCGTGGCTGGGATCGATGATGATCGGCAGATGGCTCATGCTCTGGACCAATGGTACGCACGAGAGATCAAGGGTGTTTCGCGTATCGGTCTCGAAGGTCCTGATGCCCCTTTCGCAAAGGATGACCTCCATGTTCCCTTCGTCAAGGATATATTCGGCGGACATGAGCCACTCCTTGACAGTGGAAGACAGACCCCTCTTAAGGAGGACCGGCTTTTTCATTTTACCGACCTCTTTAAGAAGGTTGAAATTGGACATGTTTCGCGCACCGATCTGTATAACATCAGCGTATCGATCTACCAGTTCAGCGTCCCTGGGATCCATGAGTTCGGTGATAACCTTAAGACCCGTCTCATCCCGGGCCTGGGCAAGGTACTTCAGCCCTTCCTCTCCCAACCCCTGGAACACGTACGGGGAGGACCTGGGCTTGAACGCACCTCCCCGAAGTAGTTTGGCCCCGGACTTCTTGACGGACCTCGCCACCTTGAGGAGACCTTCCCTTGTTTCCACGCTGCACGGACCGGCTATGACGCTGATCTCGTCACTACCGAAGACTGTATCTCCGACCGTGACCCGGGTATCCTCCCTCTGGAAGTCCCGGCTAGCCAGTTTGAACGGCTTTAAAATGGGCAGGACCTTTTCCACGGCCGGGTAGGCCGCCAGGGCAACTTCCCTAAGAATACGCTCGTCTCCGATGGCGCCAATGATGGTCCTCTCCTCCCCCTGAGAGACATGGACCTTTAGACCCTTCCCGTGGAGTCTTTCGCTGATGTAATCGATGTCGGACTGGGTTGAACCGAGTTTAAGTACGATGATCATGGCTTGGTACCTCATTACAATCCGTGATTGGTGACTCGTGACTCGTGATTAGTAAATCTGCGGTTTCCGAACTTCGAATCACGAATTACGAATCACGGCATTTCAGCTAATAACTTCCCCCAACGCCTCCAGAAACACATCATTCTCTTCCTTCAGTCCCGCTGTGACCCTTATGGTCCCCGGTAGCCCATAGGAGGCCATGGGCCTTACGATAACTCCTCGTTTTATCAGCCCCTCGTAGACATCGTGTCCGGATCTACCGCCCAGGTCGATGAGGATGAAGTTGGTGAAGGATGGAGTAAATGTAAGACCCATACCTTCCACGGCTTCCTGGATGCGACTCAATTCTTTGCGGTTGTGTTCAAGGCCTCTCCGGACAAAATCGTCATCCTCAAGTGCGGCTATTGCCGCGGTCTGGGCGATGCTGTTAACGTTGAACGGCTGCCGGATTCGGTTCAGGAGGTCAGCCAGGGGTTCAGGCATAACGGCATAGCCCACACGAAGCCCTGCCAGCCCGTGAGCTTTGGAAAAAGTCCTCACTACAACTATGGGCCTGCCCTGCCTGAAGTACTCCATCCCGTCGGGAAAATCATCAAGGTGTCTGGCGAACTCGAAGTAGGCTTCGTCCAGCACGAAGGGGATGCTTTCCGGAACCTTCTCCATAAACTTTTCCAACTCAGCCCGGCCGACATAGGTCCCGGTCGGGTTGTTGGGGTTGGCCACGTAAACGATCCTGGTTCGATCGGTCAGAGCATCAGCCATGGCATCCAGATCGTGTTTGAGGGCCGCGTCCAGAGGAACCTCGATTCCTCTACCGCCGTGAGCCAGGGTAGCCAATCGATAGACAACGAAAGCCGGCCAGGCGTAAAGTGTCTCGTCGCCTTCTGTCAGGAGCAGTTGAGCAAGGAGTTCCAGGATCTCGTTGGATCCATTCCCCAGCACGATATTCTCCCGCGGCACTTCCAACCTGTCCGACAGTTTTCCCTTCAGGTCCCATGCGGCACCATCGGGGTAGCGGTTCACCCCGGTTGCCGCCCGTTTTATGGCCTCGACGGCCAGAGGCGACATGCCCAACGGGTTCTCGTTGGAGGCCAGCTTCACGATCCTGGTAAGCCCCAACTCCCGGGCCACTTCTTCAATAGGCTTCCCTGCGCTGTAGGGGACAAGATCCTCCACTGAGTTGTATGCGGGACGGTAGGTTAAGGTCATTGAGAGAACTCCGTAAGAGCCGTGATTCGTGACTCGTGATTAGTGATTATTTAACAATCAAAAGCTGATATGAGATCCAAGATTCAAGAAAATACAATGTTTGGCTATAAGCCTTTGATTTTATTCTGCGTTCTGTGTTCTACGTTCTGCAATCTGGACTTTTCCAGACCCTGGACACCAGCCCTCAGCTGGAGTTCCAGGTTCCACGTTCCAGGTTTTTCAGACGCGCAAGAATGGGTCAGATGCAAGACCAGAGGGGTGAGGAGACCGGAGGCGTATATGCGGCATACGTCGAGGATCGCCGAACCCCGATAACGCAGCAGATGGCCCGTTATTGCGCGTCCCCCCCCATTACAGTCCCTTTCGGGTAACTGCCCAGTATCTTCATATCCTCACAATACTCCCCCACGATCTCAAGCGTCTTACGCAAGTTCGGCTCATCCCGGTGGCCCTCAAGGTCGACGAAGAAAAGGTAATCCCAAGCCTTCTTCCTTGATGGACGCGATTCGATCTTGGTTAGGTTGACGCTGTTGTCCCCGAAAGGCTTGAGGATCTCGTAAAGAGCCCCGACGCGGTCCTTTATCGACAGGACGATAGAGGTTTTGTCATCCCCTGTGGGCTCAGCCATCCGGTTGGAAAAAACGAGAAACCGGGTCAGGTTCTCCTCCCAATCCCCGATATCCTCCACCAGGATCGGCACTTCATAGATCTCTGCGGTCAGTTCCCCGCCCACTGCAGCCGTCCCCCTCATCTCGGCACAAAGGGCCACCGCCTCAGCGGTACTCCTGGTGTCTTTAAGCTTGGCTTCGCTCAGGTTCCTCTGGAGCCAATGTCTGCACTGTGCCAGGGCTTGGGGATGGGAATAGATTGTCCGCACCGTTTCGAGGCTCTGCTCTTTGGATAGGAGCATGAGCCTGATAGGAAGGATGATCTCGCCGACGATCTGTTGATCAGAGTCCACAAGCAGGTCGAGCGTAGAGGTAACCACACCCTCATTTGAATTTTCGACAGGGGCGACCCCCATGTCCGCATAGCCCTGTCCGACCATGTTAAAGACATCTCCAATGGTCTCGGCGGTGAGATATCTGGCGCTGCGTCCAAAGGTCTGACGGGCAGCTTGGTGGGTGAAGGTGGCCTCCGGCCCCAGATAGGCTATCCTCAGTTGGTCAGCCACCCGGCTCATCCCTGAAGACACCGATCTTCCTGAACTTCGCCCACCTGTCCGTGATGAGTTCCTCCGGCCCCAATGCTGATAGCTTGTTCAATTGCGCCTGAACAGCGGCTCCCATGGATTTGGCCGCTGCCGCCGGTTCCCGGTGGGCACCGCCGAGGGGTTCCGGAATGATCTCATCGATGATCCCGTTCTCGAGGCTGTCAATGGCCGTCAGCTTCATCGCCTCCGCGGCCTCCTGTGCATGATCCTGGCTCTTCCACAGGATTGCGGAGCAGCCTTCTGGAGAGATGACCGAGTAGATGCTGTTTTCCAGCATCAATACCCTGTTGGCAACCGCTAGAGCAAGTGCACCCCCACTGCCTCCCTCTCCTGTAACCACCGTTATTATCGGGACCGTGAGGTCTGCCATCTCGATGAGGTTGCGAGCTATAGCTTCCGCCTGGCCTCTTTCCTCAGCCCCGATCCCAGGGAATGCTCCGGGCGTGTCAACGAGAGTAATGATTGGGATATTGAACTTTTCAGCCAGTTTCATGAGCCTGAGGGCCTTGCGGTATCCCTCCGGATGGGGCATACCGAAGTTCCGCTCCACTTTCTGTTTTGTATTGCGTCCCTTCTGGTGCCCTATCACCATAACCGGCTTCCCGTTGAACCACGCCACCCCGCCCACAATGGATTTATCGTCCCCGAAGTTCCTGTCCCCGTGGAGCTCCACAAAATCCTCCATGAGGGCCTCAATGTAATCCAGGGTATAAGGCCTTTGAGGATGTCTGGCGATCTGGGTCCTCTGCCACCGGCTGATGTTGGAGTAGACATCACGGCGCATCTTGTTCAGCTTTTTTTCCAACCTGGCGATATCGTCAGACAGATCCACTCCAGGCTGTTCCAGATCCATGTGCTTCAGTTCACCAATGCGCCGTTCCAGCTCGGCCAGGGGCTTTTCAAATTCAAGCAGGTTGTTTACCATAGGGTCACCAGTAGTCAGGAGTCAGTAGCCGGTATCCAGTAGAACAAGAAGCTTTAAACTGAATACTGCGAATTACGTGCATAGTTTCCGGATCCTAATTCATGATAGGGTCGCAAAAAATCCTTTCGTGACTTTTTGCGAAGTCATCAAATCTTAATTTTCCAGCTAGATAGTATTCCCGCAAATTTTCCTGTCTGTCAAACAAAGGTAACGGTCCCGGTGCCGAAGATCCTCTCGACATCGCTCACCATCTCATCGGAGGATCCCACTTTGAACTCATCCGAGAGGGCGATAACCGATTCGGCCTTTGTGGGAATCGTCAGCTTGAGCCTGACCGCGCAATCACCTTTGTATCGCACCAGAACCTCCTTGAGTTTCATGAGGTCTTCCCCGGAAAGCCCGATGGTGGACAGGTTGATCTGGATCTGGTTGGTGACTCTCTCCCTATAATCTTCCAACAACTCCACCTCGGATGCCTTGATTTTGGGCTTGTCTCCGTTCGAGTCGACAATACCCTGAACGACAAAAGGGCCCTCTAAGGCCAGTATGTGGCCGGCCCTGGTAAAAACATCGGCGAAAATGATCATCTCGGCGCTGCCGTACAGATCTTCCAGGATCAGGAAAGCCATCCGATCCCCCCTCTTGGTGCTTATCTCCCGCATACTTTGCTTCATTCCCGCCACCTTGACCTCCTGGCCTTCCGACATTTCCTCAAGCCGGCCCAGATCGACGGTAACATATCTCTCCAGTTCCTTGCGGTACTTTTCAAGGGGGTGCCCGGTGATATAGAAACCGAGGCATTCCTTCTCAAAGGCCAGCCTTTGATGCTCCGACCAGGGCTCCACCTCAGGCATCCGGTCCTCTGTCCCGGAAGCAAGGGCTCCCTCGAACATGGTTATCTGCCCGCTCTCACGGTCTCTCTGGGCTTTCTGTCCGCGTTCCATGGCCTGGTCGAGAGAAGCCAGCAACTGGGCTCTGTTATCCACACAGCAGTCGTAGGCCCCAGACTTGATCAAGCTCTCAACGACCCTCCGGTTGACCTTCCTCAGATCCACCCTGCTGCAGAAATCGTTCAACGATTTGAAAGTTCCACCCTCACGACGTTCCCCCAGGATCTCCTCAAGTGCAGATACCCCCACGTTTTTGACGGCGCCGAGACCAAACCGAATCCCGTCATCCTCAACAGTAAAAGGGATCTCCGACCGGGTAATATCGGGCGGCAGCAGTTTGACGCCCATCTCTTTACAAACGCCGATGTGCTGGGTCACCTTGTCCGAGTTGTCCATCTCGCTTGTTAGAAGGGCTGCCATGAACTCCGGGGGATAGTGCGCCTTCAGATATGCTGTCTGGAAAGCGATAAGCGCGTAGGCGGCGCTGTGGGACTTGTTGAACCCGTAGCCTGCAAAAAAGGCAAGATTGTCGAAAATACCAGCTGCTTTTTTGTCCGGGATACCATTGTTTCTACACCCATCGAGGAAACGGACCCTTTGCTTTTCCATATCCTCCGGCAGTTTCTTACCCATGGCCCTCCGGAGGTTGTCCGCTTCGCCCATGCTGTAGCCGGCCAGTTCGACGGCTACCTGCATGACCTGCTCCTGGTAGACTATAACGCCGTAGGTCTCGGCCAGGATCTTTTCCAACTCTTCAGTATCGTAGGATATCACCTGCCTGCCCTGTTTCCGGTTGATGAAATCGGTTACCATACCCGACCCGAGGGGCCCCGGGCGGTACAGAGCCACAAGGGCGATGAGATCCTCGAAACTCTCCGGTTTCATCTTGACCAGAAGATCCTTCATCCCGGAACTTTCGAGCTGGAAGACACCGGCCGTATCCCCGGTGGACAGAAGCTCGTAAGTCTTGCGGTCCAGCAGGTCCAGTCTTTCCATCTCTATGGGTTCCTGGCCTTGATCCTCCCTCCTCCTGTTGGCGAGCCGCAGGGCATTATTCAGGAGGGTCAGTGTCCTCAGCCCAAGAAAATCGAACTTTACAAGCCCTATATCTTCCAGCTGCTTCATAGCGAACTGGGTGAGTATGCTGTCGTCCTTGATACTCCTGAAGAGTGGAACATGCGTTGAAAGGGGCAAGTCGCTGATCACGACTCCCGCGGCATGAGTGGACGCATGACGGTGCAGTCCCTCCATCTTCTGGGCCAGTTCAAGAAGATCGGCCACCTTCTTGTCTTTCTTCATGGCCTCTTTGAGTTGAGGTTCCTGCTCAATGGCTTTTGTCAGCTTGATCCCCAGGATTTCCGGTACCATCTTGGCGATCCTGTCCACATCGGAATAACCCATGTCAAGAGCCCTGCCCACGTCACGGATGGCGCCCCTGGCCGCCATGGTCCCGAAGGTGATGATCTGGGCGACCCTGTCCTCGCCGTACTTGTTTGCAACGTAGCGGATAACCTCGTCACGCCTTTCCATGCAGAAATCGACATCGATATCGGGCAGGGTGACCCTCTCAGGGTTGAGAAACCGTTCAAAGAGAAGACCGTACCTGATAGGGTCTATATCGGTAATGCCCAGCGAGTAGGCCACCAGTGAACCGGCGGCTGAGCCTCTGCCCGGGCCAACGGGGATACCCTGCTCCCTCGCGTATCGTATGAAGTCCCATACAATAAGGAAGTAGCCCGGGAATCCCATGTTCGTGATCACCTCCAGTTCGGTGCCCAGCCTGGCCTGATACTTCTCAAGCACCTCTTCCCTCTGCTTCTCCGGAGTCCTCTCCAGGATGATCTCCATCCGATTGTCGAATCCGGCGCGGACCTGAGAGTAAAGGAGCGACTCCTCCGTCATCCCTTCGGGTATGGGAAACCGCGGAAGATGCGTCTCGCCGATAGGGATCTCGAGGTTGCACTTTTCTGCGATGAGGAGGGTATTGGACAGCGCGTTGGGGTAGTCCCTGAAATGCACCTCCATCTCCTCGGCCGGTTTGAGATAGAGCTCGTGGGTATCCATTCGCATACGATCCTCGTCGTGGACCGTTTTGCCGGTCTGAATGCAGAGGAGGACATCGTGCATCCTCGTGTCCTCCCTGCGCAGGTAGTGGATGTCGTTGGTCGCCACAAGTTCTACACCGATGTCCTTAGACAGCTTCAACATCCCTTCGTTAGCCTTGTCCTGCTCGGGAAGGCCGTTGTGCTGGATCTCCAGGAAGTAGTTCTCGCCGAAAAGGTCCTGATACCAGGACGCCGTTTCCTTCGCTCTCTCGTAATCTCCTCTTATGAGCAAATAGCCCACTTCTCCCTTCAGGCAGGCAGAGAGAGCCAACAGGCCATCGGAGTGACCAGACAGGATCTCCTTATCGATACGCGGCTTCCGGTAGAAACCCTCGAGGTACGCGATTGAGGACAGCTGGATCAGGTTTGAGTAACCCTCCGTATTTCGCGCAAGGAGGACCAGGTGATAGGCTGACTCCCCAAACTCGTCAAGTTTCCGGTCGTGACGGCTTTCGGGAGCGATGTAGAACTCCTGACCAATGATCGGCTTTATCCCTGCAGCGCGAGCGCTCTTGTAGAAATCAATGGCGCCGAACATGGCCCCGTGATCTGTGATGGCGAGAGCCGGGAACTTAAGATCGGCAGCGTACCGGGTCAGATCAGGTATGCGGCACGCCCCGTCGAGGAGGCTGTAGGAAGTGTGGAGGTGGAGATGAACGAAATCGGCATGTTTCATAAAATCAGTTATCGGTAATCAGTAATCGGTAATCAGTGATCGGTTATGGAACATGGAGAAGGTTCTCTCCCCCTCCCCCACTCTCCCATTCTCCCTCTCTGTCTCTTTTATTCCCACTCTATCGTTGCCGGGGGTTTGGAGCTGATGTCGTATACTACTCGGTTGACACCCCGCACCTCGTTGATAATACGATTGGAGATCCTGTTAAGCAGATCATAGGGCAGTTGGACCCAGTCAGCGGTCATCCCGTCGAGACTCTGGACAGCTCTCACCGCGACGACGTTCTCGTATGTCCTCTCATCACCCATCACGCCCACCGTCTTTATCGGCAGCAGGACCGCGAAGGCCTGCCAGATAGCATCATATAGCCCCGAGGCCCTGATCTCCTCCCGGACCACTGCGTCAGCTTCGCGCAGAACGTGGAGCCTTTGAGCGGTGACATCCCCCAGGATGCGGATGGCGAGACCCGGTCCCGGAAACGGCTGCCTCCGTATGAGTTCTTCGGGCATGTCAAGCTCCCGGCCCACTTCCCGTACCTCGTCCTTGAAAAGTTCCCTCAGAGGCTCTACCAGCTTCAGGTTCATCTTCTCCGGCAGGCCTCCCACATTGTGGTGGGTCTTTATGGTAGCTGATGGACCCTTGAACGAGACGCTCTCGATGACGTCCGGGTAAAGAGTTCCCTGAGCGAGGAATCTAACGTCGCCGATCTTGCCGGCTTCAATCTCAAAGAGACGGATGAACTCGTTGCCAATGATGACACGCTTTCGCTCGGGATCTTCAATACCTGCGAGATTTTCCAGGAAGTGGTGCCCCGCGTCGAGTACCACAAGAGGGATGTGGTAATAGTCGCGGAAAACCTTCTCGACCCGGTCCCTTTCGCCCTTCCGAAGAAGCCCGTTGTCCACGAAGACACAGGTCAGGCGGTCCCCGATGGCCCTGTGCACGAGGACGGCCACCACCGAGGAATCGACTCCCCCGGACAGGCCGCACAGGACCTTGCCGTCCTCTCCCACCGTCTCCCTGATCTGGTCAACGGCCATGTCGATGTAGGACTTGGCTGTCCACAGAGGCCTGAGACCGCAGATCCTGAAGAGGAAGTTCTCGATAATTTCTGAACCGCGAGGTGTGTGGACGACCTCAGGGTGGAATTGAACGGCATAGAATCGGCCCACCTCATCCCTCATGGCCGCCACGGAAGAGTTCTCAGTGTGTGCGAGGGAGGAAAAACCCGGTGGGGGCGTTTCGATCCTGTCGCCGTGGCTCATCCATACCTTGTTCAGGTGATCTTCTCCCGTTTCAAACCCGCTGAACAGGTCGGAGTTGTCGTCTATCTGCAGCATGGCGTGACCGTATTCCCGCCGCTCTGCCTTGCCGACCGTACCGCCCATCAGGTGCGTAATGAGCTGCATGCCATAGCAGATGCCCAGGAAGGGGACTTCGATATCGAACAGTTCCCTGGGCACCAGCGGCGCTCCTTCGTCGGTAACGCTTGCCGGACCACCGGAGAGGATAATACCCCTCGGTGAGAATTCCCTTATCTTTTCAATGGGTTCAGTGCAGGGGTGGATCTCGCAGTACACCTTGAGTTCCCGGACGCGGCGGGCGATGAGCTGTGTGTACTGACTCCCGAAGTCGAGGATAAGGATCTTTTCGTCGTGAATGTCAACGCTCGTCATATAATCCTCGCGTAATTCAAGATTCAAAATTCAACATTCAAAAGACAACAATAGATGAAGATACGGTGAATACAGTTTTTGGCTTTCTATCTTGAATCTTGAATTTTGAATATTGAATTATCTTTAGTCCATTCTATAATTCGGCGCTTCTTTCGTGATGATCACGTCGTGGACGTGGCTCTCCTTGAGGCCGGCGGCCGAGATGCGCACAAATTTTGCTTTAGTTCTGAGTTCCTCCAGATTTTCGCACCCGGTGTATCCCATCCCTGATCGAAGCCCGCCCACCATCTGGAACACGGTGGCGGATATTGGTCCACGATACGGAACCCGTCCCTCGATCCCCTCGGGAACCAGCTTGCCTTCGCTCTCCACATCGTCCTGGAAGTACCTGTCTTTGCTGCCATCTTTCATGGCCTCAAGGGATCCCATGCCCCGGTAAACCTTGTAGGAGCGCCCCTGATAAAGGACCAGTTCACCTGGGCTTTCGTCGGTCCCCGCGAACATCCCCCCGATCATGACCGAATGAGCGCCGGCGGCAATGGCCTTGACGATATCTCCTGAAAACTTGATCCCGCCGTCTGCGATGATCGGTACACCCGACCCTTGAATGGCCAACATGCAATCCTGGATCGCTGAGACCTGTGGTACACCGACTCCCGAGATTATGCGGGTGGTGCATATGGAGCCAGGTCCCACGCCGACCTTGACAGCGTCGACCCCCGCGTCCACGAGTTCCTTCGCCGCCGCCCCAGTGGCGACGTTCCCGGCGATAATCTCCGTATCGGGGAAAACCTTTTTGAGCTCCTTTACCCCGGCGATGACACCAGCACTGTGGCCATGAGCCGTATCGACGGCCAGAACATCAACACCGGCCGCGATGAGCGCGGGTGCTCTCAACTGAAGGTCATCCCCCACCCCAACAGCTGCCCCCACGCGGAGACGTCCCATCAGGTCCTTGCAGGCGTTGGGATACTTGCGGGATTTCTCAATGTCTTTGATAGTGATGAGGCCGGTCAGGTTGTAGTTCTCGTCTACAACAAGGAGTTTTTCAATTCTGTGTTCGTGGAGTCTGGTTTTAGCATCCTCAAGGGTTATACCGGGACGTACCGTCACCAGGTTTTTGCTGGTCATGACCTCACGGATAGGCCTTTGGAGCTTCGTTTCGAAGCGAAGGTCCCTGTTGGTGAGAATTCCGACAAGTTTCCCTTCTTTCAAACCACCTTCCGTGATGGGTACACCCGAGATCCGGTACTTTGCCATAAGATCCAGCGCCTCGCTCACGGGGCGATCGGGGTCCATGGTGATGGGATCTACTATCATACCGCTCTCAGACTTCTTGACCTTTCCACTTCAACGGGCCTGCCGCTCGGGCGCCATGTTCTTGTGCAGGATCCCGATACCACCTTCCTGTGCCATGGCGATGGCCGTATTGGCTTCCGTCACCGAGTCCATGGCTGCTGAGACCAGCGGGATACCCAAGGTGATATTTCTTGTCAGGATGGTATCGAGCCTTACTTCCGATGGAAGAACGTCGGATCGAGCCGGGAGGAGAAGAACATCGTCGAAGGTCAGGCAGAAATTGATATTGTCCGACAGCATTTATCGCCTCCTGGCTGCGTGTCGGAAAACCGCGACACGCTGCCTGCAGATTTCGAAAACCCCGCACGTGGGCGGGGTTGGTTTGAGAGTTCGGGCAAGGCAGAAAATGAAGCGCTAAGCTTAGTCGGTCGAGCTCTTTGTGTCAAGAAAGTTCATCCGAAATTTCCGTTTCGGATGAACAGTTCACCGTTAACAGTATACAGTTTACGGTTCTGATCTAACGATTGGCTGATCACTGTTCACTGTAAACCGTGAACTACTATCTCCCCACCGCCATCACCGGCGCAACCGAACCGCGGTAGGTGACAGTCAGGTCCCCTTCCTCGAGAACCAGGACGATCCTCACCTGCCTGGGGAGCTTTCCTGCTTCGTGCTCGGCGGTACTCTCGGAGTCCCACCTCTCAAACCACTCCTCGCCATCTGAAAAGCTAAGGTCCAGGGACTTGATGCGATCAGTGATCTCGATGGCATCGCCACCATCGTCAAAAGGCGCCCTCGCGGGGATCTGTTCTCTTCTCAGAAGTAAATGAGCACCATTTTCGCCCTCGATGATAGAATATTCCACTTCGCCGACGCCGCCAGCGGGTATCTCCGGGTTCACGGGAAAGACTGCCGTGGTAAGGAGGGAAAGGCCATCGGTGGGATCATCAGCATTAAAGTTATCGGTGCCCTGGAAAAGCGGGACAACTCCCTCACGTAAAAAGGCACCCCGAAGGTCTTCCATCATGAGGCCGACGATGGCACCCGCCTCTGTGCTCAGTTCCACCCGACTGTCGATGTATCGTGACCTCTTGACAGCCCCGAAAACGATGGTGAAGGCGACCGTGGCCATGATGGCCAGGATGGTCACGGCGGTCATGATCTCTATTAAAGTAAAACCTGCAATAGCGCTGGAAGGTCTCCTGATCATATTACCTGAAGATACCACATTAATGCGCATCTTCCAGCGCCATTGGTCCAACGTCCAATGACCGGAGTCAAAAACACGAAGGATGAGAGATCAATGCGACGTGAGTATCACAGGCTCACCGGATGGAGATGAATGGTATTTTTATGGATTTTGGCGAGTCCATACAGATACCCGTCGCACCTTACGGATTACCCCCCCGTCCGCTGGGGTATAAATTCCGGCTTAGCGTGCCTATACACACACTATACTATGCTATATTCCGGCCCTTCCCCACCCTTACACTTGACTAACTATCCAGTTGAGCATACACATTGGCACTGGTTTTGTGCTGGTTTATATCAGCAGTGCATCCTTTTTCACTTTTCGCTTTTAAGTGAAGCAAAAAGCCACGAATGGACTTTTTGCGACCCTATCAACAGTTCTGAAAATATTATTTGTACAAAAATCAAACAGGAGAATATGGCAGTGAGTTATATATACCCATATTTGAAAGCAAATTTCCCTGGAAAAGATGAAGTATTGGAACTCACTCCGAATCCGGCCAGTGGCGAATTGATTAAAAAACTGGAAAAGGATGTTGTTGAAACCTTTCTTGATCGTTTTGCAGCTCAACAGCCGCAGTGCAGATTCGGTCTCCAGGGGACTTGCTGCCGAATGTGCCAGTGGGGCCCTTGCACAATCACCGAAAAATCCCCACGGGGAGTTTGTGGGAAAGACCTTAACTTGATCGTTATGGGGAACCTGCTACGTGCTCTCGTTGCCGGGCTTTCCGCCCATGCCCGCCATGCTCATGAAATATACCTCACTATTCTAGCCGTCAGTAACGGATCAATTGATATGAACCTGAAGGGTAAGGGACGCATTTTTGAGATGGCCGATCGCCTCGGGATTTCCGTGGAAAACCGGGCAATTAATTCAATTGCCGGTGAGATCGCTGAAATCCTTATTGAAGACCTGGGTAGGATGACGGCCGGTAATCTCCGAATTCTTGAAGCATACGCCGGGCAGGAACATCAAGAGCTATGGGAGAAACTCGAAATACTACCACGCTCATCGGCCTACGAGATTATGGAAGCCCTCCATATGACAACTCTGGGCGCCTGCTCGGACTGGATGGCCCTCGTTATGCAGGAACTCCGTTCAGCCTTGGCCTACTGCTATTCCACTCTGTTCGGGACATCACTTGCTACGGAGATACTCTATGGAACTCCTCAACCCCGGGATTCCATAGTGAACTACGGGATACTCAAAGAAGACCACGTAAACATCCTGCTCCACGGCCATTCACCTGTGATGGTGGAAAAGATACTCGAGAAGATCCATACCCCCGAGATTCAAACGCTGGCTACACAATTGGGGGCCAAGGGTATTGTGCTGGGCGGGATGTGCTGCACCGGGGATGAACTCCTGGCGCGATATGGCATACCGACTGTGACCAATATCCTGGGGCAGGAACTTGCTCTCGGAACCGGGGCCGTGGATAGCGTTATTGTTGATATGCAATGCGTCATACCTGGCATGAAAATCGTTGCGGACTGTTTCGGGACGGAAATAATCACGACGTGCAAATCCAACCGGATTCCCGGAGCCGTTCATGTTCCTTTCGACCCGGAAGATCCGGGATCATTGGACGACGATGCGCTTTTCGTCGCCCGCAAGGCTGTGGAGGCATTCGGTCGGCGGGAAAGACGAAACATCCACATCCCCGAACACAGATCCGAAGCTCGAGTTGGATGGAGCTACGAAGCCATCATGGAAACATTCGGTGGTGCGAAGTATATCGTAGAGCTTCTCAAGACCGGAACGTTCAAAGGTATATGCACAATCGTTGGATGCAATACCCCCAAGGTGGCCTACGAAAGCAATCATGTGACTATTGCCAGAGAACTCATTGCAGCCGGAGTCCTCCTTACCACCACCGGATGCTGTTCCCATGCGCTTCTGAATGCCGGTCTTTGCGCTCTCAAGGCCGCTGAACTTGCCCCTCCCGACACACGCTCCATTTTTGAGGAGTTGGGTGCCCCTCCCACCCTTGCTGTAGGCGGATGCGTCGACAATGCACGCACTTTGAGGTTGTTTATGGCACTGGCTGAAGCAGCGGAAGTACCCATGCGTGATATGCCTTTCATGTTCATCGGTCCGGAACCGGGAAACGAAAAAACAATCGGCCAGGGGGTCTCTTTTCTTGTTCACGGTATCAGCACTACCATCGGGTTCCCGGGTAATATCCCCCAGGCAAGTGTTAAGCCTAATGATGTAGCGGATTTTTTCGGTAAAGACGGACTTTTTGAGAAGGTCGGAGCAAAGGTTTATACGGAAGCGAATCCGAAACTTGCAGCACAAATCGTGAATGATCATCTGAACATGAAAAGGATTAAGCTACAGGAACAAGGGTGGAGCTAGCTGTAACAGCCTCCCGAACAAATCACGTTTTTGATCACTACCCTTCCGATGAAGGGTAGATGAAGATTGATGACTTCGCAAAAAGTCATCCTCGCTCAATGACCGGCAGTGTAAGTCATTGATTTGTGAGGAAAGGGAAAATGACACTTTTCGCTTTCCGCGGAGCGAAGGGCCACGAATGGACTTTTTGCGACCCTACCAGGGCTAATTGAAAGGAGCTATTATGAGCATCACACGTAGGGAATTTATGAAAGCAAGCGGTTTCACCGTCCTGACAGCAGCGGGATTGCCCTCCTTTTTAACGGGGTGCTCGGAAAGTAAAATCCAATCAACGGATCACAACCGAACCAAAATAAAGATCGGTTACCTTCCCATAACCCATTCATGGCCACTCTTCTTGCTGATGGAAAAGTACAGCAGTGAGATGAAAAAGGCCGACGTAGAACTTGTTAAATTCACCTCATGGCCGGACCTGACTGAGGCACTAAATGCCGGAAAGATCCAAGCTGGCGTCACCATGCTTGAAATCGTTCTGGCAAGCAAAATTAAAGGCCTCCCGCTGGAGGTTGTTGCGTTGAGCCACAGGAACGGGGACTTCATAACATCCGCCCTTGAGATCAATAGCCTCAGCGATCTGAAAAATAAAACAGTAGCGATCCCACATCGCCTTTCAGGGCACAATATCCTCCTTTATAAAGCCCTTAAAGATGAGGGGATCCAATACTCGGATATCCGTATACGAGAGATGCCTCCACCAGATATGCCGGCCGCCCTTGCATCCGGTGTGATTTCCGCCTATGTGGTCGCCGAACCTTTCGGCAGCCAGTCGGTGTTTAACGGAAAGGGGAAAAACCTCCTTTCCGCCGAAAAGATCTGGCCTGGATGGATCTGCTGCGGACTTGCCACCAATACGAAGTTTTTAATCGAAAACGAAGACGCAATGAGTGAGGTTGTTCGTTCTTTTAGTCTCGCGGGCAAGGCAATTCACGCCAATCCCGAGATGGCGCCCACAATTGCGGAAAAATATACGGGGGTCAAGAAAGCCTACTGGGAACAGGCTCTCACGTGGACAAATTACAGCGACCTGAGGCCGGATGCGGATGAATTGGCAATGGTAAACGACTACCTCGTTGAAATGGGAGTGTTGAACAAGAGTACGGACGTTAACGAAATTATAAGAGGCCGATTTTCAGAAGAGTTCACACTATAACGGTAAGGCGGCAGTCGTTATGATCGTTCTGCGAAGAATTGAAAGATATTTGTATCCACTGATCACATCCGTGGTTCTAATAAGCATATGGAACATTGCCAGCGGCTTTTATCCTTCCGACCTGCTGCCCTCTCCTTTAAGTGTGACTCTTACTTTAAAGGACCTCCTGATGGGGGGGACTCTCCCCGAGAATATTGGTGTCAGCCTGTACAGGTTTGGCGCCGGTTATCTGGCAGCCGTAGCCACAGCACTCCCGTTGGGTCTTCTGTTTGGCCACTATTCCCGTGTGTGGTTCGCCTTTGATCCCATCGTTCAGCTACTTAGGCCAATCTCACCAATTGCATGGCTGCCGCTCATCGTGCTGTGGTTCGGTATAGGAGATCTGCCTACCATGGTCATCGTATATATTGCCTCATTCTATCCAATTCTACTTTCAACCGTGGCTGCCGTAAGAAATGTTGACCCGTTGTATATAAATGTCGCGCGCAATTTCGGGTTAAGCGAACGAGCTGTCCTCTGCAAAATTGTTATCCCCACCTCATTTCCCTACATGATAATCGGTATGCAGATAGCCCTTGGGTCGGGTTGGGTGTTCCTGGTTGTTGGCGAAATGTTAGGGGTGAACTCGGGCCTCGGTTACATGATCATTGATGGGCGAAACAGCCTGCGCTACGAAGTCGTGATTGCCGCGATTATTCTCATAGGTATCATTGGGCTGATTCTGAGTAAGTCCCTCGAAGCATCAGAGAAGAAAATTCGTAGAAGATGGAGAGTCAATAATGGAACAACATAACAGCAACTCACCTGAACCGATCATCACAATCGAGAATCTGACAAAATCATTCCGTCAGAAGGACGGTTCCGAACAAACGGTTTTAAGAAATATGAACCTTACGATTAAAAAAGGCGAGCTATTTTGTCTCCTGGGACGAAGCGGCTGTGGAAAAACAACCTTGCTAAACATAATTGCGGGGTTCGTAAAGCCTTCCAAGGGGAGGGTCAGGATAAATGAGGTTACCGTTAGGGCTCCAGGGCCAAACGCCATAATGATCTTCCAGGGATCTGGCCTCCTGCCGTGGCGCACGGTTCTCAGTAACGTTGAGCTGGGGCTGGAGGGAGGGAGCCTGAGTAGAAATGATAGACGGGAAATCTGCATGGACTACCTGAAACTCGTTGGGATGGATTCATTTTCTAACCATCACCCAAACGAGCTTTCCGGCGGAATGAAACAAAGGGTCGCTTTGGCTCGTTCTCTTGCGGTGGAACCTGATATCATACTTCTGGACGAACCATTCAGCGCGCTGGACACATTCACACGCTACAATATGCAGGAAGAGCTATTCAGAATCTGGGAAGAGAAGAAGATGACTGTCGTTTTCGTAACTCACGACATCGATGAGGCTACCTACTTGTTTGACAAGATCGCAATCATGCATCGGGGGGATGAGGGTTTCAGAATCATGGATAACAAACTTCCTCGTCCCAGAAATCGAACCGGCACTGACTTTTACCACCTGCGGGGTGAAATTTTCAGAGAGTTCCATCTGGTAGCTCAGGTCAGTGACGATTACAGTATTTGACGGATTTTTTCTCAATTATCATCGATAGACCGACGACAATATTTCATAGTGGTGGGTGGTGAGCACTAAAAACAATCCAAAGGCCAAAGAGGATTGACAAATAAACCGGATTTCCGTCTGAATCATAAGGAGGACTGAAATGCTCAGGGAACTCGTAGAAATGAGCCGCAGCTACCGGCGATTCGATGAGAGCTATCACATCGGAAAGAAGTTGCTCATGGACCT
>Ga0209976_10000561_pt1 | contig 23810 bp, 30 predicted proteins | sample SumtaG_FD_182806 | JGI IMG/M metagenome (GOLD analysis project Ga0209976, IMG submission 182806) | Deep subsurface microbial communities from Indian Ocean to uncover new lineages of life (NeLLi) - Sumatra_00157 metaG (SPAdes) (version 2) | ecosystem: Environmental > Aquatic > Marine > Oceanic >...
AAGGGCGAGGGCCGATCATTTGGGTTTGAGTTTAGCAGGTAAGGGACAGGAGCTGGATACAGGCGGAAAGGCGATTCATGCGGCTCCGGAGACGACTTCTAATATGATAGCTAAGTCGATTTGTAAGGATGGGGGAGTGACGGCTTATCGAGGGTTAGTGAAGATATTGAAGGGAGCCAAAGGATCCAAGAGCAGTGTTAGTTGTGAGGGGTTGATTTTAGATAAAAAGAGCCAGGTTAAGACATATCCTCATATGGAGATTGATGAGGATGAAGTGGTGGCTTTGCATGAGGCGAAGACGGGCAAGGTGGCAGAGGAAGAATTGTTTTATCTGATGAGTCGAGGGATAACAGAGCAGGAAGCGATGAGTATGATTGTTAATGGATTTATTGAGCCGATTGTCAAGCAATTGCCCTTGGAGTATGCTGTAGAGATGAATAGGCTGATAGAATTAGAAATGGAGGGATCTGTGGGATGAATATTCAGAAAATTAAAGAAGATTTTCCGATTTTAAAGAGAAAGATTCATGGCAAGCGGTTGGTGTATTTAGATAATGCGGCTACCAGTCAGAGACCGAGGCAGGTGTTGGAGGCGATAAGAGAGTTTCAGGAGAAGCATATGGCGAATGTGCATAGGGGATTGCATACTTTAAGTGAAGAAGCCAGTGAGATATATGAGGAGGCAAGAGAGACAGTGGCTAAATTTGTTGGAGCAGGAGCAGAAGAGATGATTTTTGTGAGGAATGCAACTGAAGGGATTAATTTAGTGGCTTTTGCTTGGGGGATGAAGAATTTAAAGAAAGGGGAGGAGATTTTAACAACAATAATGGAGCATCACAGTAATTTGATTCCCTGGCAAATGGTTTGTCGGGCGGTAGGGGCGAAATTGCAGGTGGTGGAGGTGACTAATGAAGGAGTGTTGGATCTGAAGGATTTTGAGAGGAAGTTGAGTAAAAGGACTAGATTAGTAGCGGTGGGGCATATGTCTAATGCGACGGGAACGATTCATCCGGTGGAAAGAATAGTTAGGATGGCTAGGAAAGTGGGAGCGAGAGTATTGATTGACGGAGCTCAGGGGGTGCAGCATGTGGGGATTGACGTGAAGAGAATTGACAGTGATTTCTTGGCATTTAGTGGTCATAAGATGTTGGGTCCAATGGGGATTGGCGGGGTATATATTAAAAAGGCTAGACAGAGAGAGATGGGGCCGTTTTTAACTGGCGGGGGAATGATTAAGGAGGTGTCAGAACAGAGAAGTAAGTGGGCAGACGGAGTAGAGAAGTTTGAAGCAGGGACACCGAATGTATCAGGGGCAATTGGTTTGGCTGAAGCAGTTAAGTATCATGAGCGGTTGGGAATGGAGAAGATCCGAGAGCATGAGAAGGGATTGACTAAGTATAGCTTGGAGGAGTTAGTAAAAATTAAGGGATTGAGGCTAATCGGACCGAGAGATGCGGAGATTAGGGGCGGGGTGGTGAGTTTTGTGATTAAAGGAATTCATGCTCATGATGTGGCTCAGATTTTAGATAGTGAGGGAGTGGCGGTGCGATCAGGCCATCATTGTACGATGCCGTTACATCGGAGATTGGGACTGGTGTCGAGTACCAGAGCCAGTTTTTACATCTACAATACTAAAGAAGATGTGGATAGGTTGGTAGAGGGGTTAAGGAAAGTTAAAAGGGTGTTTAAATAGTATGGATTTGTATAGAGAAGAGATATTGGATCATTTTAAGAACCCAAGGAATTTTGGGGTAGTGAAGAAGACGAAGCTGAGGGCAAAAGAGACAAATGCCAGTTGTGGGGATGTGATGGAGATGAGTTTGAGGATTAAAAAGGGGAAGGTTGAAGAGATTAGGTTTCAGGCTGAGGGTTGCGCGATTTCGATAGCGGCCGGAAGTATGTTGACAGAGATGGTGAAAGGGGAAAAAGTGGCAGAGGTGAAGGGGTTAGGAGAGGAAGAGATGATGAAGAGGTTGGGAATTAAGGTTAGCTCGGGCAGAAGAAAGTGTGCTACATTAGGTTTAGTGGTATGCCAAAAAGCAATAAGAAAAGTGAGAAAATAAGTAAAAAGACTAATCTGGGAGAACTGGTACAGGAGTATCCTGAGGCAGGGAAGGTGTTGGCAGAGGAATATGGATTGCATTGTGTAGGCTGTATGGCAGCTAGTTTTGACAGTTTGGAAGAAGGAGCAAAAATACATGGATATGATGATAAAGAGATTGGGCAAATAGTAAAAAAATTGAATAAAATAGTTAATCAGTGACATGCAGGAAGCGCAGCAGTTCAAAGGTAAGGTTTCAGAACATGTTCTGATTAATGAGAAGTTTCAGTATTTGCATATTGAGTTATTGGAACCGCATAGAATTGAGTTTAAGGCAGGACAGTATATATCTTTGGATGTTGGAGGAGAGAGGCGGAGTTACTCGATTGCTTCGGCGCCTCAGATGAATCATGCAGTCGAGATTTGTGTGGATGTGACCCCTGAAGGTAAGGGATCGACGTATTTGAAGAATTTAAGGCCAGGAAATGAAGTGAGTTTTATGGGGCCTTTAGGTCAGTTTGTGGTGTCTGAAGGAAGTGAGGCAGAGGAAAAGAAGTTGCTGATGGTGGCGACTGGTTCTGGGATTGCGCCGATCAGGAGTATTATTTTGGATTTATTAGAAGAAAAAGAGGATAAACGACTGATAGAACTACATTGGGGATTAAGACATGTAGAAGATATGTTTTGGGAGGAGGATTTTAGGAGGCTTCATAAATACTATGACAACTTTCATTTTCATTTGACTTTGTCAAGACCACCAAAACATTGGCCGCTGTGTGATGGTTATGTAACAGACTGTATTAAAAATGAAGTAGAGTTGGGTTCGGAGTGGGGCGTTTATCTTTGTGGTAATAAATATATGATTGAGGATGGGAGTAAGTTGGTGCAAGAGATGGGGGTATCTAAGGAGCAGGTGCATTTTGAGAAGTTTTTCTGATGTGATATATATAACTTATGGCGAAATACAAGATTAAGATTATCAAGGATAAATGTATTGGGGCGGCTTCGTGTGTGGGAATTGCACCCAAAGTTTATCAACTGGATGATAATAATATTGCTTATGTGGTGTCAGAAGATGGGGATACGCCTGAAAATGTATTGTTGGGGGCTCAAAGTTGTCCGACAGATGCGGTGGAGATTTACGATAATGAGACGAGTGAAAAGGTGTGGCCGAAGGAATGAACCTATAGTATTCTTGAGGTATTCCCCTTGACAAGAGATAGGGTTTTTGCTTATGCTACCTCTAGAATTAATAATTCTGCCCAATTTTATTAAAAGGGAGGTGAGAAGAAATGGCTTATACATTCAAGAATTCTAAAGGAGTGACTTATTATCTTCACTATAAAGACGTAACTCTTCGTGGTGGAAAGAAGCAGAGGATTTACTTCTTTGCTCGTGATGTTCGCTCTGGTTCTTTAGATGCAGTACCAGCTGGTTACGAGGTAATGGAAACCAAGAGAACCGGTATGCCTGTTTTAAAGAAAAGTTAATCTAGATAGAAGATTTTATATTTGAAGACAAATCCTGCACCAATTTGGTGTCGGGTAAGGCCAGTTCCGAGGGATCGGGGCTGGTTTTGTTTAGGTGCTTGAAAAGAGAGTGAATATAGGATAAATTATAGGTAGTACTTAATTAATTAAAGAGGAGGACCGTTTTTAAGAGGGAGAACTATATGGAGAATAAACTAACTAAGCAAGTAATGGGAGTTTTAGTAATAATAGCGGTAGTTATAGGCGGGGTGTGGTTAACGAAGAGAGGTAAGACTGAGGACGAGGTAGCTCCAGAGATTGTGTTGGAGCCGGCAAAGCGAATTGAAGCAGAGTTGCGGTTGCCGATGACTGAGATAGAGAAACAAGAGATTGAGGAGAAATTTGCCAGCGAGGGAGTGGAGATGATAGTTCTGAAGGATGTGACAGGTGGTCAGGCAGTGGGAACAGCTTGGAGGCAGTATGATGAAGAAGAATTTTCTCATAAGGTTGAGGCGAGTAATCTGCCGAGTTTAGAGAAGGGGTTTTATTATGAGGCCTGGCTAGTGGGTGATGAGGGGTTTTTCTCAACTGGCAGAATGGTTGAAACAGGAACGCTTTATTACAAGGCCGGAGAGGACAAGAGTGAGTTTGCTGGGGTGGTGGTGACTTTAGAGCCAGAGGATGGAAATCCAGCGCCAGCTGAGCATGTGTTGGAGGGAAGCTTTTAGTCGTGCTATAGTAGTTTAACTATGGCACCAGGGAGATTTATCAAGAATATTGCTTTTTTCGGATTTTCGGATTTTAAGAAGGGAAGTAAGCAATATAAAGAGGCTTTTAAGATAGCTCAGGAGTTGGCTAAAAAAGGTTATACGATTGTTAATGGCGGTGGGCCAGGGATTATGGATGCTTCGACTCAAGGAGCTGAGTCGGTTGGGGGTGAGACTTTGGCGATTACTTTTTCACCTAAAGATGCGCCAGGATTTGAGGGAAGATATATTGCTAATAGGGTAGATAGAGAGATTAAAACAGGTAATTATATTGAGAGGATGTTTAAATTGTTGGAGCATGCGGACTGTTTTATTATCTTCAAGGGCGGTACAGGAACATTGTCGGAGTTTGGCACGGCTTGGGTGTTAGCCAGGTTTTATTATCCTCATCACAAGCCGTTTATTCTTTACGGAGATTGTTGGCGAGGAATTATTAAGACATTAAAGGAGAAGATGTTGTTGAGGAAAGAGGCATTTGAGGTGTTTAAAATAGTGGGAAGCAGGCCAGGGATATTGAGGACGGTAAAGGAGTTTGAAAAAGAGATGGCCAGTTTTGATCATAGTCATTGTAAGATTTGTCGAGAAAAAGCTTTTATGATATAGATATGATTTATTTAGGAGCTGATCACCGGGGGTTTGAGTTAAAAGAGAAGGTGAAGGAGTGGTTGGAAGAGTGGGGAGAGGAATATGAGGATATGGGGAATGTTAAGTATGATCCGGAAGATGATTTTCCTGATTATGCAATTAAGGTGGCAGAGAAGGTGGCTAAAGGTGGAGGCTTAGGGGTTTTAGCCTGTGGTTCAGGAGGAATGGTAATGGTAGCTAATAAATTTAAAGGGGTGTGGGCGGCTGAGGTGTGGGATGTAGAAAGAGCTAGGCATGCTAAGGCTCATGATGATGTGAATGTTTTGGCATTGCCGGCAGATGTGGTGAGTGAAGGAAAAGCTAAGGAGATAATAAAGGTGTGGTTAGAGACGGTTCTTAAGAAGGAAGAGAAATATCAACGCAGACTTGATAAGATTAGAAAGATAGAAGAAGATAATTTTAAATAAAGGAGGGTCCGTCTTTGGGCGGGTAAATATATGCTTAGAGTAGCCATTAATGGATTCGGCAGGATGGGGCGATTAGCTTTGAGGGATGCAATCAAGAGGTACAGAGGAAAGATGGAGGTGGTGGGGATTAATACTTCAGGGAGAGTGGATACAACGGGCTGGGCATATTTATTTGAGTATGATACGGTTTATGGCAGGTACGAGGGTAAGGTTGGGGTTGAAGGTGATAATTTGGTAGTAGATGGAGTGAAGATTCCGGTACTGGCAGTATTAGAGCCAAAGAAGCTGCCATGGAGAAAGTACAAAGTGGATTTAGTTTTGGAGTGTACAGGCAAGTTCAGGAAAATAGAGGAAGCAGATGACCATATTGAGGCAGGAGCTAAGCGGGTGTTATTGTCAGCGCCGCCTAAGGGGGGCGGGGGAGGAATTTACATGATCGGCATTAATGAAGCTGAGGCTAAGGGGAAGAAGGTGTTTTCTAATGCTTCTTGTACGACTAATTGTGTGGGGCCGGTAGCCAAGGTAATGGTGGATGAGTTTGGAGTAAAGAAGGCAGGGATGACAACCATCCATGCGGTGACATCGGGTCAGAGAATAGTGGATAATTCGCATAAGGATTTAAGAAGAGGCAGAGCGGCTTTTCTGAATATTATTCCGACCACAACCGGTGCGGCGGCAGCGACCGGCCAGGTGGTGCCGGAATTGAAGGGTTTATTTGACGGGATTTCGGTGAGGGTGCCGATTATCACTGGGTCGTTGACTGACTTTACTTTTGTGGTAAAAAGGAAAACCTCGGTTGAAGAGGTGAATAAAGCGATGATGAAGGCAACCAAAGGTAAGTTTAAGGGTATTTTAGGGGTGACAGATAAGCCGATTGTATCTTCAGATATCATTGGCTGTGAGTATTCATCTTTGGTGGATTTAGAGATGACAAAGGTGATTGACGGTGATTTGGTGAAGATTTTGAGTTGGTATGATAATGAATGGGGTTATGTGGTGAGGATGATGGAGTTGGCGGTGCAATGAAGGTGCGGATAGTGCCGGCGATTTTTGTAAGGGATATGTCAGCTTTGGAAGAGAGGTTGGAGTTGTATGAAGGATTGGTAAAAAGGGTTCAGCTGGATGTAGCGGATGAGAATTTCTATAGTCAGCCGAGTTTAGAGTTTGAGAGATTGGTGAGTCAGCCGACTACTTTGAGGCGAGATATGCATTTGATGACAGCTGAGCCGATTGAATTTTTAAGAACATGCGTAGAGGAAGCAGTAGAGTTGGCAGTGGGACAGATTGAGATGATGGGGAGTCAAAAAGAGTTTGTGGAAGAAGCGAGGGGTTTAGGGATAAAAGTGGGTTTAGCTGTAGATTTAGAGACTAAAATGAGTGAATTGGATTGGCAGACAGCCAAAAAGGCTGATCAGTTGTTAGTGATGGGATATGGATTGGGTAATGAAAAGCAGGGGTTTAATAAAAAAGCGTTGGAAAAGATTAAATGGTTGAGAGAGAAGCAGTTTAAGGGAGAAGTTTGTGTTGACGGAGGGGTGAATGAGAGAACGATTGGAAGTTGTGTTAGAGCAGGGGCTGATGTGTTAGCAATAGGCAGGGGATTATGGCAGGCAAAGGATGTAGGGAAAGAGTATGAAGAGTTAAAACGGTTGGCAGAGGCAGCAGTAAAGAGCTAGAATAGATCTATATGAAGTTTGATGTGGTGACGTTTGGCAGTGCGTTTGTGGATGTGTATTTAACGTCGCCGGATTTTAAGATTATCAAGTCTGGTAAGAGTCCGACCGGAGTGGCTTTGTGTGAGGTTTATGGAGGTAAGGTAGGGATTGAGAAGATGTTGGTGACGACTGGAGGAGGAGCGACTAATACAGCGGTAGGATTCGAGAGATTGGGATTACAGACTGGTTGTGTTTGTTGCGTGGGTAAGGATGATTGGGGGGTTTATGTGAGGAAAGAGCTGCTTAGAGAAGGGGTGAGTCCAATATATATTCAGCAAGCAGAGGAGCAAACCAGTTATTCAACCATGTTGGTGAGCAAGGAAGGAGGCAGGTCAGCCTTGGTTTACAGAGGGGCGAGTAATAGGCTGAGTTGGCGGAAGGTGGCTTGGGATAAGTTGAAGCCCAAGTGGTTTTACATTTCTTCTTTGGGAGGAGATTTGACTCTTTTGACTAAGATTGTCCGGGTGGCTCAAGAGAAAGGGATTAAGATAGCTTTGAATCCTGGGTCAAAGGAGATTGCGGCTGAGGCTAAATTAAAAGCTTTTTTAGCTTATGTAGAGGTATTGTTGTTGAATCGACAGGAGGCGGCCAGGTTAACCAAGCATATATTTAAGAATAAAGAGGAGATTTTAGGGGATGTGGGTAAGTTGGGAGCCAAGATGGTGGCGGTGACTGAGGGGAGAAAAGGGGCCACCCTGGTTTTAGGCAAGGAGAAGATTTATCAGCCGGCGGTGAAGATAAAGACAGTGGAGGAGACTGGGGCAGGGGATGGGTTCGGGTGCGGGTTGGTAGGAGGATTGATTAAAGGCATGATACCAGAGGAAGCTTTGAAGTTAGGAGTGGCTAATGGAGCGTCAGTAGCCAAGCATTTTGGGCCAAAAGAAGGGTTGCTGTTTGAGCCGGAGATAAATAAGTGGCTGAAAAAATAGATTATGGCAGAGGAGAAAAAAAGGGATTTGCAGGAGAAAGATTTTGTTGATGCTGAGAGAGAGGTAAAAAAGAGGCGGAGACGGTCGAGGAAGATGATTGGGGAGGAAGGCAGTCGGAAGCAGACAGCGATTGGATTGTTGGTGACTTTAGCCTTAGGTCTGTTTTTTTACTTACCGACAGAATTGAAATCATGGTGGCAGAGGTTTAATAATCCTGAGGTGATTACGATTGAGAGGCCGATTGGCGATGAGCGAGATGTTTCACAAATTGTGGGGTTTAAGGTAACAATTAAGGAAAAAGAAGATGCAGAGAAAGTGGTGGTTAGGTTGTTGGAGAGTTTAGGAGGCAATTATGGAGTATATGTGAAAAAGTTAAGTGATGCAGGGGAGTTTGGGATTAATGAGGGAACAGTATTTTTAGCGGCTTCAGTGATCAAGCTGCCGATTTTGGTAGCTTATTACCAAGCAGTGGATGAGGGGAGGTTGAAGGCTGATAAGGTTTATGTGTTAAAAGGGGAGGATAGGGTTGAATATGGAGCAGGTAGTATGCAGAATCAAGCTGAGGGGAGAGAGTATAGATACAAGGAGATAGCTTGGTTGGTAGCTAATCAGAGTGATAATATGGGAGCGCAGATAATGATAGGATGGCTGGGAGGAGAGAAGAAAATAGATGGGATGATTAGATCTTGGGGGTTAGAGAAGACCTCGATTAAAGAGAATGAGACGACGCCGAAGGAAATAGGGAAATTATTTGAGCAGCTTGATGAGGGTGAGTTGATTTCTGAGGAAAGTAGAGAAGAGTTGTTTGAGAGTTTAACTAATACAGTTTTGGAGGATAGGATTCCGGCAGGAGTGCCGACAGGGGTAGAGGTGGTCCATAAGTTTGGCAGTGAAGAAGGAGTGGTGAATGATTGCGGGATTGTTGATGGGGATGAGCCGTATGTGATTTGTGTGTTGTCAACCGAGGTGAATGATGGTGAGGCCCAAGAAGTATTGCCGAAGATTTCGCGGGTGGTGTGGGAATGGGGCGGTGATTAATCAGTTGAGGCGCCGGTGAGGATTTGATCGCGATTTTCCTCCTCCTCTTTTTTCTTTTCGAGGAGTTCTTGGATAAATTCCGGTTTGCAGTGCAGTTTGGGTTCGGTGCCGGGGATGAAGTATTCGGTTCTGGTGGGACAGCCTTGACAGGAGAGTTGACCGGTAAGAGTACAGATATTGACTTTAGTTAGATCTTGAGGAGGGGTGAATTGATGAGAGGGTTGATCTTTGAGGAGCTCGGTAGTAATTTTATTCCAGATGGGAGAGGCGCCGGTGATGCCGGAGGCAACATTGGACATAGGAGAGTTATCGTTGTTGCCGACCCAGGCGGCGACGAGATAGTCTTGGGTGTAGCCGATGGTCCAGTTGTCGCGCTTGTCATTGGTGGTGCCGGTTTTAACAGCTACTTGATGGTTGGGGATGTTGAGGAAGGATCGGGAGCCAAAGGCAGGGATGCGGGCAATAGTGTCAGAGAGGATGTCGGTAAGGAGATAGGCGATATTAGGGTTGAGGACAGGGTCGGGTTGACAGGAAATATGTTGGGTGGCGGCTTCGGCTGGCTGAGGAAGAGTAATTTTAGGAATGTCTTGGCAAGAGAAATCCATCAGGGTTTTATCTTGGCCGTCGGTGACTTTAAGAATAGGATGGAGGTTGATTTTGAGGCCTTGGTTGGCCAGAGTACCGAAAACAACAGCCATGTCGATCATTTTGACATCAGCGCCGCCTAGAGTAAGAGAGAGGCCATAGCGTTCAGGTTGGGTCCAGGTGGTGATGCCGAGTTTTTGGCCTTGGTTAATCATTTTATCAACACCATAGCTGGCTAAGACTTTGACAGCTGGGATATTGTAGGAGTTGGCTAAGGCTTGTCTGAGGGTAACTGGGCCGTGGAACTGACGGTCGTAGTTAATGGGTGAGTAAGGTTTTGAACCGGGAATGTCATAGGTGACAGGACTGTCTTGGATAATGGTAGCGGGAGTATAGCCATTTTCTAAGGCAAAAGAGTAGTTGACGGGTTTGATGGCTGAGCCGGGCTGGCGGAGGCGAGTGGTGACGTTGACCTGACCATCACGGTCAGTGTCAAAGTAGTCACGAGAGCCGACCATGGCGAGGATTTCACCGGTTTTGGGGTTGGTGACGAGAGCAGCACCGTTGGTGATGTTTAGAGGGAAGAGGTTGTTGATTTCTTCAGTAACTATTGTTTGAGCCATTTTTTGGAGGTTAAGATCTAGGGAAGTGGTGACAGAGAGACCACCTTGTTCGACCATGGCTTCGCCATACTCTTGAACGAGAAGGTTTTTAACATACATGACGAAATGGGGAGCTTTGATGTTGGTGTATTGAGGAGCAAGTTTGATTTTTTGTTGTTTGGCCAGTTCAGCTTCTAAGGGAGCAATATATTGTTCTTCAACCATGCGATTGAGAACTTGGTGTTGGCGTTTAATAGCCAGATAAGGGTTGGAGCCGAAAGGGGAGTAGGTGGTGGGGGCAGCAGGCAGGCCGGCTAAAAGGGTGGCTTCGGCCAGGTTGACATTTTTGATGGATTTAGCAAAGTAGGTTTGGCTAGCTTGTTCAGCACCATAGGCAGTACCACCGTAAGATACTTCATTAAAGTACATTTCCAGAATTTCATCTTTGGAGAAGAGAAGTTCAACTTCAACGGCTAAGACCAGTTCTTTGATTTTCCTTTGCAGGGTGCGTTCAGGGGTAAGGAGGGCGTTTTTAATCAGTTGCTGGGTGATGGTGGAGCCGCCTTGGAGTTCTTGATTGAGGGCGATTTGTTTTAGAGAGCGGAGGATGCCTTTCCAGGAGAGACCGTTGTGGTCGTAGAACCGACTGTCTTCAATAGCTAAGGTAGCCAGTTTAAAGTGATCAGGGATGTCGTCAAGGGTGATTAAGCTGCGATTTTGATCTTTGTAGAAAGTGAAGAGAAGAGTGCCATGACGGTCGTAGATTTTGGTGGAAAGGGTAGGTTGGCGGGTGACAAGATCAGTGGGTTTGGGGAGATCTTTTAAGATGAACCAGTAGAAGAGGAGAGTGAGGGTGGTGAGAATGGATAAGAGAAAGTATTGGAGGCGAGTTAGTTTAGTAGGGAGTTTTGGGAGTTTGAGTTTGAGTTTAAGGCGGGGTAGTTGAGGGAAATGGGGGAGTTTGAGTTTGGGGAGTTTAAGTTTGATTCGGGGCAGGAGAAGTTTAGGTAAAGGAGGCGGTTTAGGGAATTGAAAGCGGAGTTGTTTGAGGCTGAGGCGGTGATAGACGGAGATAAGAAAATCACCGATGGTTTGGCAGATTTTGGAGGAGAGTTGAAGTAATCGAAGGATGATTTTGAAGAGGATTTTTAAGAGAAAGAAGAGAGATTTGTAGGTAGTCCGGCCAATGGTTTCCAGAAGAAAAGTCACCCAAGAAAGGGGATTAAAGCTAAGATTAACTCTGTCCATGAAGAATATTATACCCTATAAGTTTAAGAAAAGGGAGGAGGTTATTGAGGTGTTTGGGGATGGATATTAATGATGTAAGCTTTTTCTTGGATTTTGCCTTCTTCGTCAACTGGTTTTTCGCAGTCGAGGCAGTAGTCTTTTTGGACTGGGTCAGAGAGAACAATGTGTTCTTGGAGTTCAAGGTTGTCGGTTTTGCCGGGTTCAGGAGGGAGTTTGGTGTCTTTGTCGATCCAGATGCCGCGTTTGAGAGGTGGTTCCATGGAGGGTGTTTTGTCTTTAATAAAGTACTCGAATCTGGTTTCACAGGGATGTTCGGGGTTAGGTCTGAGGCCGGTGAGGCTGCAGACCTGCATGCCGATGATGTTTTCTGGTTTTTTAGGCCATTCGTCAGGTTCGTCTTCAAGGATGTAAGTCATGATGTCGTGCCAGATAGGGGCAGCGCCGGAAACACCGGAAACAATCCAGGGATTCATGGGAGAGTTGTCGTTGTTGCCGACCCAAGTGGCGACGAGATAGGAGGGGGTAAAGCCAAGGGTCCAGTTGTCTCTGAGGTCATCGGTAGTACCGGTTTTGGCAGAGACAGCGTGATTAGGAATGACTAGTTCTGAGCTGCCGCCGAAAGCTTGGAGGCGAGCATTGTTGTCGAGGAGGATGTGGGAGATGAGAAAGGCTACTTCAGGAGGGAGGGCTTTTTGGCCGGCCGGGAGTTCGGTTTCTAAATTAATTTCTTCCAGAACATTGCCAAGGTAGTCTTCGATTTTAAGGATAGGAGTGAGTTCAATTCTGAGGCCTTGGTTGGCAAAGACGCCGAAGGCGACAGCCATGTCTACCATCTTGACCTCGCCGCCACCGAGAGTGAGGGAGAGGCCGTAACGGGAGGGATCTTTAAAGGTGGTGATACCCATAGCTGAGGCAGTGGCGATCATGGATTCAACCCCATTGGCAGCTAGCATTTTGACAGCGGGGATGTTAAAGGAGTTGCCAAGAGCAAAGCGCATTTGGGCTGGTCCGTGGAACTGATTGTCATAGTTTCTGGGACAGTAAAGGGGTTGGCCGGGGACGGTAAAGCAGACAGGAACATCTAAGAGCATAGTTGAAGGAGTGTAGCCGTGGATAAGACCGACAGCATAGTTGATGGGTTTGATGGAAGAGCCGGGCTGGCGGAGTCGGGTGGTGACATTGACGTTGCCGTCGATTTCCAGATTAAAGTAGTCTTTGGAGCCGATCATGGCCAGGATCTCGCCGGTTCTGGGTTTGGTGACGAGGGCAGCAGCATTAGAGACATTGGCGCGTTCGAGTTTGGCAGCTTCGGTGGCAATCACGTCTTCGGCGTATTCTTGAGTGGCGAGATCTAAAGAAGTGGTGACTCTTAAGCCGCCTTTTTCGACTAGTTGCTGGCCGTACTTTTCTACCAGAAGCTCTTTGATATAGAGGGAGAAGTGGGGAGCTTTGATGTTTTGAGTTTGGGGAGCAAAAGTGAGTTGTTGGTCGATAGCTTTTTGGTGGTCTTCTTGAGTGATGTAGTTGTCTTCGAGCATGCGGTCAAGAACTTGGTGTTGACGGTTGGTAGCGGCATCAGGATTGGGGCCAAAAGGGGAGTAGCGGGTAGGAGCTTGGGGAAGACCAGCTAAGAGGGCAGCTTCGGCCAGGTTGAGGTTTTTGGCAGGTTTGTCAAAGTAGAGTTGGCTAGCTTGTTCGATACCATAGGCAGTGCCGCCGTAGGGAACATGGTTGAGATACATTTCCAGAATCTTGTCTTTTTTGTAGCGGACTTCAGTGGCAAAAGCTAGGATGGCTTCGCGGATTTTGCGTCTGATGGTGCGTTCGGGAGTGAGGAGGGTGGTTTTAATTAATTGCTGGGTGATGGTGGAGCCGCCTTGGAGGTTTTTTTTGAAGACGATGTTTAAGAAGGCGCGGGTAATACCTTCCCAGGCAAAGCCATGGTGTTTGTAGAAGTTTTTATCTTCAATGGCAATGGTGGTTTGTTTAACATAATCGGGTAGGTCTTTAAGGTTGATGGGGGTACGGTTTTGGTCTGCATAGATTTCATAGAGAAGTTGGCCGTGACGATCAAGGATTTGGGTGGAAACTGGAAAGTCGCCGGAACCGAGTCGGCCGGGAGAGGGGAGGTCTTTGAGGATGGTGATGAAGAGGATAAGAGTGATGAGGCCGATGACAAAAAAGGCAAAGGCGTGTTTAGGGTTTTGGCGAGTCCAGGTGCGGGCGGCTTTGAGTTTCTGGCGGATGAGCTTTAGTTTTTTGTTTTTCAGGGAGATAAGTTTTTTAGGCATAGAATTATTGTAGCAAATATGTAAAAATAGCCAGTATCTATGGCGACTGTTAGGGAGGAAAATCAGAAACAAAAAAAGAAGGGGGTGTTGCTGGTATTGTCTGGGCCGACATGTTCAGGCAAGGATACAGTGATGAGAGCCTTGCTGAAGAGGAATAGAAATATGCAGCGTTTGGTGACGACAAACAGTCGGCCAAAGAGAGATGATGAAAAGGAAGGGGTTGATTATTATTTTATTACTAAAGATGAATTTGAAAAGCTGATTGCTGAAGGGGCTTTTTTTGAGTGGGTGGAGTATAGAGGTCATTATCGAGGGGGACAGAAGAAGCATGTGATAAAAGCTTTAAAATCAGGTAATGATGTGGTTTGGCGGATTGATGTGAGGGGAGTGAAGAATATATATAGAAAGGTTAAAAAGATGGTGGCGAATAGTGTTTTCGTGATGTTGGTTTCACCGATTGAAATATTAAAAAAGAGGTCAAAGCGGAGAAAGACTGAGGATAAGAAATGGGAAGAGTGGAGTATAAATCGAGCTAAGTGGGAATTGGCACAGAGAGAAGATTTTGACCATGTGGTAGTCAATGAGGAAGGTAAGTTAGAGAAGACGATAAAGGAGGTTGAGAAGATTGTCAGTTGACTTTTGCTACAGGCTTTTATATATAGTAGGTTAAGGAGGTTATATGAAAAAAGATTATCGAATTAAGCTGCCTGGGTGGACAGTGATGATAGGGTTAGCTTTGGCAATAGGAGTTTTGGGAGTTTCGGCTGATAGAACGAAGCAGGTACGAGCTCAAGTAGTTGAGATAGCCACGGAGGCAGGTGAGGCTGATGAGTTGGTAATTGCGCCACAGATAAAGGGAGAAGGAGGAGTGGATTATTATCTGCCCTATCCAGGAATTCTACCTGATCATCCTTTGTATTGGCTGAAGATGATTCGGGATAGAGTTCAGTTGTGGTTAACAACTAACCCCCTAGCTAAAGCTGAGAAGCTTTTGCTATATGCTGATAAAAGGTTAGGGGCTGGTTGGGCTTTGGTGGAGGGGAATAAAAAGGAGTTGGGGGTAACAACTTTAACCAAGGCAGAGAAATATTTAGAGCGAGCGGTGATGGAGACTAAAAAATTGGGAGAGGGTGGAGATGAGATGCGATTTAAGGAGAGGTTGGGCAAGGCGACAATGAAGCATAAGGAAGTTTTAGGGTTACTGATAGATAAGACAGGGGATGAGTATAGAGGAATGATGGAGCAGATGTTGATGATGAATCAGGCGGAAGAAGGAAACAAAGAATCAGGAGAAATTGACAAATAAATAGAGTTTAAAGGTGTGAGCCATTGTCCGACGTTACGTCGGGCGAGAAGGCTGATTGATTAACGGGAATCCGGTGGGACTCCGGAGCTATGCCGTAGCTGTTAAAGCCAGAAGACCGGCCTTTAAACTTGAAATACAGACTTCCCGAGCAGGAAGGATGGTTTATGAATATAAATTACCTTCCTTTCGAGGAAGGTTTTTTGATGCTAGCGATTGAAAATTTAACAGCAAGGGTTACACCAGAGATGGATTATTCGGCTTTTTTTGATACAGAAGTCAGAGGTGTGGAAATGTTAAGGCAAATGTATGAGTTGGGTACTACAGGAATTTCTTTTATTAGCCCTGGAGAGAGTTTGGTGTATTTGGCTAGAGGGCAAAAAGACTTAAGTCGTATTCCTAAGGACAATCTTTATGTATTAGGGGAAGGCCCAGAAAGATTTAGGGAGTTTCCGGTGAGTAATTTAGGATTTAAGGTTAATAAGACTGTAAAAGGGTTGAGTTTTGAAAATGTTAGCTACATTTGTGATGTTAAAGATTTCAAGGCTGACTATTTTGAATATTTAGCAAGCCAGCATGGGAATGTGACTTTAAGATTGTTGCGGTTGGATCAAGAATTGGAAGAGGAAAGTGGTTTAAAGTGGATGGTAGAGATTGGTTTTGGTGAGCATGGGAAGGGAATTACTTTAAAGCGGATTTTGTTGTCTGAAGGGTTTGATGAGAGTCAGTCGGTGATAAAAGAAGGAGAGGTGGCTTTGGGTAGATCTGATAAACAAATGGCAGAGGCGATGGTGGAGGTTTGGGATGTATTAAGAATAGGCAGATTTGATCTAGAGTGGGATAGCAGAGTGCGGGACCATTTGGAAGGAAGAGTGAGAGATATAAACAAAAAAGTGGAAATATTTAATGTTGATGGTGTGGATACGGTCAGGGGGTGGTTAGTAGACGCTCCAACTTGGTCAGGGTTAGGAGTTAGTAAGGACTGGATAGATTCATTTCTTAAGCAGGAAAGAAAACATGCGGCAATGGCACCAGGGGATATAGAAGTGAGTAAATATAACCATATGACAAGTGGAGGGGCTATTAGTAGTGCCACAGCAGGTGAGAAGGAGGAACAAGAGTCAAAAGTGATTGGAGATGTAAAGGTGAAGTTGGCTGATGGCAGGATTGTGGAGCGAGCAGTGGAAGGGAGAGTGGATGAGATTGATAGGTTGATAAATGATTTAGTGACTAAGATGCAGGGGGACTATGGGTTGGCAACAAAGAACGAGAGCTGGAGTATTGATCAGGAGATTTGGCCGTTATGGAGCGAGGGGGTTTTTGATAGATCTGGTTGGATGTTTGATTATGAACCGGTGAAATTTGAGACAGAAATAATGGGAGAAAAAGGGCAAGTGAACGAGGAAAGTATAAGTAATGATTGGGGAGGAGGTGAGGTCAGTAAAGGCAGAGTTGGTGAAGGAGAGGTGATGGACGAGGTTGAAAGTTATGAGAGTGAGAGTGATGAAGATTGGATTATTGATGGAGGTGATGGTGATGATGGAGGAGGGAGTGAACCAGAAGAGTTTGGGCCTGGGGGGCTGAGTAAAGTTATAAAGCCGACCAGTTGGCAAGTAGCTGAAGTAGGAGTTAGTCAGAGAAATCAAGACAACAGTAAGAGTCAACGCGAGAGGGTGAAGCTATTTAATAGTATCAGTCAAAAAGGGGAGGTTAGAGAGGGGGCTGGTATGAGCGGAGAGGATGAAGCCAGAGAAGGAAAAGATATTGAAGTACAGGTTAAGGAAGAAACGGTTAGTTTTGTTGACGAGAGACTAGGAGTAGAAGCAGTTGAGGTTAAGGAAAAGCTGATTGAGAGAGTAGGGGAGATTAAGGATGAGATGGGAGCAAAAGACAATAATGACGGAGAAGAAGATGTTAGTGAAGTGATTCCTTGGTGGTTATGGGATTTAGAAGCGGCTGAATTACCTTGGTTTAATGTAGCGGATATGGTTGAGGTGGAGTTAAGGATTCCAGTAGGAGCCGTGATGGAAAACTTAGATAGAGGAACTAAAGGGGCAGAAATAATGTTCGGAAATGAGCCGTTTTTTGAGTATTATGCGGATTTTATAAGTGTTGTGTTAGCGCTTTTTAATGCGATGTTGAACAATAAAATGGAGCAAGTGATGGTGGCGGTGATGGTGGGTGAGGGGGTCGGGGAGCAGCGACTGATGATATAGTTTGAAAGGTTTGAAAGGATAAAGGAAATAATAGAATTTTCTTGAGGTAGAGAGGACTTGATATGGTTTGAACTAGAAGTTGGTGGTTGACCAAAACAGTGAGGAGTGTGATCATCATTTTGTTGCTTTTTAGTGCAGGGCCTGCGCACTTTTTGTTTGTGCGCTTTTTGTTCAGGAATTATGCCAAAAACAAAGAAAGTCAAATTGACTGATAATGCTTTAACGATTTTAACTAAACGCGATTATTTAAAGCGTGATGTTGAAGGAAGGATAGTGGAGACGCCGGAGCAGATGATTTGGCGAGCAGCTAAGGCAATAGCTAGAGCAGAAAAGAAATATGGAGGAGTTAAGACAGCTAAAAAGTGGGAGGAGAAATTCTATAAAGCAATGAGCCGGTTGGAGTTTTTACCTAACTCGCCAACACTGATGCATGCTGGGACTAAGTTTAACCAATTATCAGCCTGTTTTGTTTTGCCGCTGGAGGACAGTTTGGAGGGAATTTTTCAAACTATGGAACAAGCGGCAATAATTTCTAGAACCGGAGGAGGATTGGGGATCCCGGTATCCAATTTAAGGCCGAGGGGGTCTCAGATAAGGTCAACTGGAGGGATAACTTCAGGGCCAATTTCTTTTTTACAGTTGTTTAATCAAATGGCTAAGGTGATTAATGAGGGTTGTTCCCGGAGAGTAGCTATGATGGCAGTGATGAATGTACATCACCCGGACATTATGGATTTTATTTTTGCTAAAGGTGCGGATGATGAGTTGGCTAACTTTAATATCTCGGTAGGAGTGACGGATGAGTTTATGAGGGCTTATAAATCAAATAAAGATTATGAGTTGCGGATGCCACATGATGGTAAGGTGGTGAAGAAGATATCGGCCAGGCGAATTATGGACATGATTTCTTTTCAAGCCTGGAAGACAGCTGATCCAGGGATAGTCTTTTTGAGTCAGATGAATAAGAAGAGTCCAGTCAATCATTTGGGCGAAATTCAGACAACTAATCCTTGCGGTGAACAACCTTTATTAGCTTATGAAAGTTGTAATTTAGGCAGTATTAATTTGGTTAAATGTGTTAAACGCCTAGACAGGGGCGGAAAGAAGATGGAGATTGACTGGAGAAAGCTGGAGAGACTGGTGAGGTTAGGAGTAAGGTTTTTGGATGATGTGATTGATGTGTGTTCTTATCCGGTTAAAGAAATTGAGCTGATGACAAGGAGAACCCGAAAGATTGGTTTAGGAGTGATGGGATTTGCAGATTTGTTGGCAAGCTTGGGGATTTCTTATGCTTCTAATGCTGGATTAAAGATAGGAGAAAAGATAAGTAAGTTTTTACAGAATGTAGCTAGGGATGAGTCGAGAAAATTAGGAGAAGAGCGAGGATCTTTTCCAGCTTTTAAAGGGAGTTTATGGGAAAAGCAAGGATATAAGCAGATGCGCAACAGTACAGTTAATACAGTGGCGCCAACAGGAACAATTTCAATTATTGCTGGCTGTTCGTCAGGAATTGAGCCTTTGTTTGCTTTATCGTATGTAAGAAAGAATATTTTAGATGTGGATAATACGGAGATGTTAGAGGTGAATAAGTTTTTTGAGAAGACAGCCAGGCAAAGGAAGTTTTATTCCAAGCAGTTAATGCGCGAGATCAGCGAGACAGGGGGAATCAATGATTTAAAAGATGTGCCAAAGGAGGTGCGGGAGGTGTTTGTGGTTAGTCATGAGATTGATTGGTCATGGCATGTGAAGATGCAGGCAGCTTGGCAGAAATATATTGATGCGGCGGTATCAAAAACAATTAACATGTCACACTCGGCCACGCCTGATGATGTACGGGAAGCCTATATTTTGGCTTATGAGACAGATTGTAAAGGGATGACGATTTATAGAGATAAAAGTAAGGGGAGGCAAGTATTAAATGTGGGTTCTGGGGTGAGTAGTCAGCCGATGGTAGATGATCAGAGGAAGTGGGTGGGGAATGGACATGTTCAAGAAGAGATGTGTCCGGAGTGCGGGAGAGAGGTGATATTTAAAGAGGGGTGTGCTACTTGTTTGGCATGCGGATATTCTAGGTGTATGGTGAGTTAGGAGATTATGAAAATTGTTGAGCCAAAACAGTCAGATGTTGCCAAAGAGGTAACGCGGAAGCGTTACCTGATGATTGACCGGCAGGGTCGGCAGGGTGGAGCAAGTGTAGTCTTTAATTTAATTAAATAAAGAAGGATAAAATGGGTAAGAATGAAATAGCTAGCGATGGAACAGCTAATATAGTTAACGCTGAAACAACTAAGAAGGTTAATTATGCTGAGATGGCAAGAAAATTTGCTGGACAAGAAATCTCTGAGAAAGTTTTGGCTGAGGTGGGATTAGTGGATTTAAAAAAAGCTGCGGAGACTTTGGAACAAGGAGGAGATGTTAAGGCTGGTCTGCATATAGTTGGAGCTTTACAGCAATTAGATCAGTTGCTAAGTGAAGAAAATGTAAATGGCTGAGTTAACTAAGATTAAAAAGAGAGATGGGAGGGTGGTGGGGTTTAATGAAAGAAAGATTAGGGCGGCGATTTTAGCGGCTTTTAAGGCTACTGGTGAAGTTGAAGAGGGAAAGAGAGGAAAGGAAGCAGAGAGATTGACTAAGATTATGGTCAATATTTTACGGAAGAACATTAAAAGTGAGGTGCCGACGGTGGAGCAGGTCCAGGATATGGTGGAGCAGGTGCTGATGGCGGCTGGTTATTATGAGACAGCTAAGGCATATATTCTTTATCGAGAGAGGCATAAGAAGAAAAGAGAAGCGAAGAGAATTTTAGGAGTGGAGGATGATTTAGGGTTATCGGTGAATCAGTTGAAGGTGCTGGAGAATCGGTATTTGCGGCATGATGAGTACGGTCGGGTGGTGGAGACACCGAAGCAGATGTTTAGGCGAGTAGCTAGGTTTGTGGCTAAGGAGGAGAAAAAGAGTAAGAGAAAGTTTTGGAGAGATAAGTTTTATGAGGTGATGGTGAAAATGGAGTTTGTGCCGGCTGGGTGTTACTTCAGGGGTTCAGGGACTAAGTCAGGCATGTTGGCTAATTGTTTTGTGTTACCGGTAGAGGATGATATGGGGGCGATTTTTGATGCGGTTAAGTGGTTGGCTTTGGTGCAGAATGCCGGCGGGGGAACAGGTTTTGATTTTAGCCAACTTAGGCCAAAAGGAGATTTTGTTAAAGGCTCGGGAGGGTTTGCGAGTGGGCCGGTTTCGTTTATGAAGGTGTTTGACGCAGCTACAGCTCAAGTGATGCAGGGAGGGTATCGAATGGGAGCTAATATGGGTGTGTTACGGATAGATCATCCGGATATTCTGGAGTTTATTACCAGCAAGACGGAAGAGGGAGAGATTAGCAACTTTAATATCTCAGTTGGAGTGACGGATAAGTTCATGAGAGCGCTTAAGGAAGGAAAGAGGTTTGAGTTGAAGAATCCCAGGAGTGGTGAGGTGGTCCAACAGATAGAAACCAGGTGGTTGTTTTCCCAAATAGTGACTTTGGCTTGGCGGACAGGAGATCCAGGGATGATCTTTTTGGATGCGATTAACAGAGATAATCCGGTGATAAAGACTTTAGGTCCGATTAGAGCTACTAATGTGTGTGGTGAGCAGCCGTTGCATCCATTTGATGTGTGTAATCTGGGATCGATTAATTTAGCTAGGTTGGTTAAGGATAAAAGGGTGGATTACAAGCGATTGGAGCAGATAACCAGAACAGCGATTAGGTTTTTGGATAATGGGGTGGATGCGAGTAAGTATCCGATTAGGCAGATAACTAAGATGGCTAAGGCTAACAGAAGAATCGGATTAGGAGTAATGGGATGGGCAGATATGTTGTATCAACTGGGGGTGGGGTATAACACAGAGGAGGGGGTGAGGTTGGGGAAGAGGATAATGAAGAGAATTAATGAGACAGCGGTGGAGGAGTCGGAGAGACTAGCGAGGGAAAAGGGTATATTTAAGAACTGGAAAGGGAGCAGTTTTGAGAAAAAGGGGATAAAAAGACGCAATTTGGCGGTAACCACGATTGCGCCGACTGGAACGATTTCGATGGTGGCGGATTGCTCTTCAGGAATTGAGCCGGTTTTTGGCCTTTCTTTTGTGAAAAATGTGGTGGATGAGGGGGGTTTGAGTTATGTGAATCCTTATTTTAAAGAGGCGGTGGAGGCGAGTAATTTGAGTGAGGAGCAGAAAAATCAGGTATATGAAAGAGTAGCCAGAACAGGCAGTTGTCAGGATATTGGGTATTTATCTAGTTCAATAAAAAAAATATTTGTATCAGCTCATGATATTAAGCCAGAGTGGCATATCAAGATGCAGGCGGGGTGGCAAAAACAGACAGAAAATGCGGTCAGTAAAACGATTAATTTTCCTCAAAAAGCGACTATTTTAGATGTAGAAAGGGCCTATATGCTAGCTTGGGAGTTAGGCTGTAAAGGGATTACGATTTATCGGTCTGGGAGTAAAGAGGGGCAGATTTTAGAGAAAACAGAGAAAGCTAAAAAGAAGTCGGTGATTCAGACTAAATTGAGAGCGATGCAAAAGAGTAAATGATGCCCAGAGTGCGGCAATAAAATGGAGATGGGAGAGGGATGTGTGACTTGCAGAGGATGTGGGTTTAGCAAGTGTGATGTATGAGGATATATTTAGCTTCAGGGTCACCGAGGAGAAAGGAGTTGTTAAGCTGGTTCGGTTTACCTTTTAAGACAGTTGAACATGGGTTTGATGAGGGATCGGTGAGGATGGATTCATTAAAAGAATTAGCGGGTGAGCTAGCTTTGAGAAAAGCTTATGCAGCAGCAGAGGGGGTGAAGTCCGGATTGGTGATTGGGGCTGATTTGATAGTGGATTTAAAAGGAAAGCAGTTAGGCAAGCCAAAAGATTTAAAAGAGGCTAAGAAGATGCTCAGAGTTTTAAGGAATAAAACTCATAGGATCTATACAGGTCTGGCAGTGATTAAGGCAGAGGTAGATGAATCGGTCATGAGTGTGGCGGAAGCTAAAGTGAAGATGAAGAATTATTCAGATGAGATAATTGAGAGATATATAAAGGAGTTTGAGGTGTTGGATAAAGGAGGGAGTTACAGTATTAAGTATCAGTTGTCCGGTTATGGTAGTTTAGTTAAGAAACATGAAGGAGCTTTGACGACGATTCTGGGATTGCCGCTGCATTATTTAGAAACCTTGCTTTTAGAGTTTAAGGTCAAACCTAAAAAAGATTGGCAAAAAAAGTGTAAAGTAGAAACAGGTTATGAGTATTAAAAAAGGCTTAGTTTATGTTTTTACCGGTGATGGGAAAGGGAAGACAACGGCGGCTTTAGGAGTGACGGTGAGGGCGGTGGCTAGCGGGATGAAGGTGGGGTGGGTGAGTTGGTATAAGGAGGAGAAGTGGCGAATGAGTGAGTTAGGATTAAAAGGGAAGATTGAGATGTATATGATGGGGAAAGGATTTTATAAGCTACCAGGAGACGAGGCGACGGCTGAGGAGCATAAAAAGGCAGCTGAGGCGGCTTTGGAGAAAGCAGAGAGTTTGTTAGGGAAAGTGGAGGCGTTGGTGTTAGATGAGGTGAATAAGGCAGTGAAGGATAAATTAATTGATCTGAATGACTTAATTAACCTAATTTCTAAAAGAGGTAAGACACATTTGGTTTTGACTGGGAGAAAGGCGGATAAGCAGATAGTTGAGTTAGCTGATTTGGTGACAGAGATGAAGAAAATCAAGCACCCGTTTGATAAAGGAATAAAGGCGGTCAAGGGTTTGGATTATTAAGAGTTGGTTATGATATCATGAGGGTATGGCTGACCTGCCCAGTGATGATCAGAAAAAGAAGCAAGATAAAGCAATGGCTGGTGCTCCGGCTACAGCCAAAGAGCGGGGTGGAGTTCAAGAAAGAACGCCGATAACTGAGTATACGCGAAAGGTGGATATTGAGCCGGAGGTGGAAGGGTGGTTGGAGAAGTTGGAGAAGGAGGATGCTCAGCTGGCGCAGCCGGTGGTGGATGATACTGGTCAGGTGATTTTAGATGATGCGCAGAAGAAAAAGAAAGGATTTAAGGTGGTATTGCCTTTGACCAAGGACGAGGTGGATAAGGGATTGCATCATAAGGTGATTGAGAGTATTCGTTGGCTGGCGGAGTGGTGTATTAGGATGATAAAGATATTTGGTAAAAAAGTAGCGTATAGGAAAAAGTAATGGATCCAGTGACAGTCTTTATTGACCAGGCTAAATATCTGTTGATGATAGCTTTTTTGGTGGGATTGGGGTTGGTAGGATTAGTAGGTTTGGCTTATTTGTTTGTGCGTTGGTGGAAGTTTAGAGACAGGGAGAAAAGATCATTGGAGTTTGTGCTGTTACAGGTGGCGGTGTCAAGAGATAATGAGATTAAGATTGATGCGGCTGAGCAGATGTTGGCTTCGCTTTTCAGTGTCAAAAAAAAGGGAGGGATTTTAGGGTTTTTGAAGCCACAGGAACATATATCGTTTGAGATTGTAGCCAGAAAAGAAGATATTCGCTTTTATGTGTCGATGCCGGAT
>Ga0209976_10000564_pt1 | contig 23612 bp, 19 predicted proteins | sample SumtaG_FD_182806 | JGI IMG/M metagenome (GOLD analysis project Ga0209976, IMG submission 182806) | Deep subsurface microbial communities from Indian Ocean to uncover new lineages of life (NeLLi) - Sumatra_00157 metaG (SPAdes) (version 2) | ecosystem: Environmental > Aquatic > Marine > Oceanic >...
CGCAAATACGAATTCTGTCAATGTTGGGGCCGAAAAAAACGCTTTTTTTAATGAAATCACCTCCCTGATATGCCGATAATCCTTTATGAACAACCGGGCTGAAAATTATCTGTTCAGGAAGGATTTGAACAGTGGGAGTTAGAAGATGCTCTCAGCCATTCGGCCTATTATCGTGTGGCTTGGTACAGCCGGCAAGTTTATCGGTGAATTCTGTGAGAAGGTCGCAGAAGCTGAAAAGCAGAGCAGTTACTGGGTGAACGGATTGGGCGTTTTGGCAAATGAGTATTTTTTTACAAGATTTTAGGGAGATTTAATTATGGCTGGAATAAGAGTTCAGGTAAAACTATCCAACAAAACGATTATGTTTACGCAGAAATGTTCTTTAATACGAAGATTCGTGTTTATTTTGATACTCTTGAGTTTGTTTAGCATTGACACACGGGCATTTGCAGAGCAACAAGAGCCGAACGAGCAAGCGGACCTTTTCGAGATGTCCCTTGAGGACCTGATGGAAGTGCCGGTTGTTACTTCTGCAGGGTTTTTCGAGATGTCTGCCCGAAAAGCTCCGGGTTACTCCACGGTACTGGACCTCGAAAAGATTGAGAATAGCCCTGAGAGAACACTGGAGCAATTGCTTGAATTTTACGTTCCCGGAATGCACATAGCCAGACATGAAAGGCACGGAACACTCATCGGCACAAGAGGTATTCTCATTGATAACAATGCCAAGACCCTGTTCATGCTGGACGGGCAGGCACTTAACCAGCGTTCGCACTTCGGCTACACCGCACCGCTTCAACTGCCGTTGATTGGCGACTTGCAGGCAATTGAGGTTATCCACGGCCCTGGCGCGATTGTGCACGGAAGCGGAGCTATCAACGGTTTTATCAACCTGATTCCCAAGAGCGGCTCAGAGCATCCCGGGCTTTTTGTCAATTCAGAAATCGGCTTTGTAGAAAGACTTGAGATGGTGGAAGCCGGTTACGGCACTTCTTATGGAGTAGACAAAGACCTGTTCCTCTATGGTGGAGTGGTTGGAGCAGAAGGAACCACACGCGATGAAGATTGGGGTTCTCCTTCTACGAGTACGAACAAAGAACACTATGTTTTTGGCCATCCCAAGCCGTCTTATAAGTTCGCTTCGTACTGGCACCACGGCAACTTTGGTTTGAATGCTCTTTTTCAGGAAACCAACATATACCACGGTGGCGATGTTGCCACCAGTTCGCTAGAGCCATATTCTGGATGGCACCATGCTATTTTGGCTCTGAAGCCGAAGTACACACTGAAGCTCACTGATAAAGATAGCCTTGAATTCATCGGTGCTATGGAATTGAGCGAGCATGCAGATGTGCGGACCAGTGATGACGTTCGCGGGGGCAGTGAATGGCACGCAGAGTTTAAGACGATAGGCAGAACAACACGATTTGACAAGCATTCTCTGGCTGGCGGTTTTTTAATCGGAAAACGCAGCTTCAAAAGCAAAGACGCTTTCTTCCATAGTGACCCGAGCGGCTCATTTGAAAGCGCCGATATTTCCTGGCGTGAGCTGGGACTTTTCGCAGAGGATGTAATCGAACTTACCGACAAATTGACTTTCTCGTTAGGCGGTCGTTATGACAGGGTATCTTACAAAAAGTCGAAAGAGGAAATGTACGGCCCATCGCCCATTTCGAACGTCTCTAATTTCTCCGCCCGCCTGGCTACCGCCTATCAGTTTGACCCGGAAACAGCATTGAAGCTTTCGTATCAGCAAGGATTTCGTTACCCCGATGCCAGATATTTCACAAGCTATTTCAAGCCTGCGTTAGAGGCGTTAGGGACATCAATGCCTGCGCTTAAGCCTGAGACGATGGAGAGCTATGAGCTGAATTTCTCCAAGAAGTTTCCTAAAAGAAGGCTGTCGGTGGACCTCAACGCCTACTATAACATTTACAAGAATATGCTTCACTGGCATTGGTTTGAAGAAGGCGATGGATATTTCCCGTCGGATGTATGGAACAATATAATGTATACCAATCCAGGCGAATGGTGGTTTGGTGGGTTCGCAAATGCCTTAGGAAAGTTTGAATCTCTCGGCACCGAAGTCATCTTAAACTGGGAACCGGTGGAAAAGACCAATTTGCAATTTATGTACGGGTATTCCCGGCCGAGGAATATGAGTCAGGTTGCCAATTCAAGCCTCCAACTGACCAACGACGACAGAAACGAGTGGATTAAATATCCCACTCACCAGATTAAGGCGAACATTACGCAGCTTCTTCTGGAGGACAGGTTAGCGTTGAATCTGAGTATGTTATACAACAGCGCTTATCACCCACTCGATTCCAGCGGTAGACTGCATAAGATTTACAGCCGCTCCCGGATGGTGGTTGATGTGATGGCAAGGTATGCCATCAAAAAGAATATGGCCCTCAAATTCGGCATCAAGAATTTATTTGAAACTGATGTGCCGCCTGTAGGATTTGCGTCGGATCAGCCATATTTGGGCCATATTGGTATGGATAAGCGGTTCTACTACCTTGGACTTCAGTGTAGGTTCTAAGCGTGCGCTGCCCTTAAAAACCCTTTTAAGTGTTAGAGGATGAGAATTAGAATTTACGATTTGGTAGTTTTGGCCTTTGCCCTGGTTGTTGTACCAATTGCAGCACAGGGTGGGGTTGATTCTGCGCAGAGCCGTGAGTATCAAGTCAAGGCTGCATTTTTATATAACTTTATCAAGTTTGTGGACTGGCCTAAAGAAAAAATTGCTGGCACCAATGAGCCAATAATCATTGGCATCATCGGCAAGGACCCCTTCGGAAATGCCTTTGAGCCTATCAGGGCCAAAAAGGTTAAGGCCAAGAAGATTGTTATAAAGCGGTTTAGGGGTTTCGAAAAACTGAGGAGAAAAAATAAAAAGGATAAATCCGAGTTGGGCCGGAAAATCGAAGCTCTCAGGAAATGTCATTTGCTGTTTATTTGCTCTTCAGAGAAGAAAAACCTTAAGGAAATCATAAATTCAGTTAAAGACCATAGTGTCCTGACTGTTGGCGGGATGGAAGGTTTTCTCGAGGCCGGTGGGATCATCAAATTCCTGATGGAAGAGAAAAAGATTCGTTTTGAAATCAATGTAACCGCATCTAAGCGTGCAAAACTAAAAATCAGGTCACAGCTTTTGCGATTAGCGAAAAAAGTGGTCAAGGAAAAACCGTCGAAGGAGACAAAGAGCTGATTATGTCTAAGCTGCGAACTATGACAATAAGGCATAAGTTGATATCGATTATCATGCTGACATGTATCACTTCGTTGCTGTTAGCAGGGGCTGCATTTATTGCCTGGGAGTGGGCCAACCTTCGCCTCCATATGGTACAAGACCTTTCAACGCACACCAAAATGGTAGCAGAGAACTGCAAGGCAGCCCTGGTCTTCGAAGACACCAAAGACGCAGAGAAGACACTGAGGGCCCTCCATGTAGAACCTTCTATTGTTTATGCCTGTATTCGTAACAGCAGCGGTGAGCATTTCACAGATTATTATCGTTATGACGTCGATAAAAGCATCCAACCATGTAAACCTCATCAACAAGAGGGTTACGTTTTCGGTGATGACTACCTGATTGTGTTCAAACATATTGTTCTCGACGGTGAAGTAATCGGGACAGTTTGTCTGCGGTCGGATTTGCAACCTATGTATACAATGCTCAAACGCAATACCGCTATAATCATTGCCATTCTATTGCTTGTCTCTATGGTGGCTTATTTTGTGTCATCACGGCTTCAGAAGGTTATTTCCGGGCCGATTTTAGGCTTGGCTGAAAGCGCCACAAGAATAGGAAAAGGTGAACTTAGTCACAGAGTGAAAATACGGTCTAAAGATGAGTTAGGGCATCTTGCTGCAGCTTTCAATGATATGGCCGGTAAATTAAAAGAATCTTATGCAGGCCTTGAAGAAAAAGTGAAGGAGCGCACAGCAGAATTATCGTCTGCCAATGAAAAGCTCGAAGTAGAAATTGCGGAGCGCAAGCAGGCGGAGGAGGCACTGGAAATTTCGAACCGCGAACTTAAGGATTTCGTTTATATAGCATCGCACGACCTTCGTGAGCCGTTAAGGAAGATATCTTCTTTCGGGGAACTGCTGAAAGACTCTCTCGAAGGCAAACTTAACAGGGACGAGAAGGAGAACCTGGAGTTTATGGTCAATGGGGCGAACAGGATGACCGAGATGATAGAGGGCCTGCTTACGTATTCACGGGTAAACACAAAGGGGATTTCATTTCAGGCGGTTAATTTGAATGAAGTCGTCGAGCAGTTAGAGCAGCTGGACCTTGCGGTGCTGTTGGAAGAAACGGGCGGGACAATTGAAGTTCCGCAACCGCTGCCTGTGGTGGAAGCTGACCCTATTCAGATGAGGCAGCTATTGCAGAATCTTATTGCCAATGGGATTAGATATCGCCGGGACGAGGTCAGGCCGCGAATCGTGATAAGGGCAAAACACACTGATGGGGACAAGGTCAGGATAGAGGTCCAGGACAACGGGATTGGGATTGAGGAAGTGTATTACGAGGACATTTTCACGATGTTCAGACGTTTGCATCCGCGGCAGAGATACGGAGGGACAGGAATCGGCCTGGCGGTGTGCAGGAAGATAATAGACAGGCACGGCGGCCGGATTGGACTTGAATCAAAGTACGGTGAAGGGACAACGTTATGGTTTACCCTTTCAGCGGCAAGCGAAGCAGTAGCGGTATCATAACGGTTAGAGAGCAGAGAAGTGAATCATGAAGGAGTAAAGATGGAAGATTTAAGGCCGGTAACAATCCTGTTGGTGGAAGACGATGCGGGGGACCAGAAGCTGATTAAAAAATCGCTGTTGGACCAGCAGATAGCTAATGAAGTTTTCGTTGCAGAATGCGGTGAGGATGCTCTTGAATACCTGTCCTGCAGCAAAGCCGGCGACAAAGGCTGTCCTGAGCCGAACCTGGTTTTGCTTGATTTGAATATGCCTGGGATGGGAGGGAAAGAGTTTCTCAGGCGTATCAAGGCCGATGAGGAGCTGGACACCATCCCGGTTGTAATTCTGACAACTTCAGATTCAGACCAGGATATTATCGAAAGCTATAAACTGCACGCATCGGGTTACATAAAAAAGCCTGTAACTCTAAAGGACTTCCAGGAAGTGATGTGCGGGCTTGAGGAGTACTGGTTTGCTGTATGCAAACAGGTGAGCGGGGCAGTGAGGTCAAAATGAATGTGGAAAAGATAAACATCCTGTTGGTGGAAGATGACCCGGGGGACCAGAAGCTGATTGGGAAGTCGCTGGCAGAGCAGGAAATAGATGTTGAAGTTTTCGTTGCAGAAAGTGGAGAGGATGCCCTTGAATACCTGTCCTGCAGCAAAGCCGGCGACAAAGGCTGTCCTAAGCCGAACCTGGTTTTGCTTGATTTGAATATGCCTGGGATGGGAGGGAAAGGGTTTCTCAGGCGTATCAAGGCCGATGAGGAGCTGGACACCATCCCGGTTGTAATTCTGACAACTTCAGATTCAGACCAGGATGTCATTGAGAGCTACAAATTGTATGCATCGGGTTACATAAAGAAGCCTGTGAATCCGAAGGAGCTGAAGGAAGTGATACGCAAGCTTGAAGAGTACTGGTTTGTTATATGTGAACAAGCGCAAGCGGGCAGTTAAGATGAGCGCAGAAGAAATAAAGATTCTGGTGATAGACGATGACCCTGGTGATTGCCGATTGGTAAAGCTGGTTTTGAAGGAACCACCGCAGGCAACGGAGTTTGCCGTCGAGACGGCGGAAAGTCTGGCAGAGGGGTTGAATTGCCTTAAAAGGCGCAGCTTTGATTTGGTATTGCTTGATTTAGGCCTTCCGGACAGCCACGGACTTGAGACAGTTGATAAGTTTTGCAGGGTCTGTCCGCATATAGCCGTTGTGGTACTGACCGGCCTGGAAGATGAGGCTGTAGGCCTTGAAGCTGTAAAGAAGGGGGCCAGCGATTATCTGGTCAAGGGCAGGTTTGACAGAGCACTTTTGGTTCGGGCTATTCGATATTCGCTTGAACGAAAGCGGGCCGAGGGAAGTCTAAAACAAGCGGCTGACGAATGGAGGACAACTTTTGACTCCATTACGGATTTGGTTTCGATTCACGATAAAGATTTCAAGCTTGTCAGGGTAAATGAGGCTTTTGCTGATGCTGTTAAGATGGAGCCTGCAGAGGTCATTGGCAAAACCTGCTATGAGCTGGTTCATGGAACGAAAGAACCACCGGCATCATGCCCTCATAAACAGACACTTGATACCAAAGAACCACACAGAGCGGAGTTTTTTGAACCTCATCTGGGAATTTATCTTGAAGCGTCCTGTTCGCCTATGTTCGATGAAAATGGCGAGATTATCGCATCTGTCCATATCGCCAAAGACATCACCGACCGCAAGTGTGCAGAAGAAAGACAGGCTGAGCTTTTTGAAAAAGTAGAACGTATCAATCAGGAATTGAAGGATTTTGCATACATAGTGTCGCACGATTTGAAGGCGCCGCTGCGTGGCGTTAAGAGCCTGGCCGATTGGATATCAACTGATTATGCGGATAAGCTTGGTGATGAAGGCAGAGAGCAAATGGATTTGCTCTTATCGCAGGTGAAGCGGATGCATAACTTGATTGATGGTGTGCTTGAATATTCGAGGGTCGGACGTGAAAAAGAAGAACAGGTTCAGATAAACCCGGATGAGCTTGTTCGAGAAGCTATTGATATGGTTGCTCCGCCGGAGAACATTGAAATCACAATTGAAAATGAACTGCCTGTAATTGAGTGTGAAAGGACCCGCATTATGCAGGTGTTCCAGAATCTGCTGAGTAATGCCGTCAAATATATGGATAAGCCGCAAGGCCGGGTAAGAATCGGCTGCGTCGAGGAAGATGGCTTTTGGAAATTCAGCGTCGCTGATAATGGGTCCGGGATTGAGGAAAAATATTTTGAAAGGATTTTCAAGATTTTCCAGACGTTATCGCCGCGTGATGAATTCGAAAGCACCGGCGTCGGCCTTACCGTGGTAAAGAAAATTGTAGAGTTATACGATGGTAAAATTTGGGTGGAATCAGAACCAGGCAAAGGAAGTACATTCTTCTTTACATTGCCAAAGAAAGAAATGGGGGTTAAAGATTCGAAGCGCGAAGCCAATATTGCTTGTCGAAGATGACCGTGAAGATGCAATGACGGTCGGTCCGGTGCTTAAGGACCTCAAAGTTACGAATCGACTGATTCACGCGGTCAACGGAGAAGAAGCATTAGAGTGTTTAAAAAGCGAGAGTAATAAAAAGCCGTGCGTTATTCTTCTGGATTTGAAAATGCCGAAGATGGACGGTATTGAATTTCTAAAAATCGCCAAGGCAGATGAAGGTTTGAAAAAGATCCCGGTTGTAATGCTGACCACATCCAAGCAAGAGCAGGATGTAGTCGAAAGCTTTAAGCTCAGTGTTGCCGGTTATATAGTCAAGCCTGCTGATTATAAAAAGTTCGTGGATGCAATCAGAACAATTAACCTGTGCTGGACATTGAGCGAGTTGCCAAACAGGGGATAATACTATGGAAAATACAAGATACAGAATTTTGCTGATTGAAGACGACAAACTGGACCAGATGGCCTTTAAGCGGTTGGTTGAAGATGAAAATCTGCCGTACGATTACACGATAGCCGGCTCTGTTTCAGAAGCTCACAGCATATTGAGTTCCGAACAGTTTGATGTTGTAATCGCTGACTACGCACTTGGAGATGGCACAGGATTTGATGCCCTGGATTCGGTGAAGGATACGCCAATTATATTTGTCACCGGAACGGGTAGTGAAGAAATAGCTATCAAAGCCTGGAAGGCCGGCGCCTATGATTATCTGATAAAAGACCACGAACGAAACTATCTTAAAGCTGTTCCAATTACGGTCGAAAATGCTATCAAACACAGGAGAATGGAAGCAAGACTGCGATTGCTGTCGGGTGCTATTATGAGCACCGATGATAGTGTCTATATCACCGATATGGAGAACAAGATTACCTTCGTTAACAGGGCATTCTGTGAAACTTATGGATACAGGAAGAAAGAGATTATTGGAAAAGATGGCGATATTCTCTGGACAGGAAAACCTCAGAGTGAGAATAGGAGGAGTGTTTCTCAGGTTGCTGGAAGCGCTTTTGAAGTGGGGTTTTACCACGAACGAAAAGACGGCAGCGTGTTTCCGGTTTCTCTTTCGAGGTCGGTTATTAAAGACGAAAATGGAAACGAAGTTGCGGTTGTTGCTGTGGCTCGCGACGTTTCTGAGCACATCCTTATAGAGGAAAGACTTAGAACCGCAAATCGAAAGTTGAAGAGGCGAAATCAGTTAAGAAGTGAATTGACTATTATGGTCTCAGAAAAATTGAGGACATTGCTGGCTGCCGAGCATATTGATAGGGTCAAAGGCATTATCAGCGACTTTCTTGACATCTCAAAGATTGATGCGGGCAAGATTCGGCTGGAGCTGACCGAGTTCGCTCTTCGCTCGGTTGTTTCAGAAGTTGTAGAGACGCTATCGCCGCTTGCAGTTGAAAAAAACATTGACTTAGAAAGTTTTGTGCCTGATTCTGAACTTGTTGTCAATGCAGATTATGACAGGATAGTACAGGTACTGACCAATCTTATTAACAATGCAATAAAGTCTGCTCCTTCAAACGGTTATATCAGTGTACGAGTGAAAGATATTGGCAATCAGATTACGGTGGAGGTGCAGGACGATGGTCCGAGTATCGGAAGCGGCAATATAGATAAGATTTTCAATCTCTCTGCACAGATTAAAGAACAGCTCCATTCCGACAAAGAAGACTTGGCTTTGGGCTTGCTGATAGCTGAACAATTAGTGGAAATGCACGGTGGGTGCATATGGGCTGAAAACGGGGACGAACGAGGAAACAGTTTCCATTTTACCCTGCCGAAATTTGGTATCCAGGAAGAGACGGCTTCTGCGGTGGTAAAAAAGAGAGAGAGAACCTATGTCTGAGGAGTTAGAAGAATATGGGTAACGCAAAATACAAAGTTTTACTAATTGAAGATGACAAGGTCGAGCAGATGGCCTTTAAGCGGTTAGTGGAAGACGAAAATCTTCCATATGATTGCACTATAGCTGGGTCCGTTTCAGAAGCTAATAGCATCTTGGGTACTGATAAATTTGATATTGCAATTGTTGACTACTTTCTTGGTGATGGAACAGCATTTGACATCTTTGATTCAATCAAAGATATTCCAATCATTATCACCACAGGAGTTGGTGACGAGGAAATCGCCATAAGAACTATGAAAGCGGGTGCTTCTGATTATCTTGTAAAAGACCACGAGCGTAATTATCTTAAGGTTTTGCCTGTAAGAATAGAGAATGTGGTCAAATATAAAAAGGCCGAGGCGAAACTGAAGAAGTACAATCGGCTAAAAAGCGAACTCGCTGTGACGGTTTCACACGAACTTAGAGCCTCGCTGCGCATCTTCAAGGGGATTATTTCCGACGCGATGGCCGGAGTGTTAGGGCCAATCAGCGCTGAGCTTCGGAAAAATCTTGAAATCGCGGATAGGACCATCGGCAGGCTGGCAAAAATCATTAGCGATTTTCTTGATATTTCGAAGATAGAGACCGGCAAAATACAGCTGCGAAAAACTAAAGTGGATATGCAACAAGTTGTCTCTGAGGCGATATTTTTGTTTAGCGACGTGGCTGCAGATAAAAAGATAAAATTGCTGGCGACCTGCCCACCTGACCCCACTTTTACTGTATATGCTGACCATGGTCTGATGAGGCAAATATTCATGAATCTGATTGACAGCGCGATCAAGTTCTCACCGATGGGTGGTACTATCTGCGTTGCAGTCAGGGATTTGGGGGAAGAAGTGCAGGTCAATATACAAGATGTCAGCATTGGTATAGGCGGCGGAGAGACAAGCAAGGTTTTCAATAATTTCGTTCAAAGCGATGAGTACGCTGGTCCCGGCTCAGATGGGACCGGTTTGGGAGTGTATGTAGCAAAACAGTTGGTTGAAGCACAGGGAGGACGAATCTGGGCTGAAAGCACGCCTGGTCAGGGAAGCATCTTTTGCTTTACTTTGCCAAAGTATTCGGAACAAATCAACGTCAATGCCGTGGAGCCTGTGGGGATTTCACAAAAAAGTCGAGATTAGGGTAGTAAAGAATAATCACTCTAAAAAACCGCCGCACATTGAATACTAAAAGACTGCGATTATGGCACTGACTTGCGCTTATGCTTAACTTCAGTACGTTATGTTTTTGGTAGCAGGCGCCTAACTCCTAAAAAGCGTTAAAAAATTTAGGGGGCATCCTCAAGAATGATTTAATTGATTATTCAAATGTGGAAGTATCTTCGAGCAGTTTTCTTACGAAGTCCAGAAACTGAGATGCGTACGCACCATCGGCAATTTTGTGGTCCACCGAAAGTGTCAAGCTCATTAATTTGCGTACCACAATATTGCCATTATCAGGTATACAAGTATCGGTTATGCGGCCCACGCCGAGGATACTGCACTGGCCGGGGACGACTATCGGAATAAAAGACTCTATTCCAAACGCGCCGAGGTTGCTGACCGTGATGCACGCACCTTCCAAGTCGGTGAGTAGTAATTTTTCATTCTGGGCCTTTTCGATAAGAGCTTTGGTAGCTGTGGCGATTTGTTTTACGTCCTTTTTGTGAGCGTCTTTTACTACCGGGGCGATAAGTCCCTTAGGAGCCGAAACGGCCAGCCCGATATTAATGGTATCAGCCAGTTTTATGGTGTCACCTTCCAGCTGGCCTGTCATAATCGGAAATTTCTGCAGGCCAATTGCAACCGCTCGTATAATAAAATCATTATAGGAGATTTTCACCCCGCCTCTCGGAGGGGCGGGGCTGGTCTCGTTCAACTTCGCTCGCAATTCAACCAGGTCGGTAACATCAGCTTTTACAGTCAAATAGAAACAGGGTATTTCGCATTTTGACTGCAGCATTTTTTGTGCAGTTATCTTCTGCCGTCTGTTGACTGGTATCGTTGCTCCCAGTTTTGCCTCTGCCGCAGTCCGCAGGACACTTTGCGGTGCTACTGCTACTGTCGCCGGTTTCACAGCGGCTTCTTTGACATCCTGCTCGGTGATTTTGCCAGCCGGGCCTGTGCCGGTAACTGCTGTCAGTTCTATGCCCAGCTCTTTGGCGAGTTTCTTCGCCCTTGGCGAAGCCTTTACTTTGCCTGCCGGCTTGGCCGGCTTCGGTTCCAGCTTAGCCGGTTCAGCAGCGGGGACCGAAGGTGCAGCTTCAGCAGCAGGTGCACCACCGTTCAGCGAATCAAGAAAGCTCTGTGGTACTTCTTCATCCTTATCACCCAGAACCATAAGCGGCGTCCCGACCGGGAGTGTCTCATCCAGTTCTGTGAGAATATGCTTCACAAAACCATCAGCCGGCGATTCCATCTCGAGGGTCGCCTTGTCGGTTTCTATCTCAAAGACCACATCGCCTTTTTTGACCTCGTCTCCAATCTTGACCATACAGCTAATAATGGTCCCTTCTTCCATCGTTTGACCAAGCTGTGGTAATCTTACTTCTTTCGCCATTTATCAAACCTCGTATTGCATATTAGTCATACAACTGCCTTAACGGCTTCAACAATTTTCTCGACGCTGGGGATACTTGCCATCTCCAGCGGTTCACTCATCGGCGGAGGCACGTCGGCGGCGGCCAGATTTACCGGTGCCGCATCGAGATAATCGAAGCCGCGACTGCCATCGCTAAACTCATACTCCATAAATTGGGCGGTTATCTCTCTGCCTGCGCCGCAAGTGCCGAAGCCCTCGCTGACCGTGACAAGTCGGCCGGTTTTGCGAACCGACTCAGCCACCGTATTTATATCCATCGGCTTTAGCGTTCGCAAGTCTATTACTTCAGCGTCGATGCCGTGTTGCTCGAATAGGGTTTTAGCTGCCTGCAGTGACCGCATCGCCATTCTGCTGTAGCTGACGATGGTTGCATCTTTGCCGGGTCTCTTGATATCCGCCACGCCTAATGGAATGATGTAATTGCCTTCCGGCACTGCACCAAGCTGGCCGTAGGTCGCCTTATGCTCGATGAAGACTACCGGGTTGTCACTTCGTACAGCAGCTTTTAGCAGTCCCTTGGCATCATAAGGCGTTGAAGGCATTACCACGTACAGCCCCGGCGGATGCATAAGCCAGGCCTCGAGCGATTCTGAATGGTGTGCAGCGATACATCTTCCGACACCACCTTCGGTCCGCAGCACCAGCGGAACCTTGGCTTTGCCGCCGAACATATAGCGGTTATAGGCACCTACGTGAACGAGCTGGTCCATAGCTATCGTAACGAAATCAACATACATAATCTCAGCGACCGGCCGCATACCTCGCAGGGCCATACCAACTGCTGCACCTGCAATGGCCGCCTCGGATATTGCGGTATCAATAACTCTGTCCGTGCCGAATTCAGTCAATAATCCCCGGGTTGCCTGATAGGCCCCACCGTAAAGGCCGACGTCCTCACCTATTACTATGACGTTTTCATTCCTTCTCATCTCCTCCGCCTGAGCTGTAGCAACTGCTTGGGCTATCGTCATAACATCCATACCAAACTGCGATTTGATTTGCGCCTTGGTTTTTTCGGTGGCTTCTTTCTTTGTTTTGGCGGTAGATGAAGCCAAGGCCGTCTCAAAGGCGTCGGTTGCCTCTATTACCCTCTTCGACGTGGCTTCTTCAGACTCGATAAGTTCGGCAGGGTAGGTTTCTTCTACGTACACATCTTTGGTCAAATCCGCAGGATTCGGCCAGGGACTGTCAAGGCCAAACTTTGTCGCTGCCTCAATTGTGTTGGCGGCCTTATCTTTTATCTCATCCAATTGCTCCTGAGTGGTGAGCTCTTCGTCGAGCAGTTTTTTACTCAGCACGACAATGGGGTCTCTATCGTGCCAGGCCTTTTCCTCTGCCTTGGTGCGGTAGGCACGTGGGTCGCTCCTGCTGTGGCCATACCAGCGATAGGTCTTGGCCTCGACAATAGTCATCTGATAATCTTGTCTGGCCCTTTCAATCGCCGAGCGAACCGCGAGAAAGACCGCAACAACATCCTGGCCGTCCACAATCATCCCCGGCACATCATAAGCAGCCGCTCTTACCGCAATATCCTCGATATTGCTGGCCCTTACGGTACCTTCAACCTCACTGCCGGAGAACGGCACACTCATCCCGTATAGGTTGTTTTCAATGATAACGACCAGCGGTAACTTCAGTACCGATGCCAGATTCATCGACTCGTGAAAACTGCCGCAGTTGGTCGAACCGTCGCCGAAAAATGATAGCACAACCCTGCCGCTTTTTTTGTATTTCTCTGCCAAGGCCGCCCCGACTGCCGGCGCCTGATTGCCCCCGACAATACCGGTCGAACCTAAATTATTGCATTTATCAACTTCGGCTATGTGCATCGAGCCGCCTCTGCCTTTGCAGTAGCCGGTCTCTTTGCCCATCAACTCGGCCATCATCTGGTTCCAATGATTCTGGCGCTCGTTTTCGCTGTCGGCATATTTGTTCCCGATGGCGCCGCAGTGGCCGTGGCCTCGGTGGGTCGAGCCAATCACGTCACCGCGTTCAATCGCAGCGATGGCGCCAACAGCAATGGCTTCCTCACCGGCGTAAAGATGTGAGGCGCCCTTGATAATATTCTGGCCCAAAAGCTCAAAAACCTTCTCCTCAAAAAAGCGAATTTCATAAATAGTTCTAAGCCAGTCACCAACCTCATCCAGACTAATTATGCTTTTCCCGATTAGCTCACTAATTTTCGGCGCCTTTGTCTTTCGAGTATCTTCGATAAGAAAACCCATATTATAAAACTCTCCTCTGAAAAAGCCTTTACCATTTGGCACAACTAAAGTGCAGCTATAAGGTGTCTTCCTGTTCTGCGAAATATGAGCTGCGAGTGAACGGCGAAGACATAACCCACGTGAATCCCAGTTCAATCGCTTTTTGTTTCCACAAGTCAAATTTTGCAGGCCTTACGTATTCGACGACTTCGAGTGAATTTCTTGATGGTTTTAGATATTGGCCGATTGCGATTCTGTCACAGTCTACATTGCGCAAATCTTTTAAGACCTGCTCGACCTCAGCATCGGTTTCTCCTAATCCGAGCATAATTGAGGATTTAGTCTGGATATCATTGTAGCTTTCTTTGGCCATTTTAAGCAGATTTAAGGAGCGTTGATAATTTCCGCCGGCTCTGGCTTTTCGGTATAGCGAGACAACAGTTTCAACATTGTGAGCGAATACAAAAGGTAAGGCATCGGCTAAAATTTCTATAGCCTGCCCCTGGCAATCGCGGAAGTCAGGTGTTAGTATTTCAAATTTCATATCGGGGCACTTTTGTCTTACTTTGTTAATGCAATCGCGAAAATGGCTGGCGCCGCCGTCTGGTAAATCATCGCGGTCGACGCTGGTAATTACCAGGTATTTCAATCCCAATTGCTTTGCCATCTTAGCTAAGCGCCTTGGCTCGGTCGGGTCCGGCGGGTCAGGTTTGCCGCAGGTTAGCGAGCAGAATTCGCAATTTCGCGTGCAGACATTACCCAAAATCAGGACTGTTGCCGTCCCTCTGTCCCAGCATTCGCCGCGATTGGGGCAGTTGGCGTTGTGGCATATTGTCTCTAAACCAAGAGAACTTAGCACATTATTGGTGCGCTTGTAAGTTTCGCTGGCCGGTAAAGGCCTGCGCAGCCAAGGCGGCAGTTTACGTGGTTTGCAGCTCGTGGTCCCTGGTTCGTTTGAGATTGGGAAACGGTTTATTAGCAGGTGGGATAAATTTTTCTTTACCTCATTCATTAAAGGGTGTTTGCCGGTTTCCTTCAGTACCGATGTCATTTCTACACCGTCCAGGCCGCACGGTATCAGATAATCGAAAATGCTCAGGTCATTTTGAATATTTATCGCCATACCGTGATAGGTTACAAATTTCGACACACGCACGCCGATAGAAGCGATTTTTTTATCATCGACCCACAGACCGGGAAATCCTTTTCGCCTTTGGCTCCTGATTCCTAATTGCTTTAGCAGTTCGATGCCTATCGCTTCCAGCTCTCTGATATATTCGCTAATGCCAAGGCCAAAATCGGGCAGGTGCAGAATCGGATAAAAAACTAACTGCCCCGGATTGTGTGCTGTTGTGCCGCCTCCTCGGCGGATGTCGACTACATCGATATTTTGTTGTTCTAAAGTGCTGCGAGAAGCGAGCAGTTTATTGGCGCTTTGCCGGGCACCGAGAGTAATGACAGGTGGATGTTCGGCGATTAAAACGGTATTTGCTATTTTGCCCTCGCGTCTTTTTTTGCACAGTTGACGCTGCTCTCGCAGAACCTGCTGGTAGTCGGCAAGTCCGCAATCACAAATGCTTAAAGAATGATTTTTAGTTTTTTCAGCTACTGTCAACATTGTGATTTCTGATTTTTATGTTTTCGGTGGATTGTGCAAGCTCAGACCGAAGGCATCTTCAACGGCTTCCTTTAGTACTTCTGAAACAGTTGGATGCGGGAAGCTTATTTCGGTAATTTTCTCGGGTGTTCCTATAAGTGCTCTCGCCGCAGCAATTAGCTCGGCTGCCTCGGCACCGACTATTGTAACACCTATAATTTTGTTCGTTGAGTTGTCCCTGACAACCCTTATCTCTCCAACGGTTTCGTTGTGTGCTGCGCTTCGGCCATTAGCGCCGAATTTCGACCTTCCTACAGAGACATCGAGCCCTTCAGATTTGCAGGTTTCTTCGGATTTACCAACTGATGCAATTTCCGGGAATGTATAGACAGCCCGTGGTATGAGCGAGTAGTCAGCTATTTTTTCGTCACCGCCGGTAGCATTGACTGCTGCCACTTCGGCCTCAGCGAAGGCACCATGAGCCAGATAGGTTGTGCCCACAGCATCTCCGATAGCATAAACGCCGGGGACGTTAGTTTCCAATTTTTCGTTGACCGAAATAGCAGAGTTGGACATTTCCAGATTCAAAGCCTCAACGGTTTCTTTGTCAGCAACCGGCCTTCGACCAACCGAAACAAGTACCTTTTCTGCATTGATTGTCTGGCCGCTTTCAAGAGCCACTTTTGCCAACCCGTTGGTTTTGTCGACAGAAGCAACTTTTTGATTAGTCAGGGCATCTATACCGAGTTTTTTGAATTCTCGCTCTATCAGCCGGCCAACCCATTCGTCCTCCATAGGAATCAATCGTGAAAGCGCTTCTACAATAGTTACTTTTGTGCCTACCGCCGCATATACACAGGCTAATTCGCAGCCGATTACCCCACCGCCTACGATTACCATCGATTTGGGTATTTGTAGCAGAGCCAGGGCCTCTTTACTGCTAATAATGGTCTGGCCATCAAACGGCATTGTTGGAATTTGGACCGGCTCAGAGCCCGTTGATAGAATTATCTTATCCGCCTGAATCTCCATTGGGGCAGCGTTTGTTTCGATTTTTATTTGATTTGGTGCGGTGACGATAGCTCGGCCCTCGAGTATTTTTACCTTGTAACTCTGGATTAATCCTGTCAGGCCTCTGCGAAAGCCGGTCACTATAGCATCTTTTCTGGCCTGCATTTTAGGCCAGTTAGGAGTCGCTGAGATGATGTTGACTCCCATCGTTGCTGCGTGTTTTGCCATCAGTAAGGTATGTGCCGATGCAAGCAATGCCTTTGAGGGAATACATCCGCAATTCAAGCAGGTGCCGCCGATAAAATCTTTTTCGACCATTGCTACTGAGGCGCCTTTTTGTGCACATCTAATAGCTGCGGCATAACCGCCCGGCCCGCTGCCGATAACCACAACATCATAACTTTCTGCCATCCACTAAACTCCCAAAGTCCGGTTCCTTTTTCTAAGCGCAAAATTGCGATATTCCCAAGAAGAGCCTATAGCAAAGCGGCAAACTCGGACGCATCCACCCACGGCTAATTTAATGAAGCTCTCTATGACGGTTACCAAATATAACACACATTGGCCAAAAAACAATCAAGAACCGACACTTGCTCGGCCATATTCATATAAATATGAATAAAATCGAAGCAAATCAAACATTTTTGAGTTGATGTGTAGACGTTGCCTTCAGCATGATTTTGATAATCAACAAAACTAATGGAGCGAAGTTATCTTCGTCGGCGACCACACAAAATTTGATAACCCTGCGCTATGTAAGATTGCAGATACAGATTTAGAATAATAAAATTTACCTTACCATTACCTGGCCGGAATCAGCAACGAGTGTTTGTCCTGTAATGGTACGGGCTTTATCGGAGCACAAAAACACCACAGCATCTGCGATGTCCTGTCCTTTTATTTCGCGCTTAAGGGCCGTCTTGCTTACATAATAAGGGATAACTTCTTCGGGTTTTATGCCATGCTTTTTGGCGCAGATTTTTATGTATTCGGGATTCCAAATCTTTGAGCCTTCGAATACATTGCCCGGACAAATGCAGTTTACGCGTATGCCGTATTGTCCCAGCTCCATTGCCCATCCCCGGGCCATATGAATTTCGCCGGCCTTCGTCGCATTATACGCAGTATTATCCTTGCTCGCCTCCAGGCCGGATTTAGAACTGATGTTTATGATACTGCCTCCAATGCCCTGCTTTATCATAATCCTCGCAGCGGCCCTTGCCATAAGAAAATATCCGGTCAGATTTACTTCCAGAGCAAAACGCCATTTGTCTACAGGTATATCGATAAGCGCTCCTGCCGGAGCCACACCTGCCGCATTGACCAGGATATCAAGACTGCCCCAATTCTTCAGCAAAGCCTCGAACACCTTATCGACGTCGTTTTCGCTGGTGACATCGCACGTGATTACCATTGTTTGAGCCTCTGGCAATTCTTTTTTAATAATGGCGGATGTCTGCCCAGCCGATTTTGTATCAATATCCAGAAGCGCAACTATTGCTCCTACTCGCGACAGCCCTGCTGCAATGCTTCTGCCTAAACCGCTGCCTGCGCCTGTAACAACTGCAACGCGATTCTTCAACTCGTCACAACGCCCACTCTGTGACTCTAAGGCAAACTTACGCTGCCACGCCACCTTGTAAGCTTTTTTCTTCACTTTTGAATTGTCCATCCTGCTTCATCCCTCTCGTGGTTAAATGACATATATTGTTTTCTCTTCAGATTTCTTTTACCTTGATGCGAGGTAATTGCCGTAACCGATAATAATAGTCGACGTAGACAAAACAAACAACCCAAAGAAGATTAAGCTATAAGTTCGCCGACCCGAACCTTTCCATTCCCTAAACAACAGGCCCCACATGTTACTGAAAACTATAATAAAAGCCATGTGGATGCTCCAGCTTGCAAAATCGTAGTCCCTGCCCATCTTCGACAGGCCCATCCCATAAAAGAAAAACTGCAGATACCAGGTAGCACCACCTATGAAGGCAAGAATGTAGTTTGCTCGAAGTGTTTTGGCTGGGCCTTTCACATAATCGCAGGCTGATTTGTTCTTCAAACTAAGAAAGAGACACCAGATACAATTGGTTGTAAAGCCGCCACCCATGGCAAAGATAAATACGGGATTGTTTTGGTAAATTGCCTTTGTTCCGGCCTCCAAGGCAGCCTGTGCGATAGGTTTTCCGGCCTGAATGGCAAAAGCCATGCATGCGCTCATTATTCCCGCAAAGACAGCCACCATAAAACCCTTCGTCAGGGCAAATTCCTTAATGGCCTGTTTTTTCTGTTCTTCCGTAAGTTCACGTTCTTTAAGGACCCCGGCGTAACCGCATAGGGTAATACCCAAAAGGCAAACGACCACACCGGCGAAGACAGCTAATCCGGAGCCAGTGGTAAACATGTTAACAGCGTTACCGGCAAAAATGGGGGGCACGATGGTTCCGAATGCTGCACAAAAGCCGAGCGCCATAGCATATCCAAGCGACATCCCCAGATATCGCATACTCAGGCCGAAGGTTAGCCCTCCAATGCCCCACATGGCGCCAAAGATATATGCCCACCACATACTTTTAACGGGACTGGCCGAGAGAACAGCCCATAAATCGGGTGTAGTCAGCCATGCCATAGCGATTGGCATAACTGCCCAGGCGGCGAAGCCTTGGGTTAGCCAGTACGTTTCCCATGCCCAGCCTTTGACCCTCTTAAACGGGATGTAAAAGCTACCTGCAGCCAGACCCCCAACAGCGTGCAAAACAATGCCCAAAAATGGATTCATCGGCCAGCCCTTCTAATGTTAGTTATAAAAGCCAAATTCATATGCCGCATCGTACATTGCAATAATGTTTTCTGCCGGTACTCCTGCCTGGATGTTGTGGACATTACTGAAAACATAACCACCGCCGGGCTTAAATATCTCAAGATTTTTTCGCACGTGTTCTCTAATTTCAGCAGGTTTGGCAAACGGAAAAACGTGTTGAGAATCTATGCCGCCACCCCAAAAAACAATGTCTTTGCCGAATGCATCTTTTAGGTTCTGAGGATCCATCGCGGCGGCACTGATTTGAACAGGGTTGAGAATATCGACGCCGTTATCTATCAGGTCGGGTATGTATTCAGTGCAAGCACCACACGTGTGGTACCATAGTTTCGCAGACGTAAGTGACTTGATATGCTGGATGAGCTTTTTATGTCGTGGCTTTATAAACTTGCGGTAGAACTCAGGCGAAAACAGCGGTCCATGTTGACCTGCAAGGTCGTCACCAATCATAACGATATCAACAATATCACCGACCTCGGCCATAAAACCAGTATAATAATCCGTCCAGAATTTCAGGGTCTGATCGAGTAAAGCCTCGCAAAAATCAATATTTTCGAGCATATCCATAAACCATCGTTCCATGCCCCGCATATACCAACAGATTTCGTAAACTACGCCACCAATACCCGTTGATGTGGCATACGGTGTTTCTTCTCTGAGCTTTAAGGCCTGCTGACGCACGCCAGTAAAACGAGTTGGATCGCCTCCATCCGGAAATGGGTAATCCTTGATATCTTCGATAGTTGCATCAGCAAGAGGATGATGCGAGATATCCATGTAAAGCCGCTGGTCGTCCGGCATAGACCAGACCACGCCAAATTCATCCTTAAGGTCGTGCCAGGTTTTACCTTGTCGGGTATTCTGTTCAATTCCGCCCTTAAAGCTATCTGGACTATGTGAACAAACATAGCGAATATCAACATTAAAACGTTGCAAAACATCTTCACAAGGTTTGGCAAGCTGCTGGACAGGGTCAAGAACTGTTATTTCATCGGGTATCCCCAAATGAACGAGTAATTCGCCATATGCTTTTTTATGTATCCCGGTTTGAAATCCCCCAAGGTCAATCGGCACTCTGTCAGGAACTTTGTGGTTGAGAGCTTTTATAACGCGTTCTCTCGAAGTCATCTTTTCTTCCATCGCTGTCTTCCTTATCGTTTTTGGAAAAGCCCCTCGTCGGTTTCAAATTCTCTTACTCAGTACTTCAGCTTCATAATCCTTCACCGTTTGCAACCAGGCATGACCAATGGGGACGTCAGTCTTGAGGCAGTAATAATCCCAGACCGAGCCAAACGGTAATGTCTTTAATTCTTCAAGCATCGCCAGGCGCGATGTCAAGTCTCCAGCGGCTTCCATCTGTCGCAACTTATCTATCGGCTCCAGCAGAGCGCTTAAGAGGGCCTTTAGCATACAACGTGCGCCGATAATCCACGCAGCCACCCGGTTAATGCTGGCGTCAAAATAATCAAGCCCAATGTGCACCCTCTCCAGATAATCCCCCCTGACTATCTCTTTGGCGATGGCCAGCAGCTCGTCCGAGAGAATAACGACATGGTCACTGTCCCACCGCACACCCCTGCTAACGTGTAAAAGTATCTCGTCGAGAAACATTAATACAGATGATATCTTGTCCGAAATAACCTCCGTCGGATGAAAATGGCCTGTGTCCAGACAAAGCAGTATCTTGTTCTCGATGGCATATCCCATGTAGAATTCATGGGAGCCGACAACATAACTTTCCGACCCAACACCAAAGAGCTTACTTTCTACCGAATCCAGAAGGTAGCGCCGGTCTATCTTTTCTGCGAATATCTCGTCGAGGGATTTTTCAAGTCGCTCTCGGGGCCCACTGCGGTTCACCGGAGTATCCTTATATCCGTCTGGAATCCACACGTTTGTCACACATGGGCTTTGAAGTTGGCGCCCCATATGCTCACCTATCTTTCGGCATGCAATCCCGTGCTCAATCCAGAACCTGCGGATACCTTCATCAGGGCTGGCAAGAGTAAAACCGCTGTCAGCCTTCGGATGAGAGAAAAAAGTCCCGTTGAAATCCAAACCCAACCCCATGGCCTTAGCCCAATCTATCCAGCCGGAAAAATACTTGGCTTCCAATTCATTACGGTCGACGCGCTCGTCACCGGTTTCAGCGTAGATGGCGTGTAGATTCAAACGGTGCCTGCCTGGTATTAGGCTTAGCGTTTTCTCCAAATCCATTCGCAGTTCATCTGCAGTTCGGGCTCTTCCGGGGTAATTGCCGGTAGCGATAAGACCACTGCTGCTCAGTCCGTTATTGCTTTCGAACCCACCCACATCATCTCCCTGCCAGCAGTGTAGCGATATTGCTATCTTGGTTAGCTGTTGGATCGCCGTATCGGTATCAACCCCTATCTCGGCGTAACACTCCTTCGCCAACTCGTATGCTTTCTCAATCCCTTTGGAATAGCTCATTTGTTCCATTCCTCTCTAAGATTTTTTGTACCTTTTCAAAAGAGCCTCCTCTGCCTTTTTGCTCCACACGCCATCATTTAGACATTCAGCAACTTCCGGCATTTTTTCCTTCAGCTTTGCCAACTCTGTAAGCTCCAACCCTTTGCAGGCTGGATATACGATAATTTTACCAGCTATCGCTCGATTTTCAACCGCCCGAATTCCCTCAGCTGCACCGTCAAGCCCACAGACAGCAGCGACAGAGATATTAGTATCGAGCCTGCCGGATTCGGCTTTTGCCAGCACTCGTTTCATATCCTCAAGAACAGAGCCGCTGGTCCCGATAAAATACAATTGCTTTTCTATGTAAGTGTCCAAGTCGACCTCTGTGGTAACTGTCGCAGGTATGCCCGCAAATATGTTTATAATTCCCCCCCCGGCAGCACTTTTAACTGAAGCGGCCGCCAGTTCAGGCGCCGGCACCATCAATACTATATAGTCAAAAGCATCTGCGACTTTCTCTTTCATCGCATTGTAAGATTTATACTTCACGTTGTTCTTCTTAGCCAAAGGTTCAGCTGTTTTTGACAGCGTGGCCAATCTGTTTTCATCTATATCGCCGGCAAAAACACTGATACCTTCAACTCCCTGGCAGATATTTCGTATCACGTGCATCGTCCCCATAGGTCCGCCGGCGCCGATAATATTAATCTTGTTACCGGCCCGAACTTCGCCGGTCTCAGGGATGTATTCCATAGACTCGGCTGGGTCTGTCCCTGTAGTGCCGACTATGCGAATACCGCCGTAGTGAATTTGGCCCACCATCGTGACAACATCTCTGCCGAATCTGCCGCCGCAAAGAACGATATTGAAAAGACCCTGCGGAGCAACTTTTGCAAACAAAGCTTCGGCTACTCTTGCCTCAAAGCCAAAATAGATTACGTCGTCATAGCCGGCTTCAGCAAGCTCTGATATGTTTGTGGCGCCGGTTTCTGCAACATCCAGTCCCACTGGTGCCGAAAACTTTGAGACCCAGGTTATTTGTGCCGGCCTTCCATAGCGAACAAACAAATTGGCAAGAACATCTTCTGTAACCTCAGTATCGGTGACAATCAGCATCCGGCCACCTGTTTTTAATTTCCGTCGTTCCCTGGAGGCGTAGGCATCTTCTACACAGGCCCACGGCTCTACCAAAGCTGCCGCAGAAGCAGAGAGCTCCTCTGAAACCGGTATCAGCATCGAGTCACCTTCCGGCGAAGTGATGACCCGTTCATCCATCAGTACATACTCCTGAAGAGCGCCTTCGAAGTTGTACCCGAAAGACGCATTAGAGCTGGCGGTGTGTAGCCACCGGTAATCGGTTTGAACAAGATAACGTCCGCCAACTCGTGCGCTCTCAACTCTCTCTCCAACAGCGCATACTCTGACTACCACTTCATGGCCTGGCACGGTAGGTGTGGCGCGGGGAACATAACTGGGAATTTCGCTTAAAATCTGCGGTTCAATTCCAGAAACAACCGGGCCTTTGCGTACGTGTGAGTCGAATTGCTTGAGAAGTTTCAGGTCGGAAAAACATAAGCCAACTGCTTCAGCTTTGGCAAGTATTTGATAAGGTCCGGGAGAGGGAACATCTTTGTTTTCGTTCAGGACCAATTCATCTGGGCCAACCAACTGTACAGATGTTTGAGTTTTCGGGATTTCCGGGCTCATCCGATTTCTCCGCCGTTTAATTGTTGTTGGCTAAATCCAGTATCTGATTTGACTTAGTATTTTCATTCTAATCTTGTTGGCAGTTTTTACCATAATTCGTGCCCACATCAAACAATTTTGATTGTAATTTACACTGAAAACGGGGATTAACGCCTGAAAAATATTTTGGCCAAAACACGGGACGATTGACACTTTCCGCT
>Ga0209976_10000565_pt1 | contig 23610 bp, 26 predicted proteins | sample SumtaG_FD_182806 | JGI IMG/M metagenome (GOLD analysis project Ga0209976, IMG submission 182806) | Deep subsurface microbial communities from Indian Ocean to uncover new lineages of life (NeLLi) - Sumatra_00157 metaG (SPAdes) (version 2) | ecosystem: Environmental > Aquatic > Marine > Oceanic >...
GGGGTACGGAAAGAAAGAATACAATCCATACAAAACAGAGAATGATACCAATTGCCCCTGCAATCATCCATCCTTTCTTTCCGTACCCCCACACGATTGGAATCGGTCCAAGAAAGATGATTCCTTTACTTTGGATTCTTGTTTCATTACCATCCATTTCACTATATGCAGAAATCACTGCTACAATTACAAGTATGATCCCGATGATAAGAAGTATCCAGCCAAGACTCTGTAGAAGTTGTACTTGCATTTCACTCACCTGGTATTAGTGAAGGAAGTTCGAAAACTATTTTCTCATAACCTCCAACATCATCCCCATCTACTGCCCAGAGACTGATGATGTCATCATAGATGTCAAAATCCATTGTTGTTTCAACTTCAACTATTTTTGTTCCAATTGGGAATCTCCAGAGAATCTCGAAATCATAAGGTGCCTCTTCTTCTTCAAGCCAAGTTTCAATCACGTTTTGACCAGGAACAAACTTGCCTGTGAAATCAATGAGGTAGATAACCGATACAACATCAGTTTGCCCTTTGGGATAGATATCACAGAAGTCGACTCTTGACTTGACTCGTTCACTGTTAATCTCAACTCTCTCTTTATCTAGAAAGAACTGCATATTCCCTGCTAACTTCTCGACTTCGGCCGCAAGTAACTGCTCATCTCGAATCACTTTTCGATAATATCCTTCCATATCCAGATATTCAAAGTTCAATCGCTCGTGAATCTCTCCAGTGCTTGAAACTGAGAAGAAGGATGAAGCATGAACTGGCTCCACCATATCTGACATGTAATCTTCCAAATGAATCACCTATTCAAGAGGGACAGCGTTTATTCCTGCACCCGAGAGATGCTCTGAAAACTCTGGTGCATTTCCTGTAAATACATACGCAATCCTTGGATTTACAGCTTTTGCGAACTCGATAAGTCCATTGAAATCAGTGTGTGCACTGAGTGGGAATCCTCGTTCCCTGAATTTGCCGAGAGTCCATCCTGATAGACTATATCTCTCCATCTTCTGCTCCAGATTCTTTGCAACTTTATTGAGATCACTGCGACGGATATTATTGAGGGTGTGTCTAATTGATGAGCTAACAATGACAGCACCGTCTTCGATAATATCAGAAATTCCAGGTGAATCCAAGGTATAATGTCGAAGGTCAACTCCATGGTCCTTGTAGACATTACACACTTTGTTTATGCTAGTATTTCCTGATACTATTCTAAATCCTCCACTCATCAGGAGTGCGATTGCTTCCTGAGATTTGCCCAGTGAATATGCGCTGAAGAATGGGATTCGACCTTCATCGATTACTTTTGTTGCAGCATCAAGTATGTTATCATAAACACCCTGACGTTCAGGGAATACCCATTCAGGTTTCCCGTAGGTTGCTTCAGTAATTAGAACATCAGCTTCGATTGGTTCTGCTGCGGTATGAACCATACTATCGACATTGTTGAAATCCCCGGTATACAATACTCGGAGACCATCATTGAACTCAAGATAGAACATCGTTGACCCAAGGACATGTCCTGCATTCAATGCCGTGATATTAACACCAATTTGCCCGAACATATCTCCGATACGAATCAGTGTTTTATTCTTGAAAGCATTGTTACCCCGCGCTCCCCATGTATCGAAGGTCCCAGAAGTAGCAATGATGTGATTCGCTTTTTTCAAACCTCCAATGTGATCGGCATGTGAGTGAGAGAGTAGTGTTGTTTCTCCCTTGATTCCAGTATCTAGGGCTAATCGTATATCACCGTATTCAAGAAGGAAACCTGTTCCTACTTTTTTCACATTGAGTGTGGACATGGAATGACCGTTCCCCGAAACCTAGACATTCCTGGACATCGAGTCCGGGATGATGTTCGGTTCCTGTTTCATAGAGGCTGCTCTCTGTAGATTCTGTGAATCTGTTAAGAGTCTTACTTCCTCTCCACAGGCGTTTTCAGTCTCCGGCAAACTGACGGCGACCAGATTCAGTGCAGCATTGAGATCTCTGTCGATCACTAGCCCGCACTGTTCACACTCATACTCCCTCTCTGATAGAGAGAGTTCTTTCTTTCTGTGCCCACAACGTGAACACATCTTTGATGATGGAAAGGCCCTTGGTACCACGACAAGCTCAGAACCGTACCACCCACATTTGTACTCCAGTTGTCGTCTGAACTCATAGAACCCCACATCAGCTATGGCTCTTGCAAGCCTTCGGTTCTTCAGCATCCCGGACACTAGCAGGTCCTCGATCACTACCTTACTGTGGCTCTTGGCAAGATAGGTCGTCACCTTGTGCAGTGTGTCCTGCCGGATATTGAAGACCTTCAGGTACATCTTCGCAAGTCGCAGTTGCGCTTTTTTGTGGTTCCTGCTCTCCTTCTTCTTTCGTGACATACTCTTTGAGAGCTGTCGCAGTTTCCTTAATCGTCTTCCTAGGGTTCGTGGGTTGGTAAAAGTGGTTCCATCAGATAATATGGCCAGATTCTTCACTCCCAGGTCTACTCCCACTGGTGCTCCTCGTACAGGCTGTGGGTTGAGGATGTCCTCCTCCACAGTGACTGACACGAACCACCTGTTGGCTCGTCGTCGCACAGTGACTGAAAGTATCCTTCCACTGTGGTACTTCTCTCTCTTCTCCTTGATTCGAATCTTTCCTATGCGCGGGAGCTGGATTGCTCGCTCATGGAACCTGATGGTCCCAGTCAGTCTGAAGCTGTCCCGAACTCCCCTCCTCTTGAAACGAGGAAATCCTACCTTCTTGCCAGACTTGAGTCCTCGATAGAAGTTTTTGAAAGCTCTATGGAGGTTTCTCAGGGCTTCCTGGGGTGCACACTTCGAGGTTTCGTACATCCATGGGAATTCTGTCTTCTTCAGGGAGTTGAGGAGTTTGTGCTGTCGCATTGCGTCAGTGAACCTATCATTTTCCTGATTGTTCTTGTACCGTGCAATCCGTTGTTCTAGACCCCAGTTGTAGGCAAAACGAGCTACTCCTGCATGTTGAGCAAGGTATGACCTCTGGATTTTGTTGGGATCCAGCTCATACCTGTAGGCCTTATTGGTCAACATTCAGGTTCGGCTTATGGTCTTGTGGGGAGCTTTTAAGCTCATACAAGAAGGACTTTCTTCAACTATTGGTTTCATTGATGTCCAAGTTCGTTCAGGATTTACGCAGCTGTTTCGAACCTCTCATATCAAAATCGAGTGTCAACAAAAGCGTTTCCCACTATTGTTACCTACAGATGTCGACGCATAAGAGTCAATGACCTACTCTTAAGAGACCCCCCTAATTCATCCGTCAATGCTTCCATCAAATCGCTTTGTCCCTTTCCAACGAGTGGTAGAACTACTTTGTTAGCTTCAGTTTCTCGTAGCATTCGTGCAATCTGTTTGGCTGCTAATGTTACATCGTCATCTGAAATTGCCAGGCTAATGATTGCAGTGTTATCCAAGTGATAGATACTCGTTACGAGCTTTGCTGAATCATTCAGAGTTATTGTTCTGAGGTTTCCCTGGCTTGCTGCAAAGTCAAAAGCCGTCCAGATGAAAGAATTTGTCATTCCTATTACTTTGCTCGTGTCCCAGATTAAACTCTTAGCAGCCTCAAGATTAGGTTGAGGATCCCATATTGGATCTTCTTCACCTTCTGGCTTCTCAGGATCTATTGAAATAGTATAGTTATAGAGTTCATTCTGTTTTTCAAATCCAATTCTCTCCAATACGTTTCCTGTCCAATGGTCAAGTTCCAGAGTACCTGGAAATCCTAACCTTTTCTCTGGAGGACTATTTGGAACAAGAGCATCCACATCCCTTATTGCGACAGTTCGGAAAAATGGGAGTGATGATTTGATGATACTGTACGCACCTGTTTCTCTAAATTTATTCTTGACTGAAACCGATGCCAGTATCATTCCCAACCGCGTTCTATCTCTGTAGATGACAGTTCCCCCAATAACCTCTTCTTCCACTGATGAAACAAATGATATTGTATCTTCAAGACTGAGAAATCTTGATGCAAGTTCTTTAGTCAAATTTCCAAAATCAGTTTGATTCTCAATCATTTCAATCCAAATATCAAGTTCACTCTTGCTCAATCTTCTGTTGAACATTATTGGAGCTGTCATTGTAGTAACACTGTTTAATTGACTCCACCCAATTAAATTTGCTCCCTTGTTTTCCCGTCAGACTTTATTTTGTGCAAATACACATCTTTATCGAAGGGTTTATTCCATTGTTACGGAATAGAGGTAAATACGATGCAATCGTTAGTACTAACTGCAGATGGTCTCCAAATAGCTGACACACCCATTCCTCCTCTTATGCCTGGAGATGTTCGTGTTGAAGTGAGATCTGTTGGTATATGTGGAACTGATATCGCTATCTGGAAAGGTGATTTCGAAGCAGATCTGCCGTTAGTTCTGGGACATGAATTTGCAGGTGTTGTTCATGAAAGTTCAGTTCCAGACATCACGCCTGGAACTTTGGTTACTACTGATATTGACATAACCTGTGGTCGTTGCTGGTACTGTCGTACAGGTGCACGTCAATATTGTGCTGTTAAAGAAACATTGGGAATAACCAGAGACGGTGGTCTCTCAGAGTATGTTTGTGTCCCTGCTGAGATTATTCATCCTCTTCCAGATGAAGTAACTACTATGGAGGCTACGTTCATAGAGCCTCTAGCATCAGCAATCAAGACCCTGCAACAAGCTCCTGCTAAAGATGATGAACCTATTCTTATCCTAGGAAGCGGGAAACTTGCTCTTCTATTGGCGCAGGTTTATGATGCAAACGGTGCCGATGTTCATATCGTAGGCAGGAATAGATGGCAATTGGGACTAGCCAAACAACTTGGTTTTCAAAACACTTACGACACCGTTGCGAATGACTGGAAATCTGACATTTTGAAAATTACGCATGGTGTTGGGCCACGAGTTGTCATTGAGGCTACAGGTAATATCGACGGTGTTACCATGGCTTTTGATATTGTTCGAAATGGTGGAATTATCGGTTTGAAAAGCATGCATGGTTGTGAGTTCCCATTTGATCCAACACGGATTGTGAACAAAGAATTGACAATCTATGGTTCAAGCAGAGGTCCCTACGATCAGGCAATAGATATGCTTGCTAAGGGCCGGATAGAGGTTAAGAAACTCATTACAAAGGAATTCACGCTTGAAGATGGAGCCAAAGCATTCGAGTTCGCATCACAACCCACTGTTACAAAAGTCATCATAAACATCTGAGGTTTGGTCCGATGAACCAATACAATGTTGACCTTCATATCCACTCACTACACTCCATAGGTGTAAGCAAAGTAATGACTATCCCAAAACTAGCTGAGGGTGCGAAAGCAAAGGGGCTTCATCTAATTGGGACTGGTGATGCAACGCAACCCCAATGGTTGAAGCATCTCAAGAGTAATCTAACCAAAAATGGCAATGTCTATGAACATGATTCAGTAGCGTTTATTCCAACGGTTGAGATTGAGGATGCAGATTCGATACATCAAGTGGTTCTTCTCCCTGATTTCGAATCAGTCGAGCGTCTTAGAAAATTGGTCAAGAAGAACTCTCCAAACCTTGATCACAAATGGGGTGGGCGACCCCGCGTAAATCTGAAGGGTGAAGAGCTTGCAGGTTTAGTTCGCGATGTAGGTGGAATGATTGGACCTGCACATGCGTTTACTCCTTACCGTGCAATTTTTCGTGAGAACAAGTACACGAGTTTGAAAGACTGCTATGGCGATGAAACTCAACACATACATTTCATTGAGCTAGGACTCTCTGCAGATTCATCAATTGCAGACTGTATTCCTGAACTCCATAGAATCACATACATCACATCAAGTGATGCACATTCTCCCGGTCCAAACAAACTGGGAAGAGAATTTGTTAGGCTTGAGATGAACGAGCCCACCTATGATGAAGTTAGCCTGGCGTTGAAACGAGAGCGCGGTAGAAAATCCGTTCTTAATGTTGGACTTGATCCGCGATTGGGTAAGTATTTCCTCTCCTATTGTTCAAAGTGTCGGAAAACATTGCATATTGGAAAAGGAAATGATTCTCCCAGTTTTGATAAACTAAATGTCTACTTTGACTGTAGAAATGATAGTGAAGCCCAGAAACTATTGGTTGATATCTCCAAACGAAGTGTCAAGTGTCCATCTTGTGGAAAACTACTTCGTCTTGGTGTCCGCGATAGAGCTGCAGCCATTGGTGTTGGAGAATCAAAGGCTCCCAAACATCGTCCTCCTTACTTGCGTATTGCTCCATTGTTGGATATCATTACTTCTGCAATCGGAGTAAAATCTGCATCAGCAAAATCTGCTATCCGACTCTACGAAAAACTCAGAGAACTCTTAGGTACTGAAACCACCATACTGACAGAGTCACCAATTAAAGAAATCAAGAAGATTAATGAAAGAGTTGCACAAATGATACAACTCTACAGGGACGGCACTGCCTCATACGAAATTGGTGGCGGTGGTCGCTATGGAAAATTGTTACCACCATGGGAGGGTAGATGAATGACAGTTGTGAAAGGAGTTGTTCGTGAAGTAGGAAAGAGTCGCACAACTCGCGTAAGTGCACAGAAGTGGTATGGGTCTACCGAGATCGTAATTCAAAATGAATCAACGAGTAAAATATACACAGTACGATTGTCAGCAAATACAATGGATAAATGTAGATTTCTCCCTCGCGTTGGTGTACCTGTGATTGTTCACGGGTATGTTGAAGAGGATGAGCATGGTCTCTCGGATTTCTTAGTGACACGGGTCACAGATATCAAACGCGAAGGTGCCGGAATTAAACGAGTCTACAAATTAGACTAGTTACATTCACTTTTTCGCTCGGATTAGATATCCTGGTGCTATAATCCACTCAGAACGACACTTAGGACATTTCGTAGGTGCCTTGGCGGATTTTATCTTCTTGAAAATAAATTGACATTTACCACATCTTGCTGGAGAAACGATAACTTGTTTTCCCTGATTCTTGACAGACTTTGCAATATGATCAATATCTTCGTAGACTATTGATCTCTTCCTGATATCCATCATATCACAGATATCCTGCGCAGTAAGGGGATATTCTGCATCCTCCAGATGTTTGGCTATCTCCTCTCTTCGTGTTGGCATAACAGATTTACCTCAAATTCTTCCGTCAAATACTTTGGCACTGGTTCTTTCATAGTACGACGAGTTGAACAGTCACTCGGATGTTATGAGCGACATATATAGGTCCAAACCCTTACATGATATTTGTACAACATATACGTGACAAACCTGAAACTGGATAGATTGTGAATGCCTCAAACTACTCTTGAGCCCAAACCCAAGGCTCCCAAGCAGCAGTCCTATGATGAGAGAGTATGTTCCAAATGTATGGGTCATCGCGCTCTATGTGGCATTCGTCCTTGTCCTCTTCTGATGCGAGCTAAAGCTATGGCCCGGATTGATGATGCTTTCACGGGAAGAGACCTCATTGGTGCTTCTCCTCCTTCCGTCTTCATCGGAGATTCTGGATATCCCAAAGTCTTGGCTGGACCTCTTATCCCTCCGGTACGAGTAGATGAAGCACCTTTGATGGAGCGTCCAGACCTGTGGCTCAATAATACAATTGATGAGATTCTTGCATTACGTTTCAGTCTAGTTAGAACAAAGAAGTTGATTCCTGTTGATTCTGCAGTCGACCCCGGCAGAGAACTAGTCGAAACTCAGACACTTGCACTTTCTGAATCTGCAATATCCTCGGAGGCAACTCTGCTAAAGAGACCCTCATTCAACACTGTCTTCTCTGATACAACACTACCAATAGGCCCCTCTGCTCCGCTTGACACATTTCGACTTGACGACAATCCTAAGGTCCCAAAGGTTGTTGACAAAGTGACATCTGATACTGACTTGAAAGCAGTAGGTGGTGTGATGGATCTCTTCGATGATGGAATTCGTCAGGAACACATCACTCGTCTTCTTTCAGTGGGTGTACTGGGACAGAGAAAGAAACGAAGGCTGGTTCCAACAAAGTGGAGTATCACTGCTGTTGACGATATTGTTGGAAGACGGCTCCATAAACAGGTAACTCGAAATCGTGCAATCAATGATTTCTACGTTAGTGTTGATCATGCTCTGGGGAACACCGTTGCACTTCTCTTCTACCCAAGTGGCTGGCAGTTCGAAGCCATGGAGTCATGGTTAGGTGGATTAAATCCATCCATCATCAATGACTACGAATATGGGAAAGGCCGAAAGGACTATGCTAAGTATGTTGTTGGGGCCTACTATGCAACACGACTTCCTGCTCTTGAGTATCTAGTCAAAATTCGAAAACAATCTGGAGTCATTGTGTTTATGGAAATTGATCCCCAACAATGGGTCCCATTAGGTGTGTGGCGTTTCCGCGAGATAGCAAAGAGAGCTCTCGATACTGGTGTGAAGAAGTTTCAAACCATGGATGAGGCAACAGCAGAGATTGGAAAACATCTTCGGAATCCGCTTCAAAATTGGCTCAACAAGAGTCAGTTGTACAATGATTACTTGCACCAGACAAAAATCACTGACTTCTTTTAATATCCAATAATTGAGAGTCAAATATCATCGGGCAATTTAAGAGATGTACAGTATTGACTGATTATAGAGGACTTGAACAGTGATTTACCAGAGGTTATGCAAATTCAGTTCCAGAATCCCTCCCTTTTCACGAATAACTGGAAAGCGTGATGATAGAGACCTTGCCAGAGCAGTGCGCTTTCTAGCACCTCTGATGATAATAACCTCCCAGGGTGTTGTGGCTGCTGCATTCCTCTCGGCTACTACTACACTCCTCCTCGCAATATTGACACTCCTTTTCTTCGGAGTGAACCTCTTCATTACAATCCCTCTATCTGCGATGGCATGTCTCATTGTCTATTTCATTGTTATATCCTATCCAATCTCCATGATGAATAGTTACAAACTTGGTTTATCTGAAGAAGCAGACTTGGTCTTTGAGCAATTCATTCTGGTCTTTCAGACTGGTGGTACTATCTTTGATGCGATTGAGATGGTTGCACAATCTGACCATCCTTACCTATCAAATGCATTTCGATTAATTCTCAATCGTATTGCTGAGGGCATTCCACCTGAAACCTGTTTGATGGACTTTGCAAAGGATCAACCATCTGATGATATTCGCAGATACTTCACCGCTATTGTTTCTTCACTTGAGAAGAAGACCGACCTTCTTGATACTCTATCCGGTGAATCATTCGAGGCTGACTTAGCTCTGCGTCAGAAAAATCTGGAACTGGAAAGTCGTTTACTTGTTGTTGCTGCTCTGGTAACTTATGTCCCAATAATGTTCACTCTTGCAATCTCTCTATCTGGATATGCTACCAATCCAAGTGTACTCTTACTTGTTCCAGTTTTCGTTCTTCTCAACGCAGTACTAAGGTCTCGGTTCTCACGTCAATTTGCAGCATATTTCGATAGACCTCAGGATGATTCAGTACTCGCACCCACACAGAAAGAAATTGTTACAGAATACGATGAATTCCTGAATTTCATGATTCTTCTCGGACAACATCTCACAACAGGAGATACTCTTGAAGTCGCATTAACATCAGTTCGTGACGACCTAGAACTCAATGCGCAAATCTTGGTTGACATCGCCGTTCATGCAATCTATCAGGAAGGTCGTAGTTCATCCGAAGCATTGGAATTAGCCTCCAAAGCCGCTCTTGGTCAGAGAGTTTCCCAGATGATCACAATGATATCTCTGATGTGCGAAACATCCACCCACAGCGCAGGTGATAGAATCACAAGAATTGCGTCTCGATTAGTAAAGCGCTCTTTTGTTGCTAAAGAACGAGATTCGATTATTGCAGCACAGAAAATGAAGGTATACCTACTAACACTCACAAGTGCTGCAGTATTAGGAATGCTGTCGTCTCTTGCTCCTTTTCTCTACATTGGGGCTCTATTAACACAAGGTCCAACAATGAGCTTTGGAACACTCACTATACTAGATATTGCTCCACTCCTAGGTGCTCTCGGGATTAGCACTCTCTCAATGGGATATCAAAATACAAAGATGGTTAGTGGTGATAGGCCGATACTAATGGCATTGATTTGTAGTCTAATATTTTGGTTATCATTCGCATTATCATCCACTTTGATGAGTTTCAATCTGGTGTAGCATAGTTTATTTGTGACTGTGATATTTGTGATTCTAGTTAGGTGAGATTTTATCATGCAAATTCCTATTTTAGACTGGACCCTTGCTGACATCATGCTATTCTTCCAGAATGACTGGACACTAGCATGGGTGCTCATACTATCGGGAGGTCTTCTGGCTATCTGGTTGTTAGAAAACATCACAGATCCAATCCCGTTATTGGGTTCAATATTCGATTTACTAGTGCACGTTGGAACTTTCTTGGGCTTCTTCGTGGGAATCTTAGACATATTCGTAGGATATGTCGTATGGACAGTTCAGCCAGGCGCAACAGTTGTTGCTGCTGTTCTGATTATTATGGGATTCGCGCTCGTTATGAGAGTGCTCTCTAAGTTTCCGCTTGCTCTAGTATTTGCTGCTGCCTTAGCAGTTTTTGCAGCTGCGACAATGTACGGATTCGTACAACCTCTAACAAACGATGCACTACTAATGGCTATCCCTGGATTAAGTGATGCCATTCTCTTCCTAATATCTGGGAAGGGTCTATTGGTAATCGGATTTATCGTATTCTGTGTAGCGTATGTTGTTGGTGGATTGATACTCAAACTGATACAATTGATTGGTAAGATATTTGCCTCAGTACCAGTGAGTGTCATTGTTGGACTTGCTGCAATCGCAGTTGGTGTAGTCGTTCTATTTGCACCAGGCCTGCTTGGACTGGTTCTGTGGACATAAGCAATTGAGGGGGCTACTCCCCTCTTTCCTTTCTTTTTTAACCACCTGTGGGTTTTCTTATCTCGCGATAATAAAGAAATTTCAAATCACGTTCACTATAGAATTCTGCTGCTTTATCAATGGCTGTCTTCGCATCTTTTATGCCTTCCACGACATCTGAGAGGTACAGCTTTTTATCGGGATCAATTTGAGCCTCGCTCAGTGTAAATCCCTCTGGAAGTTCAAATTCTTCCGGAGCTAATAGAGCAACACGGAAAGAAGACATTCCACCTTCAGATTCTAGCCAGAGTTCACAATACGTCATCAGTAGTCTCTTGAATTGTGTAATTTGTAGCAAATAAGCTTTACATGCAGACATTGAGAGAATTTTTTCTTTGGACATTTACTATTTGAAACCTACAGGCGAGATGAAAGATTTCAAAGGGTTCAAATAGTAGCTTTGCATGTATTCTAGTTGCTTCAAGTAGATACGAATACTATCTATGAACATTATCTATCTTTACTAGATGATGATGGAAGGAGGAAGAAACTATGTCGTTACGATCTGAAGAAACCCTTCTCATAACTGAGAAGTCTGAACTTGAGGCCAAGCTGGCAAAACTTCAGAAGAATAATCCAAAGGCTAAGTTGTCAGATAAGGATAGAACTCGTTTAGACGCGATTAATACACTATTGAAGAAGAAGATCATTAGTGTTACAATGACACAATCGTTAGTGAACCATATTGATGATCTGGTGAAAGATCGTGTGGGGCGGTCTCGTGCTCAACTCATTGAAGATTCAGTCCGCTGGTTCTTGGACTTCACTGTCTTTAGATGGAACGAGAGAGGAATTTATGTAAACACATCTAGGTCTGTATTTGAATCAGAAGCAATGTCCTCTCTATTCTTTTCAAAATTGACTCCCACTGGACAATATGAACTTGGACAAACAGCAGGTAGTCAAGCACCTGTCGGTGATGTAGTGCGATTACACCATGGATTGGATCCAACTGATGCTGGTAGTCGTGAGATGGTTCTTAGACTTCTACAAGACAATGGTTGGGGATCGATATCATACAATGACCATGGACTAATCGTTGTTGGTAGTCCATTTTATCCAGCACCGTTTATTCGTGGATATTTTGAATCCCTATTGAAGGTCAAGCTCGAAGTAGTAGAAACTAATGTCAAGGAAAATGTAGCACTTCAGATAGTTAAGTAATCTATCTAACTTGTGCAGAATCAATAGTCGTATGCAGTTAGTGGATATTACCACTCTTGTCCAATTTCAAGGATCTCGAATTCACTTTTGTAGAGACCTGGAATACTTTCAATCGTGCGTCGAATGTCAGGTTCCTTTTCCCTGATCTTGTCAGCTGAAAAGTACACTTCGTAAATGCAACGATTTTCTTCAAAACAGAATCCTGTAGTGAAGAGGACTTTGAGATCATGATGCTTGAAGAGTTGGGTCATAGTTTGCATAAGTGCTGGGTTGACCTTTTCAACTTCAAGTCGTACCCTGGCTCCACCTTCTTTCATCATAGGGATGAGTCTAACCTCGCCTGATCTCTCAAAGTAAATTACCATGGCGGCCTTCATGCCCTCAAGCTCTGCATTCTTGAAGAAATCTTCTGGAAGGCTAATTTGTCTCTTCTTGTGAACGTCCGCTATCATTCCCTTTGTCAGTCCGGCCACACATATCGCCTCTAACCTGTAATAATGCACCAAAGTAATTGGAGTATTTGTATCTTCGTACGCGCTACTATTAGGCGTTTCTGGGTAAGATATCAGCAGATTTTTCGAGTTTTTTATTCAGAAACCCATAAAACGATCGGCTCAAATTGGTAGATTAGCACTAACATTTGGTGATTAAAATGGGAAAAGAAGGCGGAATCTACGTTTGTGACATCTGTCAGCAAGTAATAGAAGTCAAGAAATCCGGAGCTGGAACTTTAGTTTGCTGTGGAGAGCCAATGAGGCTCTTTGAGGATGACTGAAGCACTAGAACTAATGTTCACACTTGACAAGGTTTATATTCTCTGTACATGGGCGAAGCAAAGTTACGGGGTATGTATCCATGTATGACTTGCCTAGACCAGTTGTGAAGACGAGAGGTCTTATGAATCTCCGTTCTTACAAGACCGCCGAATTGTTGGAATATGAAGACAAATTCGTTATGTATCCAACAAAAGAAAAGGATGGCGCTCTCCTCAAGTATGTTGTTTGGATGCTCAAAGAATCTCGTGTTGTTGGTATTGCACTTCTTAGAGATCTGAGAGCCAAGATGGATGAGAATGAAGCTCAACGTGGAATGCTTGTTGGTGGCTCTAGATATACTCCTGCAGGTAAGAAATACGCTAAGAGTGCACGAATCGAGCTTGTTGAAGGAGGATATGCTTCATTTGATCTCTTTGAGCATGAGCTCGTTCCTACACACTGGATTGCCAGTAATGAGGAAATCGATATGGTCCTGACTCATTTCAAGATAGAGAAAAAACAGTTACCCCGGATTGCCTCTGATGATCCCGCAGTCAAAGTATTAGGTGCTATACAAGGTCAGGTGCTCAGAATTGAACGAGATAGTTTGACTTCTGGTACATCCTATTACTACAGATTGGTTGACTAAAACCGATATTTCTGGCCATTCTTTCAACCATTCGGGAATGTTTATATCAATCCCACTTGGACGTCATTCTGAATAGGTGTTTTTTAAATTGGCTGAAATTGTGATTCCGCGTATTGTTGCAAAGACACGAGCACTCCTTGCACTAAGAGGATTTTCTGTCCAAGAGTTACTCGAGTATGAAGACCGTTTTGTAATGCATCCACAGCAAACAATTGGTGATATTACATCCAAGTATGTTATTTGGATTCTCAAAGAAGAGCGTGTCGTAGGAATTGCACTTACACGTGACTTACTCAAAGAGATGGAAGAAACAGAATCACAGAGAGGTATGCTTGTTGGTGGAAATCGTTTTACACCAGCAGCTAAAAAATATGCCAAGGCCTCCCGTATTGAACTTGTAGAAGGAAATTACGCTTCATTCGACCTGTTTGAACATGACCTAGTGCCCACCCACATTATCGCTGAGCAATCAGAGGTCGATCTAGTTCTTGGTCACTATAAGATAAAGAAGACGCAATTACCTCGCATTTACATTAGTGATCCTGCAGCACGAGTTTTAGGTGCGCGAGGTGGACAAGTCATTCGCATTGAGAGGGACAGCGAAACTGCTGGAGCTGTCTTCTATTATCGTCTGGTCGTTGATTCCTAATTATTAGAATCCCAGAAGACCCATCTGCATTGCGACTAGGAACATCACAACACATGATACCATTGGCAATGTGATGTTGTCTGTTCCCTTAGGACTGATCAACTCAACGATGGTTGCTGTCACTGCTCCGATGAATGCTAGCAAAACCATGTTTACATACCCTACACCTGGAGTGAAGATTGGTGCTGCTAAACTGAAGATGCCAAACCACCAGAATGCAATCATTGCTCCTAGAAATCCAAACACAAACAAAGCAAGAGACCCTTGAATGCTTCTTTTAGAACCAAAGATTACCTTGGTATGATTCGCACCGTACTTCATACCAATCGGTGCACTCATCCCGTCACCGAGCATCATGATCGTAATTGCGCCCCCTGCAACAAAGTAGATAGCCGCATTTCCAGTAAAGGTGAAAATCGCTGTCAATGTAGTGATTGAAACTGCGTACCAAAACGGACCACGAACGCTTCCATGGTCAAGATCTTCTGGTCTTGCCATTGCAGCAAAGAATCTACCAAAACGCTCTGTATTCGCCATACCCAACATCATAACAAACAATAGAGCTACGAATGTGGCAACCCATGGATGCGGATAATATGGAACAGTCCAGACTGCAGCTCCTGCAAAGAGATGAATTATCTTCCTTGTGGAATCTGAGTGGAGATTCAATTTCCTTCTGCCAACATCTGCAATAGTAAGGATGATCACTGCAATGATTACAGCTATAAAGAAGACGATGATATCTTCGAAGACAATGGTAAATTCAACTTGCAAGATAGTTGCACACCTAGCATTTGGACAACAACAACCTATGAATATATCTATCGGCAGAAACAAAACCATTGGTCCACAATTCTTGAATGTAAACCTGTTTCTTTCTCCAAGTTTAGTATTGCATTCTTCACAAGATCTGTTATTACAACAAGATTTTCTCCTCGTGCAGAAATCCATAGCTTCAGGGATTTAGTATTACCATAGGTCTTGGGCATTGACTTAATGTACAAACCTTGACTAGTTCTCCTCTAATACTTATTCAAGATTGTTCAATAAGGAATCAGGATACTATAGTAGCTGTTCTAAGTTAGCGACGAATCTAGAGGTTGTATTTGGAGTCTGGTGACTATGAATAATCTTTCGAATTCGCTCCCGATGAAATGAGAATGGATCGGGTTTTCCTTTGAACATATCATCAGAATAGGAAATTAATTCTTTAAGATGAGAAACTTTAATTCCAGGTGTCCAGTAATCGAAGTCATCGACTATCAGTCCGGGGTTTTTCATATATTCATCCAAATCATATGGGATGAAGATAACTGGACGGTCCAGAAGCAAGAAGTCATACATAATAGAACTATAGTCAGTGATTACTATATCAACCTCGGGGAGAATCGGATTAACATCAGATAATACATTGAAACCAAACTCTAGTATTCGAGGATTATCAAGGAGCGCTCGTGTCGCTTTGTCGTTGATATGCATCCTGATTAATATGTATGCATCATTAGCATCCAAGAACTCTGATAAATTGGCTAAATTCATATCATCAAATGGAAATAAACGAACACGGGCATCCTTGTTGGAGTCCGTTGGCGCCCTATAGGTTGGTGCATAAAGAAGGACTTTTGAGTCAGTGGACATCCCAGGGATTATTTGTGGTAAAATCCTCTTAGTGGAGCTAGTAACTTGTGTAAGATAATCGTTACGTGGTATACCGATTGACCAAGCACTCGAAATATCAAAGCCTAACAAAGCTGAAAGAACTCTCATCTCGTAGTTGGAACCACAGATGTAATAATCTACTAATGAGGAATACTCTAGAATACCTTTCAACTGATTTCTTGTGAGTCCTTGTATCGCAAGTCCTATCGCCTTCAGGGGTAATCCATGCCATGTTGTTACATGGATTTTTCTTCTAGAATTTCTTAAGAATTGAAAATCATAACACCCATGAGATGACACCAAACTCTTTGCTTTTAGGTAAATAATCAACCCTCGGAGTGTTAGTACATTGATCTCATTCGGTTTAGTTGGTTTGCGGACATGGAAGAAGGGTCTGTATTTGGGATAATGCTCCTTTATAGACCTGAAAAGCTCTTTGGTGGATCCCGTCATTACCCTGCCGCTATTTGATCCGAATAGGATTATCCTCGAGTCTTTAGGATAGATATAGTCAAGAAACTGAATTATGCGCCCGAACAACGGGTAAATATTCGATCCAAAGAGAGGTAGCTTTCTTAGAAAGCGTAGTGCTAATCCGAGTAATTTTCTAAGTTTCGTAGGAAATCCACCTCTTTGTCCAATAAGACTAATTGGATTCGGTTTTACGGATATAATATATGTTCTTGTTTATCATGGGAGAAATAATATGCTCATGCAATTCCTGTGTCTTCGAGTGCTCGTTTTGCGGCACTTTCTGATACACCCCTCTCTCCCAGAATCGTGTATCTGTCTGGTCTGATGGTATGGGCGAGACACATTGCATTGATGAAATCATCATAACCAATTCCAGTTTCTTTTAGTGTTGTGGGAGAACCTATTTTTCTGAGTATGCTTCTGAATTCTTCCCAATCCGCATCATGTAGATATAGCGTCAGAATGGAAGTCAGACCAACCTGTAAGCCATGAAGTAACTTATTATCAGGGATTCTGTCTAGTGCATGGGAAATAAGATGCTCTGATCCACTTGCTGGACGAGAACTACCGGCAACACACATTGAAAGTGAACTGTTTATGATTGCTTTTACAAGCAGCTCAAAACCATTTGGATCCTGACGAACTACGGTATCTACATTATTTGCAACAAGCTGATATGCCAATAGCGCGAGACCTTCTGCTGTTTTATCTACTATTTCTCCCTTAATTCTCTGAGCCAATCTCCAATCTAGGACAGCTGAGCGATTGCTCAACACATCTGCACATCCTGATACTGTTAATTGCATTGGTGATTTTCTAATTATATCAAGATCTACAACTATTGCATATGGTGCTCGGGCAGGGAACGATTCCTTATGCTTCACTCCAGTTAGGCTAGCTGTTGGACTAGCAATTCCATCATGAGAAACTGCTGTGGGGACAGAAACGAATGGAATCCCTAGTTGAAATCCCGCATATTTGGCAACGTCAATAACAGATCCACCACCAACGGCAAAAATCAATCTGGTTTTAGCTTTTGAACTGAAGTCAATTAACTTCTGAGCTTCTTGAATAGACGAGTCTGTAATGACATGTTCTGTTAACTCAATTCCTTCATCGCTTAATATTGATGATACACGTTCGCCAGCAATTTTTCGTGTAATATCATCACAGACAATCGAAACAGAGGTTTTAGTCTGAAACTCACGAGTTACTTTGGGAATCTCATCAAGGGCATTTTCAGCAATTATGCAATAACGCGGGAGATAATATTGACTGTTAATCCTCATACTATCCATCACTCTAAGATTGTTTTTGCCAATACTCCAACACTTCACCTAGAGAACAGAATACGAAATGAGGTAGGTATGGTGTTTTGGAGAGATCCGTCACGCGGGTTTCTCCCGTTAACAATAATGCGGCCAAGCATCCAGATTCAAGGCCCATCCTCATGTCGGTGTATAATCTGTCACCAAACACTGCAATTCTATCAGGTTGAATACCCTTTGATTCTGCAATCATATCGATGAAAACTGTATTTGGTTTTCCAAGAATAATATCGGGTTCCCTTCCTGAAGATGCCTTAAGTAATGCTAATATAGCACCGGCATCTGGGATAAGACCCTCATCTGTAGGACACACCAAATCAGAGTGTGTAGCTATGTAGGATTTCTTCTCTCGAAGAAACAAAGTTGCCTTTCGTAGCTTTTCGTATGTAAGTTCAGTATCAAACCCAACAACTACTGAATCTGGATTTGTATGATTGTTTGAAACTCCACCATCTTTTAGGTCCGAAATGAAATTCTTTGTGCCTACTACGAAAACTTCTGTTTTTTTGCTATTCTTAAGGTATTTGAGAGTTGCATGAGTTGATGAGAACACCTCTTCGATGGCAAAATCTGTAGACAGTAGTCGAGAAGCAAGAAGTCTTGTTTCATCAATTCCCCGTGAAGAATTATTAGTGATGATGACAACATGTTTCTTGTTACTACGTAGGAAATCTATGAACTCAAGCGCACCTTCAGTAGGTTGCTCTCCCAGTACCAAAGTACCGTCGAAATCAAAAACAAATAGATCCTTTTCCATCAAATTGCCCATGCTGCTGTCTTTTCTGAAAATAATTTCAGCAATTCGAAGATCATCAAGATTGTCAATTTCCCACCAAGGATTCTTCTCGATATCAAAAGCTTCAGCAGGATATTCACCAGTCTTCAACAGCTCATTGATAGCAACTTCTGTCCAATCACGCAGTCGACCTGATTTGATAATATTCTCGATTTTGTTTTTCAGTGTAATGAAAGAAGGTATTGACAGTTTGTACAAGTCAATAGATGTACCAAGCGCATCTTTTTGTTCAATGCTTTTAGAGATTTTTATCAAGTTTCCATTCTCTTGAATTACTTTCATGGACTCTTCCAAGTATGCATCGATATCAACAGCAATCAAATCCTGTCGTTTGTCATTAAAGATGCCATCAATAATTCTTGAATCATAAATGACGTCACCATTAAGAATGACCGTGGGACGAAGATTATCTCCTATACGATTCATTGCAAGACTTAGTGAGTACATGTTATTCGTGGTATCATAATCAACATTGTCGACTATTTCCACATCCAAACCTAAATTGAGTCGCTTAATCTCCTCAGCAATCAGCTTACCTAGATACCCAACAACAACATAGACCTTCACATTCGAGGATATTGACGCAAGAGCCTCAAGCTCGTATTTAATTATAGATCTATTATTCACTCGAACCAATGCTTTCGGGACGCTATCTGTATGTGGTTTTAGTCGTGAGCCAACACCAGCTGCCAATATCACTGCGTTAAACGCGGAGTCACTATCACTCAATTTCTTCAATTCCTCCTTGGTTCCCTGAAGGTTTCAAGGTCAACCAAGCAGATGCTAGATAGTCTTATAGTTGCTGTTTAGAAATGTTCTACTCTTTAAATGTTGAGAATGTGATTTCGTGAGTGAGTAATAAGAAATCCTAATTTTAGATAAATATACTGATTTTTCAAATATACCGGAATATATCTATCGGCATAGTTGAGATTAAGATTCGACAATACTTGATGGCAACCCTGTTTCTTCCTCAAGACTCTGTATTGCATTCTTCACTATATCAGTTACTTCCTTCAGAGTTTCTCCTCTTGCTGAAACCCAAACTCTCAGAGCCCTTGTAGTCCCATATGGCCTTGGCATCGATTTAACATAAACGCCAGGATGTTTCTCCATTACAACATCAATTGCCGGAGAAAAAGTGGATTCATCATGCGCTCCAAATTCAATAACTTGCGTGTAGAATTTCTGTGCAACTCTGTCACTGATCCATGGTATAAGGGAGTCATTAAAAATGAACTCCAGTTCACTTGGAACTCCAGGTAGTGAGAATATAGTTGAGTTGCCTACTTGGAGCCTGATTCCTGGAGCTCCTCCAACTCTATTGTCTAGAGGAACCGCACCCTCAGGAATTCTTGCCATTTTTATCCTTGCTTCAGTCATGTCTGGAGATTGAACAATTCCCCTTTCATACAATGTCTTGTATTGTCTTTCAACAATTTCTAAAGCATCCGCGTTTTCAGAAATCTCTAGCTCGAGTGCAATTGCAATTGCCTTCAACGTCATATCATCATGAGTTGGTCCGAGCCCTCCAGATGTTATGACTACATCACACGTTTCCATTACGAATTCTAGAGCTTTTCCAATCTCTTCAATCTCATCACGAACAGAAACTAGTCTATTGATTTGGAGTCCTAATACTACAAGTCGTGTTTCCATCCAATTCGAATTTGTATCAAGAACAAGTCCATCTAAGACCTCATTGCCTATTGCAAGTATTCCCACTGTTTTGATCTTTGCATTCATCAGTTCTCACTCTCAATTACTTCTTTTCTGGATTTAATTCAGAATCTAACATATCTGCTAGTAAATGTAGTCTTTGAAGACGTTCTGTAGCAATCTCTTTTCCTCTTTGAGTAACAACGCAACTTGTCAGATCTGTTGCAAGTGGTAGAAATTCCCATAATTTTGTGCCTATATCCTTCAGGTCCTGTCCGGGAAAAATCCTAACTCCATTCAGAACATATTGGAGCAAACCTACTAATCCTAATTTGAGAATCTTATCTGCCTCCCAGAGAACTTGAGCTTCAATTGGTTCAAGCGTTTCTTTGATGGTTAGTCCCACGTGTTTCCGGATAACATCAGAAACCTGAGATATCGTTTCATGGTCTATACCTTCTTCAAGAAGAATCTCTTCAGCAATTTCAGCGCTAGCTATTCCGTGATGCTGTGCTGGAATTCCATCAATTCCAGGTTTTGCGATATCATGTAACCAAGCTGCAAGGACAACTACTTCCATATTTGCATCAGTTCCTACTGCAATAAATTTTGCAAGCTCAACCACTTCTTTGATATGATCGAATCTATAATTATATAGAGGAACTTTTTGTTTATCTGCTGCAGTGCTCCATTCCTCAATTGCTGCCTTTCTTGTTGTAACCTCAACAACCTTGCTCAGATTCTTCTCAATATTTTCTTTCATCGTAGGTCCGCATGAGCCAACGAAGATAATCTACTTATGAATTGTATCACTGAGTTTTAATTCTTGAATAGAGTTTCAAAGTATTTTCAAGTACAATTTCACGAATCTCTTCTTCTTCCCTTCTAAGAATTGATGATACTTCCTTCAAAGCTACACTTAGATTGGCTGGAACATTTCTAGATTGTTTATCTAGACTTAGAACTGGACTATCTGTTTCTAAGAGTAACCGTTCGATATGAATTGCTTTCACTAATTTTCTCTTCTGAGGTGATCTGACCACAGAGGTTGGAATGGAAAAGTAGTATCCGAGGTCTCTTGATGCTGCCCTCGCTAAACTTGCCTTCCCGTCAAAAGCATGTAGGTGTACTTCACTAGCATCACACGATGCAAGTACATCCAGAGATTTTCTACCTGCGGATCGTGAATGCACTTGTATCGGTAACTCATACTTTTTTGCTAGAGCTATCAGATTTCTGAAACATGCTTCTTGGAGGTCTCGTTCTTGATGATCACGGACTAAATAGTGATCGAGACCTGTTTCACCTACAGCTACTAACCGCTCATTATTGAATTCTAGCCAGTCCATGACTAACTCACAATCAATGAATTGTGTTGGATCAAGTCCAATTGCTGCGAACACATTTGAATGAGCTTCAGCAATCTCGCAACATTTGTCCCACGAGTCCTTGTCAATTGCAGACGTGATGATACTAATGCCCAAGTTTTGTGCATCTCTTATGACAGAATCACGGTCCAAGTCAAAAGCCTTATTTTCAAGATGACAATGACTGTCAATCATTATTGGGATATTATTCAGTTTATACACAACCTTCTTCTGCTCTAGGTCTGCAAGTTTGTTTCACAATTACAATTATTGTTTTTCCAGTAGTTCTCGAATGTAATTGGTAGCTAAGTTTTCATCAGTTACAAACTTTGTGAAAGTTTTCCTTCTAGCTTCTTCAATGGATGATGCGATCTTATTCAAATCTTTACACCAGATTAGGTGTCCTCGTTTCTCCATTCCTCGCAGAAGCTGTGCTTGGTGACCCTCCATCAGGGTGGTGTTCTCTACTACAACAAGCTTGAGTCCTCGGGTCACACATTCCATAGTTGTTCCTGCGCCACCAGTGCTCACAATAACAGATGCCTTGTTGTAGGCAGTATTGAGCCCCTTTAGAAATCGGAAATATCTGAAATGCTTTGGAATATACATTCCTCTACCTATTTGTCCGACAATTGGTTCTTTTAGTTCTCCAGACTTAGCTAGATCATCCATTTTCTCAACTAAGGGGTCGAAATGAGCAGTTCCCACAGTAACGAAGATCATAGAAGTTGACCTCCGTAAACAGAACCCGGAATTTTTCTCGCTAATTCCTTCCATTGAACCATGAAAAGACTGACTCTTCCAAACATCATGCGACCTGTCTTCGAAAGCGTTTCTACTCTCGACATACTCTCGATGAATACTGTTGGGATTCCTAGGGTTCGAGCAGAATAGAACACTGGAACCGTCATACCAGTTCCACAACTAATAATCACGTGGGGTCTAGTAGTTGACAGGTACACAAATGAAAGGAAGAGTGTGAGAATTGTCCGAATCACCGACATAAATCGAGAGTCTTGAGGTAATAGACGAGGTGCGAAGACACGAAGGACTCGACCTTTCAAACAGATTTTCTTCGGAGTTAATTTGTCAAGTAATCCGATGATATAGATGTATTCGAATTTGCCTCCTAAAGAATCTAATAGGGCAAAAGTCTGTGCAGTATGGCCGCCTCGACCTAACACAACTGCAATCTTCTTCATTTGAGTTCCTCTATTGCCTACTCATCCATTTGCCTGATAAAGGGTTTCCTTGTTTTTGTTGTGATTAGAGATTCTGTTAGTATCGATTTAACTCTCAGAACATCCTGAGAGTTCGGAAAGATCTAGGTAGAAGATACCCCGTTTTGATTGGATTATTGGTAATGTAATAGACAGAATATTCGCGATTTCAATACTCATTGAGATTCCTCCTTTCTTTAAGTGTTTTCGAAGGTTAGAGAGATTGTACAATCATTATTAGTTCGAAACGTTCTTATCAACAAACAAAGCCACTCGACTGAGAAGGAGTTATGTTAACTTGCCCATATCGAAGTGGTTCATGAAACAATACTGGAGAGTTAGCACTATACGTGCTATCTTAGGTATTCTCATGGGCATGCTTGTTCTTGGAAAGTATTATTATGTTTACCTTCCTCCACTTGTCGACTTGGGCTTTCTTGGTGCTGTTTTTCTTAGTATTATCTTTCTCCTTACTTTCATGTATCTGGGTTTTCTATATGATGCGAAGGCTAAACTATGGAATGAACAGAAAATCGTGATAGTTGAGAGAAATCCCTACCAGTTTACTCCAGCACCACGATTCCTCATGGCCGAGTATCCTACTCTCTATGCCATGACATCAACACTAAGAGCATTGTTAGAAAAACTCCAGGTTGATACCAGTCACTTGGATGAATTCATCGAATATTTGGATAGACACTTTGGATATGAACCCACTTCCAGAGCGATGCTTGAGGAATCGACTGCAGACGGCTATGAGTTCATGAGAACTCATCCGTTTAAGGAAAGACCGACTGATGAACCATTCAGTCCAAGTAACAAGAACAGAGTAAAGAAGGGTTTCCTAACTGAAGTTTGGCGGATGACGCAGATTCAATCTATCTTCGGTCTTGCTCAGGATGTACTGATCTTTGCTGCACTCTATTCCTTACTACTCTTCCCATCAGTTGTAGTAGATGG
>Ga0209976_10000566_pt1 | contig 23605 bp, 19 predicted proteins | sample SumtaG_FD_182806 | JGI IMG/M metagenome (GOLD analysis project Ga0209976, IMG submission 182806) | Deep subsurface microbial communities from Indian Ocean to uncover new lineages of life (NeLLi) - Sumatra_00157 metaG (SPAdes) (version 2) | ecosystem: Environmental > Aquatic > Marine > Oceanic >...
GATGATAAATATGTCAATACCGAATTTTGAGAAAGCTAGGGATTATTTTAAAGATCTTAAAGATGATTACAGTGTCAATCTCTTAGAAGAAAAAATAAAATCTTTAAGTGATAAATATTAAAAAAGAGTAGTTAGATCTCTTCGATTTCAAAGTCTTCCTTCTTATATACTTTTTTCTCATATTCTTCAAAACCGATTCCTTTAATAAATGAATGTGAGATTTTATTTCCTGTGTATACTTCACATCGAAGTTCTTTTACGTTAGGGTATTTTTTTTTAAAAAACCTCCAACTTGCCATACCAAGAGCTGTACCAACTCCTTTTCTTTGAAAACGTGGGAGAACGGCCAGTGCTGCTATTATTGCATATTCATTATTAGGACCCTCGAAATCTAATAAAACAAACGCGGCATCAATCCCATATACTTTTGCGATGAGGAATACAGTATTAATATCATTAAGAATATTAGATAAATCGGTTTTTGTAATTGATCTAAATGGGGTGTTACTTGTTAGCCATGATCGATTGTATATAGTTTTTAAAATTTCAAGATCACTTTTGGTCGCTTCTCTAATCTTTGCTTTGATTACATTGTGTTCGATTTTTCCAATTAATTTTTCCTCAAATTGGTTCGTTATCTTCTCAACAGGAAGCCTCATTTGAATATAAACCATTCCATCTTGATAGAGTTCCTCTGAAGTCTTATCTACTACTTCTTTCTGCTTCTTTTTAGTCTCTATAGACAGAAAAAATGCCCTGATTCTTCGTTTTTTTAAATCAAATCTTTTTTTATGTTCTGTGTTGGTTCTAGTCATGATTAGAAATAAATAAACAAGTAATTCATAATAACTGTCCTAAAGTTTCTCTTAATTTTTTCTCCATCGCTTCATTTAATAAGCCTTTTTCCCTTAAATTCGAAATTCCAATTTGAATTTTCTTTTTAAAGTTTGGATCTTTGATGATATTTTTCCTTTCACTTGAAAATTCAAAATTTGACCTTGTAGCCATGTCATTTTCAACCTTTTCATTAAGATTTTTTTTTAAATCAATGAATGACTCATCGAGACTTTCATATATGTTATTGATATCTCTAGTGATATAACCTGAAAATACTACTTTCATATATTCTTCCATGTTATCTTCATCTTCAATAAACATAATATAAAGCGGCATATAGATCCACTGGATTGGTCTAGAAAAAAGATCCGATTGAGTATCGTTTATCGACCAATCAATTAAATTTTGAGCTTCTTTCAGGCATGTATTATGTTTCAACTGTATAATCTCTTTGATTTTGCTATATAAATCATCTATTTGAGTTCTTGATAATTCAAGCTGGGTGATCTTTTGTTGTTTTTCTATTTCAAATTCAGATAATAATTTATCTCTATCCTTAAGCTTGATATCTAATGAATCTCTAAATTTTTCTAATTTAAGTTTTGCTTCATTATCTATTATAGAACCTCTTTCTTTAAACTCATAGAATTTTTGTTTAAGGACCTCGAGTGATTCTATAAACTTTTTTCCCTCTTCTTTTAAATAATCAAAATGATTTTCAAAAGATGGTAAAATATCTTTAAATACTCTACTCTTTAATGAATCTCCGCTCGTAAAAAACTTATTCTTCTTTAGTATTTCTTCAAGATGTCTTTCAGATGTTTTAAACAGAGTAGAAATGTTTTCGATAATTTTCTTCTTCTCATTCACATTCCATTGATCAATTTTATCTTGTTCCAATTTATTTTGTTCATCTACTTGAAGTACATCAATAGAGGAAGAAGTTTTATTGATTTGACTTGAATACCTTGAGGTTATATCTTTTAATTGTACATTTAATTCTATTAACCACTTATTTACTTCCTTTTCTATTAATTCTATTTGCGTTTTCCATCTTAAAGCATTTCCTTTCATCGCCTTTATTATTTCACGATAATTTTCAGCTATATTTAACGCATTCTCGGTAGAAATGCTAGTATCTAATACTGTATAATCAACGATTGGTTTATATTCGATGAGAGGAATTAATTTAATTAAAATATGGAGAAATTCAGGGTTAATTAAACCATCAACTTTAAGTGAGTGAAATTCTGATTCTTCATTTTCTCCGATTTTTTCTGCTGCAGTATCTCTATATGCTAAAATATTAATAAATGTGTTCAATTGTTCTAATCTTGTTCGATTTTCGACATTTCTAAGAATATGACCTATTAAAGGTTGACGAGGAGGATTTGAGAATTTACCTTTATTCTTAAATAAGTTTAGTCCATCAAGTATAATATGAGTGCTAATCACCCCTTGAATGCTTAATAAAGGCCATAGAAGTCTTGAGAATGATAAAATTTTTTCATCCTTACCTAAATCTTTTGTTAACAGATAGAAAGCAAGGCTTAATTCATCATTTCCTTGAAGTGAACTACGATGTGAATCTTTACTAATAAAAAGTGGTAATAAATATTGATTTCCGTGTACAGTCATGGATTTTATTCCTAATTTTTTATAATTATCCTAATTAAATTATTAAATATATTAAATTTAAAGAGATTCAATTTTAAAATTTTAATCTTTTTTTTCTGAGATTTGATAGTTCTCAATTAAATAATGAAAGATTGGAAAGCTAATGAGACTAAAAGATAAAGATAAAAAGTAAAATTTTATTTATTTGAGTTGTTCGTAATTATTAGCGATAACCAATATTATTAGGGCTAATAATATTATTAATGGGGGCATTGTTGCTCTAAAATGGGGATAAGCAGCAACATTAAGAGCACCTTGTAATATTCTTCCACTGTAATATAACAGTAACCCTATAGCGTTTAAAGCATATGATTTTCTTAATACTCCAAAAGTTTTCCATGCAAGGTAAATAAAAATAAATGGAATTAACGCTAAGAATAGAGGTTGAAAAATAAAATTTAAGAGAAACCTACCAAGAGGGTATGACCATGATCCAAATTTTACTGTAATTAAATCAATACTGATATTGTAATCATCCTCAAAATCAGGATCCATGAAAAGCTCATCAGATAAGGTTAGTGATAGAATTCCAATAACAATAGGGATAACCATAAGTACAACCCTGATCAAGATTTTTATATTATTTTTATCTCCAAACCAATTTTTCTTTGATTCTGGTTCCTCCCCTCTTGGTTCTGTATCTGTATCCGGAGGAAATAAAAGTATTCCTAATACACCCACTGCGCAAGCAGTTCCAATCCATGTGAAAAATGTTGCTAACCGATAATTTAGCATTAAAAATGCAACTACCTCTAAATCATTTGTACCCGTATATAATTCTGGAGCATAAAAATAATATATGATGAAAAAAACTCGCCCTATACCTAGACATATAAAAAATAAACTAAAAAATAACCAGTATAATTTCTTAGAAGTTCGATATCTTATAAATAAGAAATAAAAACACAATAAAAGGAAGAAACCTACGATCATGAAGTATAAACCAGATTCAATAAAATCCCATATTGAAAAATATTCAAATGAAGCTTCTGAAAATATCATATTACTCACGTTTTTTTTGCTTAGAAATATTATTTTTTACTTTAGCAATATTATCTTTTGGATCTATAAAAATTTAATTCAATTTTTAATAGATATCTTAAAATACAAATATTATAGAACACTTTTTTAAACAATATGAAGATTGAGGATAGCATAGAAACGTTCAATTCTTTAATTAAGCGTCGTGGCTTTATCTGGGGGCCATCACCAGAGATTTATGGGGGTTTGGCTGGTTTTTATTCTTATGGCCCCTCAGGTATGGCATTTAAAAATAACATTTTAACGATATTTAGAAAAGAGTTGCGTTATTATGGATTTGGAGAAGTTGAGTGTCCAACTATTATGCCATCGATTGTGTGGGAGGCTTCTGGGCATTTGGAGCGCTTTATCGATCCAGTTTTTAGATGCGAAAATTGTAGCACGTTGTATAGAGCAGATAAATTTCTCCAAGAACGAATTCCAGATCTCATGATAGACGGACTATCCTTCAAAAAGATGGAGGATTTAGTTAAAAAGCATGAATTAACGTGCTTAAAGTGCGGAAATCCTTTTAATACTATAGAAGAATATAATTTAATGTTAAAAACTCAAGTAGGAAATAATGTTACTGTATACCTACGCCCAGAAACAGCTACAACTACATATTTAATGTTTAACCGTTTAGATCAAGATGCTAGACGACAATATCCTATAAAAATATATCAATATGGAAAGGCGTATCGAAATGAAATTTCTCCACGGCAAGGAGTTCTTAGAATGAGATCATTTGATCAATTTGAACTTCAAATGTTTATAGGTAAAGAGCAAGAGATGTCATTTGAAGATTATGAAGAAATTAAAGATTTTACTTTGCCCTTATTAGATTGGAAATTACAGGAAAATAATATCGATAAACCTCAAATAATTACACTTGAAAAGGCGATAGAGACTGAAATTCTCAAAAAACCAGCATTTGCGTATTGTTTGTATATTGGATATTACTTAACTAAAATTTTAGGTTTTCCTGAGGAAGTAATGCGATTTAGACAACATTCATTAAATGAACGTGCTCACTACGCTGATGATGCTTGGGATTTAGAAATTAAAACAAGACAATTTGGCTGGGTTGAGATTTGTGGAATACATGATCGAACAAATTATGATTTAAAAAGACATGGAAAATATTCTAAACAAAATTTTGAAGTTTTTGTAAATCCTGAATCAGAAAACAAAGAGATACCACAAATTCTTGAAATAGCGTTTGGAGTTGACAGAATCATCTATACATTACTTGAATCAAATTTCAAAGTAGATAATGGAAGAATTAACTTGAAACTATATCCTAAATTAGCCCCAAATACTGTGGCAGTCTTTCCCCTTGTTAGAAATAAAGAAAATATTAGAAATCTCGCTTTAAAAACACACAGAGCTTTATTAAAAAGTCGAATTAATTCTTTTTACGATGTATCTGGATCCATAGGAAAACGTTATCGAAGACAAGATGAAATAGGTACCCCATTTTGTATAACTATCGATTATGAATCAATAGAAGATAATACAGTCACAATTAGGGAGAGAGATTCAATGAAACAAGAAAGAATAAATATTTCAGATCTTATTGATCTTCTCACAAAGAAGCAAGAAGAATAACTTCATACACTTTTGTTGTTAAATATTAATATTTTTGAAGCCTTCGGAAAAAATTTTAAAGAGAAGGATTTTTAACAAATATAATCTAAAAAGATAACTTATTGGAAAAAAAACTTAGTTGCGAAGATTACGATATAATGAGATTCTTGAATTTTTTTGAGGCTAAAAACCATAGAAATCAAAAGAACCAACGATTAAAGTTGCTGTTATCATTGTTCTTTATTTTCCTAATTGTTCTAAATTTCTTATATTTTAATGAAAATCTTAATTTTACTACATTAAATGAGGGGAAATATCAAAGTAGAAAGGATGCTACTTTAAATCTTACCTCTCCTATTAAAGAAGCATCAATTGATACATCTATGCTTCAAGATCCTTTTACAAAAAACTTTAATGATATTCAAGAATTTTTTATAACAAAATATAAATCGAGCTTAGATTATAACATTTCAACTTATTATCGATTTGGAGATACTGATGGTTTGATTGTTGATGATACAATTTTCTCAGAAGATAATTTACTCCTCTATAAATCATTATTGAATATGGAACTTAATAATAGCGAAATTTTTAATGCTTACTTACAATTAAAAGAAACACCGTTATGGTATAAGAGCATTTATGATCAAAATGAATATGGATTCGTCAAATCAATTGATAATACAACCGGGTTAGTTCAAGATTCTAATCGATATCTAATTGATAATTTAATACCAATTTTTCTATTAATTGAAAATATAGGCAATGAAATTGATGATATTTCAATTAATGGAGAACTTCCAACAGATTCAATTGATGAGATGTTTAATTTAATAAATTCAACTGAATTTTGGGATGCTTCTAAAAAAGGATTTTACAATTCCAATTTGTCAGATACAAAGGATGTAGAAAGTAATTTTTATAGTATTTTAGCAAATCTTCTTATTCATAGAACTTACCGGACTCTTAATCTAAATAGTACTATAAGAAATAGAGCGTATGAATTAGCAAATCAAACAATGATAGCATTAAATAGCAAAATGTGGGATTCTGTTTATGATGCTTTCCGTCATGATGCTAATGATCTATGGGATAGTTCCGGACCCGGACAAAGTTATTATCATCTAAGTGTAAATGCTTTAGGCATAACCACGTTATTAGAATTTTGGATTGAAACAGGTATGGAAAGTAATTCCTCTTATTATCAACAAGCCATCGATTTATATAAAAGCATATCTATGAATACCCGCCTATGGAATGATACTAATCATCTCTATATGAACGTATCTAAGCCTGATTGGTCCATTGAAGATAAAGATATTGATCTCAAAGCAAACGCGATGATGATGAGTGCTTGTTTGAAACTCTTTGAAGTTACAGGAAATATAACATATTATGATAGAGCGATGGAAATATTTAACTCTACGGAATTCAGACTATTTGATAACATTAATAATGTATATAATTCCTCACTAATCAGCGGTGATAAATTATTTAATTATAATCTAAAATTATCAGAGGCTTATCAGGAAGCTTATGATATATATAGTAGCACAATTTTACCGTCGGAATACAATCTTTCTAGTCAAGTACCAGACTTCATTTTTAATCAAGATGTCATGAATTTAACATCAATTTACAAATATGAAAAAACACAACAATTCTTTGATCCTCTGGAGAATGCCTACAAACCATTTACAATTACTTATAATATTACAAATGCGGATATTACTTATCTATTTAAATATCCAAATGGCTCATTTTTAGATCAATTAAGTTATCAAATCTTAGATCCTGACAATACACATACCTTACTATATAATATAGAAGAAACCTTACCGATAAATCAAGGATATTATGTGTATGTATGGGCAAACACATCCTACTTTAGAATGTCAGAAACCTTAAAACATTTTAATGTTTTTTCTGGTTTGAAAAATATGTCAGTTGAGGGGATTTATAACACTTTCTTTCAAGGACCGATCATTAATGTGTCGGTTCTAATCAATTACACGCGAGAAGATAATCTAACCTTAACTGCCACTTTGGAAGGAGTTGATATTGTGAGTACTCCAGCACAAATAATAAATTTCACAGCTTCTGAAGAAATTCGAATATCGTTTAATCTAACGGCTAAAATTGGAACTTCTCCTGGACCCAGTGAAATTTTCTTTAGGATAAAAAAAGGTAATATACTATATCTAGAAATTAAAAAAATAATCGAGATTGGATATTCATTTGATTACAGTAATCTACTTTATCAAAGCCAGGTAGTAAGTGGTGATAATATATATGTGTCTATGAATTTGATAAATTTCCTACCAAACGCCTCACAAATTTTAAATATAAGTTTTATGGGAATTTCTGAGAATTCTATTGAATATTTAATAAGAGAGGAAACTTTGCTTGAAAATGAAATAAAAACTGTATCATACAACTTAAAGTCTTTTGAATTAATTAAAAATGAGATAATTAGTATTAAGATGAGTATTTTAATTAACACAACTGAATACTATGCTGAAATTTTTACAGTTGAAATGATTCCAAAATATGAAATAAAAAGTGTTTCATTTCCAGGAAAAATTCCTCAAGGAACAGAGGGATACTTAATAATTATTATCCAAAATAATCAAAGAATTTCTGAAGAATTTTCATTACTTATAAATGGAAAAGTTGTACAGGCTAATTTAAATGAATTAGTTCCAGGCGAAAATAGAATTCTGAAAAAAGTAATTCCTACTTTAAACCCATATGAATTTGGAAAAAAAACTTATCAAATAGTATTGAAAGATAGCCTTGACCAAGATATCGCACGATTTTATTTTGAAGTAGAATTAGAATTATCAACATTAAATTTAGTCCTTTTCTATGTATTACCAATAATGATTCCTGTAGGGATTATACTGTATTTCCTAAATAAAGACATTAAACATAAAAAATTAAGAAGATGAGACAATTTTGAGAAAGAAACAACGCAATTCAAAAACCCTAATTTTTTTTATTTTATTTGCTATTATCATTAATATAGCGGTAATTTCATCAAATAATTCACAAAATCAAAACTATAATTTCAATAAAGATGAGAAACCGTCCACCCCCGAATTAGCAGCACCTTTAACATATTCGGCCATTACTAAAAACGATACAGTTGTATATCGATTGTTTGAATCTGTTAATTTCACAGTTAATGCTTCTCTGTTCAGTGATGTAGACCATGTAAAAATGCAAATTTCTTTTAGTAATGGTTCTACTCAAATTTTTAATATGATTCCAATTGGTGGTAATAATTATAGCTATGAATATAATCCTGGATATAAGGCACCGCTAAATTCTCAAAACGTTAGTTTTTTAATATATGATATTGATGATCAACTTTTAAATAATCATACAACTTACACAAATTTTACAATTAAGGGTAACTACATGGCAAGTTTTAGAAATTTAAATAGTGCTGAATCTAGTTCTGAATACCGTATTGGGGATACTTTATATGCAGAGTTGTTTATAAGTAATTTTAGTAGTTCAGGTTATGATTATGATTTTGAAGATTGGGATCTTACCGTTGTTGATAGTGATAATGAGGCAACACAAAATAATTTATTAGACCTTGATAGCAATGTTAATCAGTTTACACTTCTGATAGATAATACGACTTTTCGCCAAGTAAATCAAATTTACTATTTAAAAGTTAACATGACTGAAAGTAACCGTGGTAAAATAAAAGCTGCTTATTTTCCTATCAGCATAATAAATTCAAATCCAATTTTTAACTCAACCATTAAATTTAACCCCGAGGATGTGTTTCGATCAGAAGAATGTGCGATTTCTTTAAATGCAAGTGATATCGAGACAGATCCAGAAGATCTTATAGTAACCATGTATATTTATGACTCTGAAGGAGACCTTGTATTGGAGGCTCCTATCGATCACGTAATTAATAATTCATTTTCAGATACATTTACAATTCCTTGGCATAAACCTGTTGGAAAATATAATGTTGAAATAACTGTTAGAGATGAAAATGGTGGTTCCACATTAAAAGAAACAATTCTAAATGTAAAGAATAACCTACCTGAAATACATGGTTATCAAATTAACGGAAAATCTAAGGATCAACGCATTTCTATCCAATATGGTAAAAACATGGTCTTTACATTTAATGTTTCTGATACTGAGGGAGTTGCTTATATCAAAATTGCTTTATTGAATGAAAATGATGAATGGTATAACATAACAAAAGCCTATGATGGTATAAATACAGAGATCAAGGTAAGAACAGTTGAATTACTCACTGGTAATTGGTTTGTATATTTATATGTCACTGACACTGATGGAGCAGTTGTTGGCCTTACTGATGATTATAGTTTTGCACCTCAAGGAATCGTAGTTCTCTCTGATATTATAAGTGCTTATATACCATGGATTACCCTATTTATCGGACTAGGCATTGGTATCTTAATTGGTATTGGTGGTATTTATAAGCGTGCGAAGTCAAAATTTAGCAGCTCTCGAGGAATTTCTTCTAAAAAAAAACCAAAACCTTCAAAGGAATCATCTAAAAAACAAAAAAATAAAGTTAAACAAATAAAGGAAGAACAGAAAGAAGATGAGAAAGATTCTGAAGATATTGCTCCAGAAAAGGAAGAAGAAAAAGATGAATTAACCCCAACACGAAAAATAAAAAGAAAATTATAAAAAAATTATTAATTCTGAATATTCCCTTCTCTTATCAATCTTTTTTATAAATCTTTTAATCTAATATTTCAAATAATTTATAGTGAAATTTCCCTAGTTTACCTCCATAATTTCCTGCAGAAATTCGATTTACTCCTGGTACTTTCACTGCGGCTTCTATTCCCAATTTCATCGCTTTTTTTATATCATACTCCGTTGCTCCATCTAAGACAATTTCAAAAACACATCCATCTCCTTCTCTCAAGTTTGTGTCTTCTACTTTTGTTCTTAGAGTTGGACAATATCTTTGATTGGTTGTCGCAAAAAGTCCAGGGATATTTTCATATCGAGTCCCCACTTTTGAGCCTGAAGGTACTATTCCTCCTGGAAAAGGGGTAATAATATTTTCAACATCCTTGATCGCCTCTATGGCTTTTTCAGCTGCGGATAAAGTAGAATCCTGGTCTTTTCCAATTATCAAGAAATTTCCTCCAGCAATTCCTTTCCCAGCTTTAAAACTACTTTGAATAACAAACTCTCCACCCATTATAGGAATTTTCCAAGCTGGAAATGGATAAACACCTTCAATTTTTTCTTCATACTTATCTCCGAAGAATTTTAAAAAATAGCCGGTTTTTACTTCGAATTCCTTTACTGGATCTAATGAGCCATTCAAGGCATCAAAGCACGCAGTTGTAGGACACGTTAATATACATTGACCTATACGATGTATCATAACATTGTTCACCTTTTTTTTATCTGTGAGAAATAACATTATTATTACTCCAGGGCGTTTATCAGGTGTTTTTTCTGCAGGAACTAGAATATCTATGCCTACTTCAGCATCGCATCCAATACCTGAGGTACCGTATCCTGAAATCTCTTGTGCTGCGATTTTTAACCATTTTTCATTTTTTGCAGTGACTAAAATTCTAGTAAAAAAACTACCAAAAGCTTCGGCAAACGTATCGTCTATTTCGACACCATTTAACTCCATTTTTTTTTCTCTCTATGTTTATTTAATTTTAAAATTTTTTAAATGATCAAAATATTAAAGGTTAAAAATTTTAAAAAATTACTCAGAAACATACTTTTATCCCTTTAGCATTTATTAAAGGTATAGAAAAAAAGAATTAATTTAATATAAGATTTAAATCAATAAATGATGAATATGAACGAAAGTAATGAAAACCGAGTGCTTAGGATTGGTATACTTAAAAATGGGACAATAGGAAGCTCTCTATTGCTCGCGTTCCTTCTTGATGAAAGAGCAGAAGCTAAAAGAATTGACGTTTTAGAAGTTACTTCAGGTGCTAAAATGAATCCTCCACAAGTATGTAGTAAAACTATGGAAAAACTATTAGAATTAAACCCTGAATTATTAATACTGTCATCACCGAATGCAGCGTTACCAGGTCCTAAAAAAGTAAGAGAAATGGCAGGAACTATCCCTACTATAATTATATCTGATTCTCCGGCTAAAAAAGCTGTAGATGAAATAAAAGAAAAAGGTATGGGTTATATTTTAGTAAATTGTGATAGTATGATTGGAGCACGTAGACCTTTCCTTGATCCTACAGAAATGAGTATATTTAATGCAGATTTATTAAAAGTTCTAGCTATTACTGGTGCTCTACAAGTGATAGCAGAAGAACTAAATAATGTTATCATGGATATGTTGGAAGGAAGAACACCAGTACTTCCTCAAATAATAGTTGATTCCAATCGAGCAACTGAAGTGGCAAAATTTTCAAACGCTTATGCAAGAGCTAAAGCAATAGCTGCTTTCGAAATAGCAGCGTCAGTATCTAAAATTACTGGAAAAGCTTGTTTTCAATTAAAAGAGCGATCCGAATATATGCCACTGTTAACTGCTGCTCATGAAATGATGAGATCCGCTGCTATGTTGTGTGATGATGCAAGAGAAATTGAAAAAACAAATGACACAGTTGTTAGAAGGCCTCATCATTCAGGACAACACATATTAACTAAAATAGGGTTATACGATAAAGAGAAATAATCATTTAAAAGAGAAGAAATTTTAATCTATTTTTTATTTTTATTTATTAATTAAACCAAGATTAGAATTCAGAAGATTTAAGGTATATTTTTAAATTTTCAAAAATTTCACCATTTAAAGCACTCAACACTCCAGAAAAAACACTCTGATCTTTATTTCTAGTTACTGCCATTAATACTGCTCCGTTACTAACTTCTTTTATTAATATCCAACAACTTTCTGATTCATACACTACACTAGATAATGATAAGGGTGAAAGATTAGTAAAATTTTGTAACTCCATTATCTGTTGAAAAATACTATAAATATTAGAATCTAAAGTTCCTATTTCAAATTTCATGAATTGTAATGGTTTCGATTCAAATTTTCCAAAAGTAGATGAAATTAATAAACCATCAGGTTGATTGAATAATAAATATTCAGATAAAGTATTGACTTTTAACTCATCTAATATATGTCTGATCTTTCCCAAACGTTGCATTGATAAAGTATTCTTTTGAATTTCAAAGTCTAAAATTTCAATTAATCTATGTTGAGCACTACCCTCTTTTACGGATACTGGTGTAAAAGAGACTTTCTTCATTAGTTCTTCACTGACTTCTTCGGTTAATATGTCATAATATTTATCTTCCTTGGATTCTTGTAAATCAATTTTATTCAACAATACATAAACCATACTAATATTGGGAGAAAATTCTATTAAATATTTTAAAAATTTATTAAAAATATCACGTACTTCATAATCTAAGGAGGCTGAATCTACCATAAAAACAGCTGTAGAAGCCTCTGAAAATATGAGTTCACGTTGGGATTCAGAGAAGTATCTCTCCATATATCTTTCCTGACCACCCAAATCCCAAACATTGAGTTCCATGATGCCTCGGAAAATGAAATTCTCTCTTGAAACACCTTTAGTAGGTTTTAAGTTTAGGACTTTCATAAAGTTGTATCCTAAACAAGTTGTTCGCATAAGCGAAGTTTTCCCCGCCCCAGCTGGTCCAAATAATAAAATTTTCATTTAAATGCAATCTGAAAATGATTTGTTTTTTTATTACTTCCAATATATTTCTTATACTTTAATCTTTATTTAATTTTTTCTAATTATTATAAGGAAAATTAATTGTATAAGAAATTGATCTTATCACGATGAATTAAATATAATTTTTAATTAGATTAAATATAGTATATAAAAAAAAACATAAGATAGATGATAACGAATAATGGATCTTTTAAAATACGTACGGAATGTTCCTAATTTTCCAAAAGAGGGAATTCAATTTAAAGATATAACTACTATAGCTAAAAATTATGCCGCCTTCAAAGAATCCTGCGATAGGATTATAAACCATTTTCAGGGAAGGGGAATAACAAAAATTGCCGCTATTGAAGCTAGAGGGTATGTCTGGGGTGGAGTTATTGCATATCAATTAGAAGCAGGATTTGTTTTAATTAGAAAACCAGGAAAATTACCAGCTGAAACATATTGTGAAACTTATGAACTTGAATATGGCTCTGACTCTATTGAAATGCATAAAGATGCTATTGAAAAGGGAGAGAGAGTTTTATTGTTTGATGATTTATTAGCAACAGGTGGAACCGCTAAAGCAGCATGCAATTTGATAGAAAAAGCAGGTGGTATTATCGAAGGTATTGCATTTGTTATTGAACTTACTGGTTCCTTACATGGAATAGATAATTTAAAGGAATATAATGTGCTTTCTTTGTTAGAAATTCCAGTTGAGGAATAACAGATCTAATAATTAAAATTGTAAGAAGAAATTAAACTCAAAATTTTTTATAATTTTTCTAATTCTTGTGGAATATATTGGAAGGTTTCGAAATATCTTTTCCTCACTGTTTGTAAATTATAAATTTGCGTTTGAGCTCCACTAGTTTCAATAACAAATGATCCTATTATGGAACCAAACCTGCAGGAATCTAATAATGTCATATTTAATGTCAAACCCGTTAAAAATCCAGCACGATATCCATCTCCAGCTCCTGTTGTATCTTCAATTTTGCCTGGAATAGCTATTGGGATATTTATTTTAAAAATTTTAGATTTTTCATCCTTATAAATAATTTCAGAACCATCTGAACCTTTAGTAATGATAATAGCATCAACTATTTCAATAATTTCGTCTTTTGTTAATCCAGTTTTGTTGATAATTTGGTTAATTTCATAAGAGTTTCCAATTAAAATATTTGACTTTTCTAAAGTATTTAAAAGGAGTTCTTTCGGAAAGAGAGGGGTGACTTGTCCCGGGTCGAAAATAGATTTTATTTTTAATATATGTAATTGGACAGCAAAATTAATCATAGTTTCAACACTTTGAGTCGAATTTATAGCGTATATATATTCTTCCGGTTTTTTGATTTTTTCTGTTAAATTAATATCTTTGCCCTTATCTAATGCTCCACCGTGAAAAATAATCATTTGATTGGATTTAACATCGTTAACTATATAACAAGCTGCAGTAAATAGGTTTTCATGAACATCAACTCCAAGTTCAATATTGTTAAATTGTTTTAGATGATTCTTATAACCCAAACTCTCGAAATCTTTTCCTACAGACCCTAACACTAAAACTTCTGCAATGTTTAATAATCCCAAATTATAGGCGATATTACCAGCTGTGCCACCAAAATGTTGATGACGACTGTCTGCTGTGATAGTACTTTGGTATTCTTCCTTTTCATGATTAATAGATACTGCATTGACAAACTTTTCTTTAAAACCCATTATGTAATCAAAAGCTAATGATCCAAGAATCAGAATTTTGTTTTTCTTCATATTTTCAACTTAATTCATTTATCTGTGTTTTCTACTTAATAATTATAAATATTAGACAAAAAAATAAAAAATTTATAGATTATATCTTTATCTTTAAATAATTGCTCCTGAAAGAGTATTGAAACATCTGCAATCTCGTTCGGTGTCAATTTTAGGTATTACAGCTTCTAATAACGTTTTTAGATTTTCTGTATTTTTTGCAATAGTGTCTAAAATTTCTTCAATGCTAACAGCTAATTTTTCCACGGAACTACCACATTTTTCACAATTTGCTCTGTATTCTACAGTGCCACAATTAGGGCAGTTACCGGCCCAAACGTCTAAATCTGTTATCATTGCTATTGTTCCATAGCACATCTCTTTTTCTGCGGCGAGAACAATTTCAGGATAGACTGTCATTCCAATTATATCACCTCCCCATTGCCTAAACATATTGGATTCTGCCCTTGTTGAAAATCGGGGGCCTTCAATGCATACGTAGGTACCTCCTTTTTGTATGTCTATGCCTAAATCTTTACCACTCTCGTAAAAAAGGGTATTTAAATATCCACAAAAAGGATCAGCTTGTCCAATATGGCAGACTTGACCTCCTTCGTAAAAAGTATCTAATCGCTTCTTAGTTCTGTCTATATACTGATCAACTAAAAGAAATTTTCCCTTACCATGCTCTTTTTTTAATGATCCAACTGCGGAAGGTGAAATAAGATATTTCACACCTAATTCTTTCATTGCCCAAATATTTGCTCTAAAATTTATCATATGAGGCGGAATTGTATGACCTGCTCCGTGTCGTGATAAAAACGCAACTTTTTTACCTTTAAAACTGCCTACTCTTATAATATCAGAAGTTCTTCCATAAGGGGTGTAAATTTTAACATTTTCGGCATTTTCAAGTTCCACATCAGAACCAGTCCCCCCTATAATTCCTATATCAGCTACATCTTTAAATTTCATAATTATATTAAAAAGCTAATTTTGGTTTAAATGAATATTTTAAAAAAGTTGATATTTTTTGATTGTTTTTTTAGAATAATAAGTTTTATGAAAATCCTATTTTATTTAAAATAATATAAATAATGGTAAAGCTCACATTTTTGGGAAGTTGTAGAGAAGTTGGACGTTCAGGTCTTATAGTAGAGTCAAATAATGGAGAAAAATGCATTTTAGATTATGGAGTTAGATTTAAGAATGAAGAAAGATTACCACTTGAAGTAGATTACAATAAATTAAAGGCTATTGCGCTTACTCATTGTCACGCTGATCATTCAGGTGCTTTACCTTACCTATATAAAGCACATTCTGTTCCATTGTTTACAAATTCGATATCATTAGCAATTACAGAAGTCCTTATAAAAGATATGATAAGAATTTCTAATTATCCATATCCGTTTGGATATAGAGAACTAGATCTTCTAAAGAGTAATGCAGTTTTTCTCGAGTTGGGATCCCGACAAAGAATTGGGGATAATTTTTATATAACTTTTATTAATGCAGGTCATATACCAGGAAGCGTGTCGGTGTTACTTGAAGTTGATAAAAAAAATATTCTCTATACAGGAGACATCAATACTAAAGACACAAATTTGAATAATCATGCAAATTCATCATCTGTACCTCCATTAGATGGACTTATCGTTGAATCAACTTACGCACTAAAGGAACATCCTCCAAGAGAAATTCTTGAAGAAAAATTCGTAGAGAAAATAATTGATATTACTGAAAATGGGGGAACAGTTTTAGTTCCTGCTTTTGGAGTTTCACGTTCACAAGAAGCTCTTCTAATCTTAGAAAAATATAAATATAAAGGGAAAATTTTTTTGGATGGCTTAGCTCGAAGAATTTCGACTCTTTATTTAGAATATCCAGAATTTATTAAAGATATTAGAGCTTTAAAGAGGGTTTTAAAAAAAACTCAATTTATTTTTAAAAAAAAAGATAGGGCATCTGTAAAGAAATCAAGTGGAGTAATTATTTCACCTTCAGGAATGCTTAAAGGAGGAGCTGCAATCTATTATATCCAATCAATTCTGAATGATCCCGCCTCTGCTATTTATTTAGTAGGGTACCAAGTCGAAGGAAGTCCTGGTAGAGCGTTGTTAGATAGCGGAATATTCGAATTCGACGATTCAAAAAGGAATAGATCTGTTTTAGGTAATTCTTCAATTAAAGCTGTATGCGATTATGACTATTTTGACTTTTCTAGTCATGCTGATGGCAATGATCTACAAAAATTCATCCAAGATTTAAAATTTCGAAGCAAATCAAACAAAAATGTATTTTGTGTTCACGGAGATAATAAATCGACGACTTATTTAGCTAGTGAGTTAGTAAAAAAAGACTATAATTCAGTTGCTCCTGAAATTGGAGAAATTTATAAGATTTGAACTATTTTTTTCAACCACTCTGCATTTGAGCTTGAATCACAGTATTGCATTTATCAAGAAATATATCAACTTTGTCTATGGGTACTTTTGTTCCCGCTGCGGGAGGATGACCTCCGCCCAATACATCTAAACCTGAGAGTTCGCAAGCATCTCTAATTGCTTTTGACAGATTTATGCCTTTTTTTACTATCTTCTCATGGGCTCTTCCTGAAACTTTATAAACTCCCTCATCTTTTCTCTCAGCTAAGCCAAATATCGGTTTTGATTTGTCAACTCTTTTATATTTATCAAAAATCAACATAGAAGATATTGTTCCTATTATACTCTCGGGGATAACATCTTCTCCAAAAAAAAATTGTATATATTCTTTTTGCTGAATTTTATGATTATCGTGGATCCACGAAAGGCTCTTTAATAAAGTCTTCTTGTAATTTCTCAAGATCTCTTGAGATTTTTTAAAAGACTTATTTCTATCGCCCATCCCTATTGCGATTCCTAGAGAAGCAAAATTATTACGGCCACAAGCATTTAAAAGATGGGAAAAATCAGAAGCATCATGAAGTTCTGAACCTTTAACTTCATTAGTTAATAAATACCTATTAATTATTAATTTTTTAGTTATAATATTAGGTGCGATATTGAGTTTCAATGATGAATATTCAATTATTGCAGAGGAGATTTTTTGTTTTTCCTCTTGATTTAGTTCATGTAAACTCTTTATTGTTCCATCTAAGTTTTCTATTAAAATTCCTAACGATTGTAAGAAAATTAATGTTTTATTTACATTTTTTGTTAACCCAGGTAAATTAATATCATTTGAATATGCAATCGCTTCATTTATAGGTTTTATTGATAAGAAATTTAAATCATTTTTCACTTCAACTAATTTATTATTAATCGCGTCCTCTAAAATTAATGTATTTAAACCCTGAAACGCCTTATTTGGACCTCGATTTTGAATATCTCCTATTGCTCCTACAATTGCGATTGGGGAGAGATCGACATTTTTTTTATTTAGACATTTTGCAAAATAATAACACAGTCCTGCTCCTGAGACTTCTTGACTTCCATCAATTCCAAAAAAATAAGGATTGATGTGCCAATCATGTGTTTCATCGTAAATTTGGGTAATTGATTGAATATCGTTTTTGTCTGAAATTTTCTGAGGTAAATGATGATCAAGGATTAGAAAGGAACTAAAATCTTTATTTTTAATTAGTTCTCTTTGAAGTTCTAAGTATTGACCACTTCCAAAATCCGAAAAAATGATAAAACTTTCATTATTAGTTATAATTTTTGAGATTTTTACAATTTCTTCCTTCTCTAATTGTCTGAGGGTTGTGATTTGGAAAGGAATTTCTTCACGAAGAAAACTTTTCCCTAGGATTGCACCTGAACTTAATCCATCAGCGTCCAAATGGGTATAAATTCGAACAATTGAGTTCTTCTCTTTGAGATGACGAAGAAAATCATTTTTTATAGTCGCGAGGTTAGAATTCAACTTTTCTAAAGAAAGTGATAAATCAGTCATTTTTTAATATCGAAAATAATCTTAAATTCAAAATTAATAAAATATTATTATTAAATAATAATAAATACTCAATTAAAAAAAAATAATTTAATAAGGTGAAAATAAGTGCATCACATAGAAATTAATAACCTTACCAGAAATATCGTTGAAGAAATAATTCAAAATAAAGAAAAGTATAAAGCAAACGTTAGTAAACTAGAAAATGGCGCCACAATTATAGATATGTCAAATGCTTCATGGATAGGAGGGAAATTGGTAGGAGAAATCTGTATGGGTGGATTGGGGAAGGTAGAATTTACATCCTACAACTTAGATGGAAATTTTTTACCAAGTGTTAATGTGTACACCTCAGAACCAATTATTTCCTGCATGGCTTCACAACTAGCAGGGTGGAATGTGAAATTGAAAAAAGAAGTTGAAAAAGATGGTGTGATTAAAAAAAAAGTCGTATTTCAATCACTAGGATCGGGGCCTGCTCGGGCAAAGAGCAAGGTAGAAAAATTATTTGAAGAATTGGATTATACAGATAATTCTGATTGTGCTATTATCGTTTTTGAGACTCCAAAATCTCCTAATGAAGAAGTAATGAACATTGTAGCTAGTAAATGTAATGTTGGTTCAGATAAGACATTTGCAATATATGCACCTACGGCTTGTCTTACTGGATCAATACAAGTAGCTGCTAGAATTGTAGAAACAGGAATTCATAAACTACACGAAATTCATTTCCCACTAGATGTGATAAAGGATGGTTTTGGAACAACAACAATTGCACCTATTGCCAAAGATGATCTCGGTGCAATGGGACGTACTAATGATTCAATAAGTGCCGCAGGTATGACTTATTATACTATTGACGTAGAAAAGGAAAAAGAGCAAGATCTTTTTGATTTACTTAAAAAAGCTCCAGCAAACACTTCTAGTAGTTATGGAAAACCATTCATTGAAACGTTTAAAGCTGCAAATTATAATTTTTATGATATAGATCCTGGATTATTTGCTCCCGCAGTATTTACAATAACAAATATTAAAACAGGGAAAAGCTTAACTGTGGGAAAAGTGAATAATGAATTGTTAAAAGAATCTTATGGATTAAACTAAAAGAGATGTTTTTTTTAATAAAAGGAGTTTTTTTATTTTAGGGAGCGGAATCACATATTTGTTAATTCTTCTTCATATTTTAAAATTTCATCCATAGAAATATCTCGATCAATTTTTATTTTTTTATGAATTCCTAAGTATGCACATGCTAATCTTGCTGCAGCGGCCACTTCTGCTTTTTTGAGTGTAATAGAGTACTCATCTTGTTGTATATGGTCTTCTTGATACAAGGTTTCATGGGATTTATGATCTTGAAATCGAATTACTCTTTCATTTTTCATTGTATATAACAAGGAAGCCATTTTATCAGCAACTTTGAAAGATAATTGATTCTTAACAGCTAATCGAATGATATTGTTAACATCAAAATAATTTAAAGTCTCAAATTTAGCACGAAGATAACTCTTTAGATTTTCTGAGTTTTTCTCACATTCAACCTCTGTCCAATCATGAATAGCAAGCTTTCTTCTAAAATACATTAACTCCCAATCAATATTGAGTTCTTTCATTAACTCAAATAATTTATTATCATTAGGTTTTCTAGATTCTACTATTATATAGAGTTGTAGACCATAATATTTATGTTCTTGTTGAAGAAAAAAGCCTCTTTGCTGCATGGATGCAAGAATTAATATTTTTATAGAAAAAATATTTTCAGATACATTTTTTTTTCCACAGTTTATGTATATTACATTTCCTTCTTCACTAATATACTCACAATCTAAAAATCCTAATATTCCTTCTTTGTTTTCATTAATAAAATCTCTTAACCCGCTTAGGGTAGGTTTAATATCATATTTAATTAAATCATTTTCACCGATTGTTACATAATCGTTGTAATTGCTACCAATTGCCAATTTTATTGAATTTAGTTTAAGTTCTTTTTCTGCTCCAAATACCTTTTGAAACGCGTTATTTACAGGAAAAACTTCATCCTCCAAGATTTTTAAATCAGCTATTGAGCTTTCATATGGTTCTGGTTCACTCAGCATCTTATTTAATACAGGAGCTTCCGAGGCATCTACTTCAATTTCATAAGTTTTTGCTAAATCTTTTCTTATAATACAGAACGATCTTTTCTTTTTATTATAAATTGAAACTGATGTATTTTCATCAATGACCGCACGGAACTTTTCAATAATTTTACTTTCTGTTGAATCTGAACTAATCCTTCTTCGGCGAATTTTATATCAACTAATTAAAATATTAAGTTTTTGCTGTTAATAAATTTATAAAATTTGTATCTTAAAATTTTATCTAAATTTTATATTAGTATTTTTTATCATTAATTTATTAAATATAACACCTTTACAAGCAAGTGATTTTTCTAAATTAATGGAAAATACGAATGAGAAATGCATAAAATTATTCTAATTCATCTTCTAAGAAGAATTTGTCAACTTTTTTTATGTATGTAATAGTACTTCCAAAGTTATTACGTACGGTATATTTATCTCCTTGAACATCTAAAACTTCGATAGAATATGATAATCTTCTTTGGTCTAAAATATCTTCAATAATATTTTTTTCTTCTTCAAAATCCATAATTTTAAATTATCTATCATATCAAAAAAATTTTATTATTTTTTCAAATTAGTTTTGAATTCTCATTAAAATATTGAGTTATACAATTATTTTTCGCACTTCAAAAATTAAATACCAGAGTCTTTTTATCAAACCTAGTTAGCTGATTCTTTAAGATTTCTAATTTTTATAACTATATTAAAGAATCCAATAATTTCTTTAAACCTAATGATTTTAAATCTTATTAAAAAAACGAATTTTTTTTATTAAATATTACATCTTTTTATATAAAACATGTATTTAATTATATAAAGCATGTTTTTAATTAATAAATAATTTCTGAGGAAATTAGGAGATACAACGTTCTTTCTTATTTATGAATCATTATGGCTAAATCAAAACTTGAGATTGGATTTTTTAGTTCAATGTATTCACAAGTCAATGGTACAGCAATTGCTTGTAGAAATCTTGCTGAAGGTATAGCAAAATACACGGGACATAATGTACACGTTTACGCTCCTGGAATACAAAAACCTAAAATCAAAACTAAAAATCTACATTTACATAACTTTTTTGGTGCAAAAATTTCTCCAAAGACTGGTTTTGTATTAAGTTTCCCAATACATAAATACTTTTTTTGTCCACATGATTATCTGGATATTGCTCATGTTCACACACATGCAACTTTTGGATCAATGGCGATTAATTGGGCCAAGTATTTAGGAATTCCGATGGCTGGGACTCATAATTCACCATTATCTTTCTATACCACACAATATATACCGGTTTTTGGTAAGCTTCTTTCAAGAATGGATTGGGTTTGGCGTTATGAACGCCATGTACTAGATAAATACGATTTAGTTTCAGTCCCCACAAAGTCAAAGAAAAATTTACTTAGAAACCAAAGGTTCAAAGAACCTATTATGTGTATGACAAATGGTATTAGTGATTTATATTACAATGAATTACACGAAAATGGTATTCGAGACAAATATAATTTAAACAGCAAAAAAATTCTTCTATATGCTTCAAGATTATCACCAGAAAAACATCAATTAAGCGTAATCAAGGCGTTTAAAAAGATACATAAAGAAGTACCGGACTCACAATTAGTTCTCGTTGGTAGCGATGGCCCATCATCGGGCCATGTTAAAAAATTGATAAAGAAGAAACATTATAAAGATTCTATATCATACTTAGGCCGTGTTCCCTTTAAAGATTTATTGAAATTATATAATACTGCCGATATTAGCTGTTTATGGTCCTGGATAGAAGCAGAAGGATTAGTTCTAATTGAAGCCATGGCTCAAGGAACCCCTACAATAGGCTCCAATAGTTGCGGTATTTCCGACGTGATAAAACATGGGCAAACAGGCTACCTTGCTAATAATTTAAATGATTTCAGAGAAAAGGTTATAAAGCTATTAAAAAATGATGATCTTCGAAAAGAAATGGGTAAGAATGCGAAGCAGGTAGCACAACGTTATAAAATCAGCAACGTTGCTAAGACATGGGTTAAACTTTATACATTTATAATTAATGAACTTTATCCGCTAAGATACTATAAGAAGGAAAGGAAACAAAGAGTTAATATGGTTAAGGAATTCCTTCACGAATTACCTATAGCTTCTTTCTAATTCAATTGAATATTAAAAATTGTGGTTATTTCTAATTTTTAATAACTTAGTTTTACACTTATCACATAAACCTAAAGATTTACTATCGATGTTGTTTACATCAATTGAGAACCACATTACACATTCTCTCTCTTGGCAATGATCAGGACCTAAAATCATATGCCCTACCTCATGGACAATCTCTTTAAATATTCTTTCTTCAAATTGGTCATTATTTTTTCTACTTTCAAGAAAGTGCTCTTTCAATATTAATGTGGACACAACGCTACATCGATGTTTTAAATGTGTTTCTCCGAACAAGAACAGGATATTATCATCACTACTCGAGTAAATTGGGAGATCTGTGAGCGCGAGTATCATTCCAAGATTTTCTTCGTTCCTTTTGTTTATAAGAATTTGGTAAAATTTATTAGTCGGATGCATTTTGATAAGGTCAGAATATTTCTTCATGTTTTTGTATTCCTTTTTCACGCCCTTGGAGAAGAGTTCATTTGTAAAATTAAATTCACCTAGATTTCTAATATCAAAAAAAAATGAGTCGAAAATTTGATTTAGGTGAAATTTAATTTTTTCAAATATAGTATCAATAAAAGCTCCATAAAAAAGAATCCCTAGATGACATGGGAAAAGAAGTTTCCTTGGTATTTCATCAATTAAATCAAATTCTTCAGAGTAAGAAATTCCTATTCGAGAGATTATTTTTTTTAACTTATTTTTGTATCTTCTTATTTTTTGCACATATCGTTGGAGTTTTGGCATTTACAGAATAATTAATATGATTTGTTATAATAAATTTCTTTCTAATAACATAAATTT
>Ga0209976_10000567_pt1 | contig 23605 bp, 20 predicted proteins | sample SumtaG_FD_182806 | JGI IMG/M metagenome (GOLD analysis project Ga0209976, IMG submission 182806) | Deep subsurface microbial communities from Indian Ocean to uncover new lineages of life (NeLLi) - Sumatra_00157 metaG (SPAdes) (version 2) | ecosystem: Environmental > Aquatic > Marine > Oceanic >...
CCTTATAAAAAATATTTTAAGAAGTTAAAATATTATTCTCAGGATATAAAACAAAATAAGGTAAAGACTGTAGATTATGTAGGTGATTTGAATAAAGGTTTGAAGAATATCAAGAGTGAAAGTTTTGACTATATTTTGTGTACGCAAGTATTAGAGCATTTACAAAAACCAGATAAAGCTTTTAAAGAATTTTATAGAATTTTAAGATCTAATGGTAAATTGTTTTTAACAACTAATTTTTTTTATCAAATCCATATGATTCCAAATGATTATTATCGATTTACAGAGCATGGATTGAGATATTTAGGAAGAGAAAATGGATTTAAAATTAAGCATTTACGATCTCAAGGTGGAGTGTTTCAGGTGCTATCTTATGTTTTAAGTACTTTGCCAATAAGGTTGTTTTTAAAAGAAGGTAGTGTTTTGTATAAACTGTATTTAATTATGTTTTCACCAGTAATAATTGGGCTTAATTTAAGTGCTTATGTGTTGGATTTTTTAGATAGAAAAAGAGAAATGACTATAAATTATGAAGTGATATATGAGAAAGCAAGTAGGAAGAAATAGTCAGTTGTTTGTATCTATTATTATTGCTAATTACAATAGCGAGAGATATATTGTGGCTTGTTTAAAGTCAGTGTTGAAAGCTGATTATTTAAGTTTTGAAGTAATTATAGTGGATAGTGCCTCAAATGATAAAAGCAGGGAATTGATTAAGAAAAAGTTTGGTAAGGAAAAGCAATTAAAGTTAGTGGAGTTAGAGGAAAATAAAGGGCCAACTTATAGTCGTAATTTGGGAGTGAAGAAAAGTAAAGGTAAGTATTTAGTTTTTCTGGATAATGACACAATAGTAGCTAAAGATTGGTTAAAGAAAACAGTTAAGTTTATGGAGGAAAATAAAGATGTAGGAGGAGGGCAGTTAAAACTTTTAAGAATGGATAGGAAGAAAATATTTGATAGTGCTGGAGATAAGATTAGTCCATTTGGGTTTTTAGCAGAGCGGGCTCAGGAAGCAGAGGATAAAGGTCAGTTTGATAAAGCAGATGAGATTATTTCAGGTAAAGGAGCAGGTATATTAGTAAGACGCAAAGTGTTTGAACAAGTGGGTGGATTGGATGAAGATTTATTTATGTATTGGGAGGAGCCGGATTTGTTATGGAGGATATGGAAATCAGGTTATCAGGTAGTGTTTTTATGGATGGGTAAAGTATGGCATGCTTATGGAACTAAAATAAAGCCAGTGGCTGAAGATTGGCAGATTAAAATTGTTTATTTAGGTTGCAGGAATCAATTAATGACGATAATAAAGAATGGAGTGGGGTGGAGATTGGTGAAGATGGTGATAGTGGTGAGTTTGGCTTGGTTGGGTTTACTGGCAATGTTTTTAATTAAGTTTGACTTTAAGAGAGTTAAGGCAGTAATGCAGGCTTGGGGATGGTTAATAGGAAATTGGAAATTGGTGTTAAAGAAGAGGCGGGAGTTGCAGAAAAGATTGGGGAAAAAATATTTTAAAGATGATCAATGGTGGGAAAAGATAGTTGATAAACGAGGCTGGCAATGGTATTGGGGAAAAGGGATAAGTTATATATTAGGAAAGCCATATTAATGAAAGATATAAAATTGTTTGATTCAGCTACAAGACTGTGGAGAGAGATAGAAATTAATTTGTTAAAACAAAGATGGGGAAGTAGATTAAATAAAGCAAAAAAGGTGTTGGATTTGGGATGTGGGGAGGGAATAATAGCTAAAACAATATTTAATAAAAAGCTGGAATATGGATTGGATAATGATGAACAGATGGTAAAAAAAGCTAAGAAAAGTAAGGTTTATAAAAAAATAATTTTAGCTGATGGAGCAAAAATACCTTTAGCTGACAATTCAGTGGATTTGGTTTTTTCTAATTCAGTATTAGAGCATATTGAAAATATAGATGGAGTGTTGATGGAAGTGGAGAGAATATTGAGCAAAAAAGGGCAATTAATATTTACAGCTCCAAGTGATAAGTTGGGAGAGTATATAGGGTTAGGAAAATCATATGGCTGGTGGTTTAATAAAAAATATAGTCATTATCATTTATACAGTTTGGATAAGTGGAGAAAATTATTGGCTAAATATAATTTAAAATTCATAGATAGTTATTATTATTTAGATAAAGAAATAATTAAGCTGTGGCATAAGCTATTGTGGATGAATAAATTTGGTTTAAAACAGACTGTAAATATTGATTTAATGATAAAAAAAGCTGATTATTTAAAAGATGGAGCAGGAGTGGCTTTAATAGCAGAAAAAATATGAAAGTATCAGTAATTATTGTTAACTTTAATGGTAAGAAATATATAAATGAATGTATTGATTCGGTTTTAGATTCAAGTTTTAAAGATTTTGAAGTGGTAATGGTGGAAAATGGCTCAACTGATGGAAGTTGGCAGTATTTAAAAGAGAGATATGGTAAAAAGCAAAAGGTAATGTTGGTTAAGTTAAAAGAGAATTTGTTTTTTGCTGGTGGTAGTAATTTGGGAGCTAAAAAAGCTAAAGGTGAATGGGTGATTTTTCTTAATAGTGATACAGTGGTGGATAGAGATTTTATTAAAGAAATGGTAAAGGTAGTAGGGGAAAATAAGAAGAGGTTGGTTCAGCCTAAGATTAAAATATATAAGACTGACAAAATTGATTGTGTGATTGGTAAATATAGTTGGCCTGGATTTGGCAAAGCAGTTGGCAGAGGTAAAAAAGATAATTATAAGGAAAACATTAAGGGAGATTATGTAAATGGAACTTGTTTTATGGTGAGTAAAAAGTTTTTCTTTGAGCTTAATGGTTTTGATGAGGATTTTAAATTTTTTTATGAAGATGTAGATTTTAGTTTGCGGGCTAAAAAAACTGGGGGGAAAGCATGGGGAGCAGTGGAAGCAGTAATAGAACACAAAGGATCATTGTCGTTTAAGCAAAATGTGGCTAAAGATAAGGTGGTTTATTATTATCGTAGGAATCGATTATTAACAATTTTGAAAAATTTTAAAGGTTTAGAGTTATTAGCAAGGGTTTTAGGGTTATTGATAATGAGTTTGTTTTTTGGCAAATTAAAGGTGACAGTTAAAGCTTATGGATCGGTAATAAATATGGGTTTGAAAAAATGGTTTAATTTAATACGGATAAAAGAATTAACCAGAGTAGTTGGTAAAAAGAAATATAGTTTGCTGGATTTAGGTTGTGGTGATGGTGAATTAATTAATTTAGCTGAAGAAAGAAAGATTAAGGCAAAAGGAATAGATAAAGTGCAGGGGATGATGATTGAAAAATTAAAGTTAAAACAAAGATTTAATGTAGTGAGCTTATATCATGTATTGGAGCATATAAAAGAGCCGGAGATGGTGTTAGAAATGGTTAAAAAATGGCTTAAAAAACAAGGAATATTAGTAATAGAAGTGCCAATAGTGGGAAATTTAAGCGAAAAGTGGCTAGGTAAAGACTATTTAGCTTATATGGATAAAACTCATAAGCATTTTTGGACAAAAAATCGGTTGTTTGAACTATTAAAACAAAATGGTTGGCGGGTAAAAAAACAAGGAGTGACTGGGCATCAATTTCCTTTTACAGTAATAACTTCTAGTTTTCGTAAAGGAATAGCTAAAGGTTTATTAGGAACAGGACTGTGGCTGCCATTGAAATTATTGTCAATTTTAAGATTAAATGAAGAAATGGTACGACTATATTGTGTTAAAGTTAAATAAAGGGTTTGACAGTTTTGTATTGGCGTTGGTAAATAAAGTCAGTACCGGTAAAAGGGCGGGAAAATTCTTTTTCTATTAATTTTTTCCAGTTGCGATCTTTAGAATGTCCCCAAGTTTTGACTTTTTTGAGGAGGTTTTTTTTGGGTTTAGCCCAGCCATAGTGATGAATCATAGGTTGGTTATCAAGTCCTAGAATCATTCTTTTTTTTCTACCGGGAGCACCACGATAGGTGGCGTTTCTGGCGTCATTAGTGACGATGGTTTTAGGGTCCATAAGCGTTCTTTTAATCATAACAGCAGAGTTTTCATAGGTGGTGGATTGATATTTGGGGTTTCTAAAATAGCAGTAGTTGGCAAACTTCATGGCATTGAATTTTTGGTAGGCTTTGGTGTTTAGCCAGGCTTTGAATTTTTTAGCATCAATGATTTCGTCAATATCAAGGAAAAGAACATAGTTAATGTTTTTGTTGACTTGATAAGCGCCGACTAGTTTGGAAAAGACAACCCAATAGCGAGGGCCGAAACAATCACCGAGGCCAAGTTTAGCAAACAGCCAGGCCCAGCCGCGCCAGATGGTGATAGTGCGGTAAGGATCATAAGGGAAGGAGATGAATTGGGCTTGAGGGTTTTCTTTAATACCTTTTTTGATTAAAGCTGGGTTTTCCGGGGTGTTATCGTAAAAATGGTCGCAATAAGGGATAATGATTTGTTGGGAAAATTGGGACACTTGTTTGATGCATGGTTTAAGGAATTTGTAGTCATTAGTGCAGTAGCTGATGATAGTGGCGATTGAATGTTTCATATTTATATTAGATAAAGAGTTGTTTTATAACTTTTCCATCTATATTTATTGGAATTTGAGTTTGTTGAAGATGAAGTATAGTTGGGGCAATATCATACATCTTAAGATTTTTTAGTGTTTTGTTTTTAGTAATATTTGGTCCATTAGCAATAAAGATACCAGGATTATCGTGATCATTGCCAGGATGATAGATGAAACATTTTTTGACTGAGAGGTGAGAGAGAATTTGCCAGTGATTATTAGGGATAAGAATAATGTCTGGTGCTAAGTTAGTTTGACTTCCGTGATATATGTCTTGTTGCAGAAAAACTTTTTTAAAAACTGGTAGTTTGTATTTGGGATCTTTTATGCGCTGAAGTTTTCTCTTTATTTCTCGAGTGATTTTAGAGTAATTTGATGAGGAAACAATGCCATTTTTAAATTTTTTTTTGGTGTTGATATAAATTCCATAACTATCTGATGAAGCGATAGTTTTTGCTGGATTGATTTTTTCATTAATAACTGATTCTAATTTAATATATTGTTTGACAATTTGGTATATTTTGAAAGATATGTCGGAGATCATAGGTATATTAAGAATGTTGGCAGCAAGATTAGAACTGGTTGAAGTTTTTCTTGTTAATAGATTTTGATTTGCTAGCCATTGACTTAAAGAGAACTGGTATTTGGTAGCGCGAAAGCCATGATCTGAGACTATGAATAAATTGGAATTTGGTTGAGCTTGTTGATAAAGTTGAGCTATGTATTGATCAAGTTCTTTAAAATATTTTAATGCTTGTTTGTTGATTTTTCCATTAATTAATTGACTATATATTCTATGACTAATCCAATCTACACCACTGAAAAGAACGAAAAAAGAATCCCATTTTAATTTAATAAGAGCTTTAGCTGATTTAAATCTAATTTTTTCAGTTTGGCGGATGCTTTGGAAGTATTTTTGATTATTATAAAAATGAAGAAATTTGGGATTTTTGGGAGTGATTTGATAATTTTTTAGAAAAGGAAATTGTTTAATAAGACTTTTAGGATGAACAGGATTATTACTGCCTGTTAAAAGACTGGTGATGGTTGGATTTTTAGTAAGAGGAGGCCAAGTAATGGGAAGGTTGATTAAGATGCACTTTTTTTTAGAGTTATTAAGTTTTTGGTAAAAAGTAGGGTAAGCAATATTATTACTGGTGATAGGATCTAATTGATCAAGTGACTGATTTGGTTTTAAGAAATTAAAAATTCCATGTTTTCCGGGATTAACTCCTGTGGCAAAGCTTGTCCAGGCAGGAGCAGTGTATGGTGGTATGGTTGATTCAAGATCGCCGTATACTCCGGACTTTACTATTTTACCGATGTTAGTAAATATTTTTTTCTTGATTAAAAGTTTAAGTAATTTAGGGCTTAAGCCATCAATGCCGATGATTAGAAGTTTTTTTCTTTTCATTTTACCAATAACCTAGTTGTCTTAAACGAGCCATAACTTTTTCTTTCCCGGGGTCGCGACCAGCTCTTTCAGGAGCTTGGGAACTGACAGGTTTGGTTAATGGAGCTTCACCTAAGGATTTGTAGCCCTGATCATAAAGAGAAACATAGGGGACTTTTTTTTGTTTAATATAGCGCCAGATATCTTTGAAGGTGAAGTGAAGAATGGGATGAATACGAGTGTGATTTTTACGGAGAGAAAAATATTTTTCTTGAGAGCGAGCTGGATGTTCGTCCCAGCGGATGCCGGAGAAAATAGCCTTAAGTTGATGTTTTTTAACTGCTTTGGTAATGGCTTTTATTTTAGCTAAACGAATGATTTTGGTTTGTTGAGTTTTATTTTTAGCCTGATGGTACTTTTTTAAATCTTGAGGTGAGTGTTTGATGGTAATTAAATTAAACTGCCAGTCATTACTGAGTTGTTTAATAAATTGATATATTTCAGGAAATTCAATGGTAGAGTCATTAAAAAGGACTTTGAAAGGGATTTGTTGGTTAAAGATTTCCCTGATCAAGTGAAGAATAACAGTTGAGTCTTTGCCGCCAGTCCAAGCAACGACCTGTTGATCTGAAGGCCATTGTTGATGAGCTTGTTTAATGATTTTTTGAGCGTGTTTGATTTTTTTATTGAGTGTCATATGAGATATTTTTTAATAATATCATATAGTGAAATTATAGAAAATCTAAGTAGTGGGTAATAACTTTGTAGCCGGCGTTAATAAACCATTTTAAATCAGCTAAAGAGCGAATGGCCAGGAGTTTTTTAAGGATGAATTTAGGGGTAAGGCAGGAGGTGTAGATGTTTTGAGTCAAGTGAAGAATTTGTTTTTTAGTTAAAGGTGTTTTTAGAATAGGTTGTTTCATGTCGTAGTGATTCCAGTTAGTAGTTTTAAGCCAATGGTTGCGTTTGGCTTGCTGAAATAGTTTGGTGCCGGGATAAGGGATAATAACAGTGGCTTGAAGCGAGTCAATTAAGTTTTTTTTAAAGAGATTTTGGGTGAATTTAATGGTGTTGTTTGCTTGGGTTAAAGTTTCCCAGGGATAGCCAATCATGCAGGTAACATGAGGTTCTAGCTGGGATTTGTATTGTTGATTGACTTGCTTGATTATTTTAAGTTCGGATTCAATGGTATTTAATTTAGTGCCTTTGTTAAGACGATTAAGAGTGGTTTGATTAGCTGATTCTAAACCATAGAGAAGTAAGCGGAAGTTGGCTTTGGCTAAAAGTTGATAGTCTTTTTTGGTTAAAGATCCAAAGCGTAAATTACAGCCTAGAGTGATTTTTTTATGATAATTGCGTTTGATCATGCCTTGACAGAATTGTTGAAGCCATTTACCAGCAGGAAAAGTGCCAGTATCATCAAAAAGTTCTTTAATACCTAAGTTTATTAATTGACCGATTTCATTTAAGACATTGGTTGTTGAGCGTTGGGAGAATTGAGGAAATAGGGTGGTCCAAGCACAAAAGGTGCAACCGCCATGTTTACGCCACCAGCAATCCCGTCCAGCCATAATATAGGTGGCAGGGGTGTATTTAAAGTTGCCGTTTTTGTAGGCATAGAGCTGGTATTTGGTTAGTTGGCGGTCGATGAAGGGGAGTTGGTTTAGATTTTGAGAGGATTGAAACTTGCCAGTGTTTAGTATTTGGTATTTAGTATTTAGTTTTTTTCTGTACCAGATTCCGGAGGCAAGTTTGGTTTTTTTGGTGAGATGATTAACAATAGAAAGTAAGAGAAAATCATAGTGGCCGCCGGTGATAATAAAATCGACTGGAGATTTTTTGAATGATTCTTGAGGTAAAGCAGTAACATGGTCGCCAGCTAAAATGATTTTAAGTTGAGGAAATTGTTTTTTAAGTTGGGTGATGATTTTCCAGTGTTGGGTGATGACAGGAGTTTTGGTTTCTATAAAAAGCAAATTAGGCTGTTCATGTTTAAGTTTGGTTAACCATTGAGAATAAGTCCATTTTTCAGCAATGCCATCGAGCCAAGCAACTTGATAACCTTGTTGGTGGAGGAGAGTAGCGGCTGAAGCAGGAATAACAGGATAGATGTAGGTAGGAGAGTGAAACCATTGAAACTGGCGGTTCTGGGAGAGCAAGGGAGTGCCTTTGGCGGAAGAGAGTGGAGGATAGGCAATAACAATTTTCATAGGTTTTTATTTTCTTGCTTTTCCTAAAAAATGATAGCTTGACTCCAGAGTCATTTTCTTTTTAGACTTTAGATATTGTTTAAAAGTTTTTTTAGAAATAAAGGGAACAATTGGCTTAATCTTGGTTATGGTAAAACCAACCTGTTTTATTTTTTCTTGTAAAACAGAAGGTTGTAGTTCAGCGGCCTGTTTATTTCCTTTTCTTAATGGACCAACTGTTGGATAAGTAAAAACAAAATATCCTTTTGGTTTAAGTAATTTATATATTTCTTGCAAACATTTTATTAAATCAGAATCAATTAAATACATTAGTGAAAGTGAACAAATAATTAAAGAAAATGATTTTTTTGCTAAAAATAGGGTTTCAAGTCTACGTAAATCCCCAAGTAATAAATCATCATAAACTTTAGGATATAATTGTTGGCACAAATTCAAAGCTGCTGGTGAATAATCAACTCCGATTAACTTTTTTACTTTTAAATATTTTCCAAGACAGCCTTCACCACAACCAATATCTAAAACAACATCATTGGGATTAGATTCTTTAGCGATAGCCTGATAATTATCTTTTAAAAACCAAGCTTGGAAACCTTTAGGATTTGCATGATAAGCTCCTTGTTTTTGGAAAATAGTTTTAAAATCTTTTAGTCGGGTATAAGTCAATTTTTTTGGAGAGGGGATAATTTTTTTGATGATTTTGGCAATATAGTCAATATCTTTAAGGGTCATATTGGGATAAAGCGGTAAACTGACTTCGGTTTTAGAAAGTTCATCGGTAACTGGTAGTTTGGTTTTAGCACATTGTTTATAAAAAGTTTGTTGGTGGACTGGAGGATCAAAATGAACACTGGCATGAATGCCATGTTTTTTTAGATTAACAATAAATTGAGTTCTGTTTATCTTATTAACTCTAATAGCATACATTTGATAGACATGATGGGCTGGGGTTAATTCTAGGGGAGTGATGATGTTGGGAATAGAAGCTAATTTTTTGGTTAAACGATGAGTTAGTTGTCTGCGCCTTTGGTTTAACTGGTTTAGTTTTTTAAATTGAGCGACACCAACAGCGGCTTGAAGATTAGACATTCTAAAGTTAAAGCCTGGCATAATAGCGTTTCTAAGCCAAGGTTTTGTTTGTTTTTCTCTTTGTAGAGTTGAACTAGGAATGCCGTGAGCTGAAATAATGCGGATTTTGTCAGCTAAACGTTTGGAGTTAGTGATGACAGCTCCACCTTCACCAGTAGTGATGTTTTTGGTAGCCCAAAATGAGAAACAGCCAATATGTCCAAAAGTTCCGGCAAATTTTCTTTTCCATCGACCACCAATACATTCAGCGGAATCTTCAATTACTTTTAATTTATGTTTTCTGGCAATTTTCATAATTTCTGTCATATTGCAGGATTGGCCAGCAAAATGAACAGGCATAATACAAGAAGTGTTTTTGGTAATAAAAGATTCAAGTTTTTTAGAATCAAGATTACCGGTTTTAAGGTCAATTTCAGCAAAAATCGGTTTAAGTCCGGCTAAAACAATGGCATTAGCTGAGGCTGAAAAAGTAAAACTAGGAATTATAACTTGACTGTTCTTTGGTAAATCTAAAGCAAGTAAGCTAACTAATAAAGCTGAAGCACAGGAATTTAATAAAATACAATGTTTAACTTTAAAATATGTTTTAATTTGATCTTCTAGTATTAGATTATATTGGCCATGAGTTAACCAGCCGGATTTTAGAACATCAACAACATTGTTGATTTCTTGTTTATTAATAGAAGGCCTGCCAAGAGGAATTTGACGCATTATTTAATGTTTATTTTATTTAAAAATTCTATGTATTTTTTAATGCCTTTTTCTAGTGAATGTTGAGGATTATAGCCTAATAATTTTCTGGCGCTACTAATATCCATGGCTCCTCTTTTAGGACGACGGAGAGATTTATCTAATGATTTGGAGATTATTTTAACTTTAGGAAAATATTTTTTTACTATCTTAGAAAGTGATTTTAAAGTTCTACCTTGCCCTTTTGTCATGTTAAAAGTTTGATTATTAACTTTGTCATTTTTAAGGGCTAAAACTATGCCATCAGCTAAGTCTTCAACAAAAGTAAAATCTAATTTAGATCGTCCGTTATCATGAAGAATAATTGGTTTTTTATCTATAGCGTTTTCTATAAAAAGCTGAACTACTCTTCTGTTGGAGTCGGCTGGACCATAAACTGCTGATGGTCGAATATTAATATATGAAAAATTATTTCTTTCAGCAAACACTCTGACTAAATGTTCAGCCGCTAGCTTGGTAACACCATATAGCCCTTGAGGGTTTTTAAGATGATCTTCTTTAGCTGGAATATATTTAAAATCGCCATATACCATTGAGGAAGAAATATTAATTATTTTTTTAAATGTTTTTTGCTTAACCAAAGCATTTAAAAGATTGACTGTTCCCTGAAAATTAATACTGATAGCTTCTTCTGGGAATTTATTTGAGACATCAGCAATAGGTAAGCCTGCAAAATGAATAACTTTATGAGGTTTAGTTTTTAAAATAGCTTCTTTTAATCTAGATGGATCTCTTATATCTCCTTCAATTACTTTAATTTTGTTTTTTAATGGCTTTATTCTATATTGAAGATATTGATGATAACGATTGGCAATTAAAGAAGAAACAAATGATTTGAAAAGATCATAGACAACTATTTTGTCTTTATTTTTAATTAATCTTTTACAAACATGAGATCCAATAAAGCCTAGGCCTCCAGTGATAAAGATTGTTTCAGATTTGTTTTTCATTTATGGTTTATTTTAACATATCATTTATGCTATATTCTTTACAGAGGGGGAAATAAGTATACGATCGTAGCGCTAAATCCCTATCTGTTAGGAGGTGTATGAAGTTAAGATTAAGAGATAGATTGCTTTGGGGCTTGGTAATTGGGGGAGATATTTTGGATCAAGTAGTTGGTGGTGGTAGTCGGGCTTATCATTCAGGTAAACTATTTATTTGGACTCCGTCAAGATATGCGAAGAAGAAATATAGAGATTTAGTCAATAGAATAGATAGAGAAGGATATGTGCAGAAAGTTTTGGTTGATGGCAAGGTGCATTTTAGAATTACAGGAGCAGGCAGGAGGAAGTTAATCAGTTTGTATCCGGTTTTAGAGAAAAGCGGGGAAAAATGGGATGGTTTTTGGCGGATAGTGGTGTTTGATATACCGGAAAGACGAAGGAGAAGTCGAGATATATTGCGAAGACAATTAAAAATGTTGGGTTTTGGCAGATTGCAGAACAGCACCTATATTTCTCCTCATGATTTTGGTAAAAAGTTTTTGGATTTTTTGCAGGCAAAAGGATTATTAAGTGGAGTATTGTTAATGGAAGCTAAGCAAAAATATTTAGGTGATCCAAGGCAGGTGGCTAATAAGGTGTGGAAATTGGAAGAATTGAGTAAGAGATATCAAGAGGTAATTGACAGGTTGGGGAGTAGATTTGGAATTAAGGATAAACAGAGAAGGGAAGAGTTTTTGAAGAAAATTTATCAGGGATATTTGAAAGTGTTAATGGATGATCCATTTTTGCCAAAGGAATTGATGCCTAAAGATTGGCCCGGAGAAAAAGCTAGGAAATATATTTTAAGAGCAGGAGTGGTGAAGGAGTAAAATAAGAAAATTTGACAGGTGTGGTAATATATTAGTTAGTTGAAAATTTAATTAAAAGCAATGTTGAAGTCGCGATTCAGTAAGCTGTTCGTCAAAATACGAAACGGATGAGTCCGTAAAAACTCTAGAGTGTGTCACAAAGAAACAGAGCACTTGAACAATGAAGGATTATTCTTTTTAGTTTCAAGTCTTGCGTTGAGCGAGATTTTTGGTATAAAGAGTAGTTGAATAAGGGTGGTAACGTGCCATAGAGGCGCCCCTTTGATTATTAAATATTAATAGTTAGAGGGGCTTTTTTATGGGGAAAAGTAAGAAGAATATTAAAGATAAGCTTTGGGGAGCGGGGTTTTCTCAATTACCTAAAGAGCAGGCAGTATTATTTGCAGCTGGTAGGGATGTTAAATCATTGGTAGTTGCAGATGAGATTTTAGTGCCATATGAAGTTGAAGCCAGCATGGCTTATGTTAAAGCTTTATATGAACAGAAGATTATTTTAAAGAAAGATTTAAATAAATTATTAATTGGGTTAAAGGAGATTGGAGAGTTGTATAAAAAAGGTAAATTTAAACTTGATGTAAAAAAAGAAGATGTGCATACAAATATTGAAGTCTTTTTAACTAAAAAGTATGGGATTGATATAGTTGGGAAAATGCACAGTGGAAGATCAAGAAGTGAGCAGGGAATAGTTAATATTCTTTTATATCTTAAAGATTTTAATGAGGTTATTAAAAAATCAGTAAAAGAGTTAATTAAAGTTTTAAAGCAACAATCTAAGAAATATTCTGTAGTTGTAGTGCCGGGATATACTCATTATCAACAGGCGACAGTAACTACTTTTGGTAATATTCTTGATGCCTATTTAGAAATATTTAAAAAAGATTTAAAAAAATTGTTAAGTTGGAATGATTTTGAAGAAATTAGTCCATTAGGAGGAGCAGCTGCCTATGGGAGTGTTTTTCCGATTGATAAGAAAAAAATTAACAAGCATTTAAAACTAAAACAGGTATTTTCTAATGAAATTCAGGTAATGACTTTTAAGGGAGATGCAGAAATATTAATGGTGTTTAATTTGGCAGTGTTGATGAATCATTTGTCTTCTTTAGCTCAGACTTTAATTATATTCTCTACTAAAGAGTTTGATTTTATAGAAATTAGTGATGAGTATTTGACTGGTAGTTCGATTATGCCTCAAAAAAAGAATCCTGATTGCTTAGAGGTAATGAAAGCTAAAGCATCAATGTGTCATGGGTATTTAATGAGTTTATTGAGTTTAACTAAAGCTTCTTTTATTGGCTATAACAGAGATCATCAGTGGTCAAAATATTTAGTTATGGATGCTGTGAATGAGGTGATGTTAGCGCCAAAGATAATGACAGAGGTAATTAAAACAATGAAGGTTAAGTCTGAAAAAATGAAACATTGGATTAATAAGGGCTTTATTTTATCTCAAACAGTTATGGAAAGTTTGTCAATAGAGTTTAAATTGCCAATGAGACTGGCAAAAATGGTGATTGAAGAAACAGTAAAAAAATGTCAGAAAAAAGAAAATTTTGATTTACAAACATTGAATAGAATATTGAAGAAATATCAATTAAATATTGTAGTGAATGTAAGTCAATTTAAAAAATGGACTGATCCATTAATAATAGCTAAAAAACAAATGAAAAAAGAGAAATATGAATAAGAAAAAAGTATTTTCATCGGCAAAGTATCTTAAAGTTGCTTCACACGAAGGCTATAAGGGAAAGATTAAAAAGGTAGTGCTTTTGTATTCAGGAGGATTAGACACTTCTTGTATGTTGAAGTGGATTCAGGATGAATATAAATGTGAATTGATTGCTTTAACAGTTGACCTAGGTCAACAAATAGGTAATTTAGAAGAAATAAAAGAAAAAGCTTTAAAATTAGGAGCGAAAAAGGTCTATGTTTTAGATTGTAAAGATGAGTTTGCTAATGAATATATTAGTAAAGCTATTAAAGCTAATGCTTCTTATCAAGGTGATTATCATTTAAGCACTCCAATTGGAAGACCTTTGTTGGCAAAAAAAGCAGTAGAGATTGCTCATAAGGAAGAAGCAGATGCAATTGCTCATGGTTGTACTGGAAAGGGGAATGATCAAGTAAGAATAGAGTCAACAGTTTTGTGTTATGATCCTGAGATTAAAATAATTGCGCCAGTTAGAGAGTGGGCGATGGGGAGAGATGAGGAGATTGAATATGCTAAGAAACATAATATTCCTATTGCTCAAGCTTTAGATAAAGCTCAAGAGTGTCCATATAGTGATGATGAGAATATGTGGGGAGTAACTTGGGAGGGAGGGGAGATTGAAGATCCTAAACTTGAACCAAAATTAGAGAATATTTTACAAGTTTGTACATTGCCAGAAAAAGCACCTGATAAAAAAGAATATGTTAATTTATCTTTTAAAAAGGGTTTACCAATAGCGCTTAATGGTAAAGAAATGAAATTAAAGGATTTAATAATGAAGTTAAATAAAATTGCTGGAAAGCATGGTGTTGGCTATACGATTTTGACTGAAGATAGGCTAGTGGGCTTAAAGGTAAGGGGTGTTTATGAATTACCTGCGGCTCATGTAATTACTAAGGCGCATTATAATCTAGAGAAATTGGTTTCAACTCAAGTAGAAAATGAGATGAAAGAATTTATTGATTCTAAATGGGCTTATCTTTGTTATTCGGCTAAATGGATGGAGCCAACAATGAAACATTTAAATGCATATATTGATGATATGAATGAAAAAGTCACAGGAGAAGTGAAATTAAGCCTTTATAAAGGTAAAGCTGAAGTAATTTCAGTTAAAAGCCCTAATTCACTTTTTGATATTGATTTAGCTACTTTTGATAAAAATGCTAAGTTTAATCAAAATTCTTCAGCTGGGTTTATTGAGATTTATGGATTGGGCATGAAGACGGCTTGGCAAGTAAATAGATAATTGTAGTACAATGTATTTATGGATTTAGTTAAGATTATTAGACAAGCAGTTGATAAAGCAGTTAGTGATTTAAGTTTGGGAAAAGTTGATTATGCAATAGATCATCCAATAGATATGGAGCATGGAGACTATGCTTGTAATGTGGCCATGAAAGGGTTTGATAGGGTTAAGGATAAATTTAAATTACCAAGAGAGCTAGGAGAGGCAATAACATCTAAATTAAAAGGCGATAAAAACCTGAAAAAAATAGCTTCAGAAATTACTGTGGCTGGTCCGGGATTTATTAATATATCAATCCAAACAAGCGTACTTGTCAGTCTAATGGAGGAATTGCTAAAGGAAGGTAAAGGAAAAGGCGAACTAAAGGGGAAGAAAATGATGGTTGAGTATGCTCATCCTAATACTCATAAACAGTTTCATATTGGACATTTAAGAAATATTTCCTTGGGAGAATCGATTTGTAGGATTCTGGAGGCAAATGGAGCGGAAGTAATAAGAACTAATTATCAGGGTGATGTTGGTTTGCATATTGCTAAGGCAATTTGGGGTGTTCAAAGTATGTCAAATGATTTCAAAAAGGTTAAAAGTGGATCAGTATTTGAGAAGACTAAGTTTCTAGGAAAAGCTTATGTAGCAGGTAGTAAAGCATATGAAGAAGATGAAAAAGCTAAAGAAAAGATAGTGGAATACAATAAACAGATATTTGCAGGTAAAGGTGAAATTATTTCTCTTTGGAAAGAGACGAGAGAGTGGAGTTTGGAATATTTTGATTTGATTTATAAAAGAGTGGGGACAAAATATGACAGATTATATTTTGAAAGTGAATGTGTTGATGGATTGGAAAGAGCTAAAGAAGCATTAAACAAAGGTATTTTAAAGAAAAGTAAAGGAGCAGTGGTGTTTGATGGAAGTAAATATGGATTGGATACAAGAGTGTTTATTAATTCTTTAGGTTTGCCGACTTATGAAGCTAAGGAATTATCATTGGCGCCAAAAGAATTTACAGAATTTGGGAATCTTGATAAGTGTATTCATGTAGTTGGTCCAGAACAACAAAGTTTTTTTTCAGTGACATTTAAGGTGGAGGAATTATTAGATGCCAAGATGTTTAAAGATAAACAATATCATAAAGTTTATGCGTATGTGAATTTAAAATCAGGCAAAATGTCCTCAAGAAAAGGTAAAGTAGTGTCTGGTTGGGAAGTATTGGAGGGAACTAAAGATAGAATAATTAAGGAGAATAAATGTGATAAAGAAAAAGCTGAAAAAATTGCTGTAGGAGCAGTAAAATATGCGTTTTTAAAAGTACAGCCAATGAATGAAATAGCTTTTGATTTTGATGAATCTATTAGTCTTGAGGGAAATTCAGGTCCGTATTTGCAATATACATATGCCAGAACACAAAGTGTTTTGCGCAAAGCAAGCCTTCAAGGTCAGACCCTGAAGGTGGAAAATCTATCTAAAGAGGAAATGGTAGTGTTAAGAAAAATGTCCAGGTTTATTGAGGTAGTTGAAGAAGCAGGCAAAGAATTAGCTCCGAATTTAATAGCTAATTTTCTATATGATTTAGCTCAGAAATATAATGGGTTTTATAACAAGCATTCTATTTTAAAGGCAGAAAAAAAAGAAGATAAGTTGTTTAGGCTTAAATTAACAGAGGTGGTAGGTAAAGTTATTAAGCAGGGTTTGTATTTGTTGGGGGTTGAGACTTTGGAGAAGATGTAGATAGAGTAAGAAAGAGAAAGAAAAGAAGAATTCCCTGTTGGATAGTGAGAAGATAATGATCAAAAAGACCGATGAATAAGAGGGATAAATAGGAGATGAGGAAGAGATTTTTAGATTTTTTTAAGTTTGTATAGATAGGGTAGAGAATTAAGATAAGAAAACCAAGGGAGCCAATTATGCCTGTTTCAGAAAGAATTAAAAGATAAATATTGTGGACTGGTTGAAGGAATCTAGTAGCAGCAGTAATAAAACCATATTTTTCCATGACAGTAGTAAAATTATTTAAACCAATACCTGTAAGAAGATTATCTCTGGTGATATTTAGACTGATTTTAGCTAATTGAGAGCGGCGGGAAAAAGAAGTTTGAGGAGCCAGAAAACTAAATTTAGTGGAGAAAGAAAGAAAGATAAGCAGGAGGCCGGTGTAAATTAAGATGAATTTAACAGAGGGGAAAATAAATCGTCGATCGTGAACTGGGTTGCCCGTCTGTTGTTTGATTAAAGAAAGCTGTTGGGTGTGGTGAAAGGCATGGTGAGATTGTTTGTAGAAGATGAAAGTAAGAGGTAAGCCAATGAGAAGTAAAGCCAGCCAGCTGGATAAAGAAAAGGTTAAAAACAAAGTGATGGTGGAAATGATAAGAGTGACAAAATAGAACCAGCGGATTTTAGATGGTGATGGAGATTTGAGAAGTTTAAAAAGAATTAAAGGAAAAATAGAGATAATAAAGCCGGCTAAAATATTAGGATGAGGAAAGGTGCCCATGGGAGGTATTTTTAGAGCACCAGTGAACCAAGCAATTTTATCAATGCCGGGAGTGGAAAGGGTATAGGGCTGTTCACCAAAAAAGGAATAGTCAAAAATAGATGATTGTTTAAGCCATTGAGCTAAAGCTAAAAGAGATTGGAAAAGAACAGAGGCAGTAAGGACATTTATTATATTAGAGAAATGAATTTCAAGAGAGATATTTTGTTTGATCCAAAGAGCAAAAAGAATAAATTCCAGGAACTTTAGGTATTTATAAAAAGCAGGAAGAAAAGAAAAAGAAAAGATAAGAGAAGGAATTAAGAAGATAAGGAAGAGAAGAAGCGATTTAACAGAGAGGGAAATAGATATACGATCGTAGTGCCAGATTGCTATCTGTTGGTTTTCACTGAGTTTTTCCACGAGCCAGAGAATGAGTAAAATAATGATAAAAATGTCGGTGAGATAGAGAGTGGGAATAAGATAGTCAACTAAAATTCCGGAAACATAGGAGGAAGGAATAAGAAAATGTTTGGCCAGGTTGGAGGGAACAAGAAAGAGAATGAGGTAAAATATTCGAGTCTGCCAAAGTTTAAGATTAGGCATAAATTATGGGCAGTAAAGATAATATATCATATTTATGGTATATTTTTCTCATGAAGTTTGAGCATAAGAAAACAGAGTTGAAGAATGGCTTGAGTGTGATTCAGGTTCCCATGGAAACAGAGTCAGTAGGAATAGAATTGTCAGTACGGGTGGGGAGTCGGGATGAAAGTGAGCGGGTTAATGGCATTTCCCATTTTCTAGAACACATGGTGTTTAAGGGAACGGAGAAATGGCAGACAGCGATGGATATGAATCGGGTGATTGAGTCTGTGGGTGGAGTATTTAATGCTTTTACCTCCAGAGAACATACGGGCTTTTGGGTAAAAATAGCTAAAAAGCATTGGAAACTAGGTTTGGAATATGTGTATCAAGCAGTGTTCAAACCATTATTGCCGGAAGTAGAATTGGAAAAAGAAAGAGGAGTGATTTTAGAAGAAATTAAAATGTATCAGGATAATCCAATGAGCTTAGTGGGAAGAGAATTTGCCAAGCAAATATATGATGGCACAGCTTTGGGAAGGCATGTAATTGGTGAAGCAGAAAATATTAAAAGATTAAAGAAAAAAGAATTTGATAGTCATTTACAACAATGGTATCAGCCTAAAAATATGGCATTGGGAATAGCCGGAGGAATGGAAGGAGATGTTGAATTAGCAGTTAAAGAAATATTTAAAGCTGACGGTGAAGGAGAAATTAAGTTAGGTGATAAACCAAAATTGTTTGAGTTTGTGCAGCCTAGTCAAGAGGTGCAGGTGATTAATAAGGAGATTGAGCAGGCGCATTTTTGTTTGGGAATAAGGACTTTTGAGAGGGGAAATAAAGACAGATATGTGTTAGCAGTGTTAAATACAATTTTAGGAGGCAATAGTAGTTCCAGATTGTGGGATGAGATTAGGGAAAAAAGAGGTTTGGTTTATTATGTTAGATCGGGAATTAATAGTTTTATGGAAACAGGACATTTGGTGACTCAGGCTGGTTGTGACAGAGCCAGAATAGATGAAGCCATTAAAGTGTGTTTGGGGGAATATATGAAAATGAGAGATGGTGGAGTTAAGGAAAGGGAGTTGAAATTAGCTAAAGAATATTTAAAGGGAAGGTTGGTTTTGAGCTTGGAAGATAATCAAGAAGTAGCTGGTGTGTTTAGTGAAAGTTTGGTGTTGGAAAATAGAATCAGGACAGTGGAAGAGGTAATAAAAGGAGTGGAGGCAGTGAAAAAAGAAGATGTTTTAAGAGTGGCTGAGAGAATTTTCAAGAAAGAAATGTTGAATTTAACAGTGGTGGGTAAGTTTAAAGATAAAGATAGATTTGAGAAAATTATTTAATACTGATATATTGATAATAATATGAAATTACAACAATCAGTCGTGCTAATTAAACCAGATGCTTTACAAAGAAGTTTATTAGGAGAGATTATTACTAGGTTTGAAAGAAAAGGCATGAAGATGGCAGGAATTAAGATGATGTATTTAACTGATGAAATTTTAGATAAATGGTATGTTCATCATAAAGGCAAAGATTTTTTCGCTGACTTAAAATTATTTATGAAATCAGCACCAATTGTGGCTATGCTTTGGGAGGGAATTGATGCAGTAGAGACAGTAAGGAAATTAGTGGGGGCTACTCATGGTAGGGAAGCAGAAGCTGGTAGTGTCAGAGGTGATTATTCTATGAGTCAGCAATTGAATTTAATTCATGCTTCAGATAGTGTAGAAACAGCTGAAAAAGAAAAAGGGTTAGTGTTTGGAGAAAAAGAAATCATTGATTGGAAATCAAGAGCAATGGAATTTGTTTATTCTAAGGAAGAAAGAGAATAATAGTTAGATTTGTGCTCCTGCCAGGAATCGAACCTAGATCGGAGGTTTAGGAAACCTCTGTTCTATCCATTGAACTACAGGAGCATAAGATAATTATACAATAATACCTTGAGCTTAAAAATTTAGGTTGGGTTGGCGGTCAAGTTTGTCTATGTTTTTAACAAAGTCTTGGTTAAGATATTTAAAATAAGCAGGGATGCAGACCATGGCGGCATTGTCAGTAAGAAGTTTTTTTGAATAGGGAATATGCATGGGAATGTTATATTGCTTGATAGTTTGACGTAGTTGATTGCGGATGTAGAGATTGGAGATAACACCGCCACCAAGCAGAACAGCTTTAGGATTATATTTTTCAATGGCTTTTTTAAGTTTGGTAGTTAAGCTGATGGCGATGGCTTTCTGAAAGCTGGCACAGAGGTTGTAAGTAAATGTTTTTGAAATGTTTTTTTGTTTTTGGATAGTGTAAAGAGCGGCGGTTTTAAGTCCGGAAAAACTGAAGTTGAAATTTTTAGAATGCTGCATGGGAATAGGGAGGGGGATTTTATCAATATTTCCTTGTTTAGCTAATTGTTCGACAATTGGTCCGCCTGGATAGCCAAGTTTAAGCATTTTGGCTAGTTTATCTAAAGCTTCGCCAGCTGCGTCATCTAAAGTTTCGCCTAAGAGTTGATAGTTGCCAATGGATTTAACTAAAATTAATTGAGTGTGACCGCCGGAAACTAAAAGTCCAATCGCGGGAAAGCAACCTTCAAGGTCGGACCTTGAAGGTATTGAAGGTAAGGGGCCGTTGCCTTGGGAATTTAAGGCAAAGGAGGAAAGAAGATGTGCTTCCATGTGATTAATGGCAATTAAAGGTTTGTTATATTTTTGTGCTAATTGTTTGGCGGTTTTAAGGCCAACTTCCAGAGCGGGAGCTAGGCCGGAGCCGATGGTGACGGCGATGGCATTGATTGATTGCGCGCTTAAAATTTGTTTATTCCTATTTGCTTTAGTAATAGCTTTGTTGATGACAAAATCGATTTTTTCCTGATGGGCGCGTTTGGCTAAATAAGGGACAACACCGCCCCATTTTTTGTGAATGTTGATTTGGGAGGAAATAACATTGGAGAGGATTTTGCGGCCATGAGAGACAGCCACAGATGTTTCATCACAAGAGGTGTCGATAGATAAGATGATTGGTTTTAACATGAGTTGATTATATCATTCTTCATACTTTTGACCTGATTTTTGACACGATTATGACCTGATTACTCTTGACAAAATCAGGTCATTTTGATATAATTCAGTTATGTTTGAGCCAAATTATACAATTAGTTCAAAGCTAAATGGATTATTAATAGAGATTGCTATTTGTAAAGAAAAGATATTAAGTTTGAATGTTTTACCTAAGAGAGAGATAGATTTAAAGCAAAAGGCTCGTTTGCGAATGATTCATTCTTCTACAGCGATTGAAGGTAATTTGTTGGGTCTAAGAGATGTAGAAGCTGTTTTAAAAGGTAAATCAGTAGCCAAAGGAAAAAGTAAAGATGGCTTGGAAGTAATTAATTACCAAAAAGTAATGCAATTTATAGATAAAATAGCTAATGAGCAGATTAATGATTGGGAAAAAATAATTTTTAATATTCACAAATTAACTACAGATAAACTTTTAGTGGCAAAGGAAAGCGGATATTATCGCACTGGTCCAGTTTATGTAGTAAAGCAAATTAGTGGAAAAGTGGTTTATAAAGCTCCAGTAGCAGGAGAGGTGAAGAAAATGATGAAAAGTTTTTGTAAATGGTTGAAAGATAAAACAGAGAGTAAATTATCTCCGATTGTAATAGCAGGAATTGCTCATCATGAGTTAGTTACAATTCATCCTTTTGCTGATGGAAATGGAAGAACAGCGAGGGCCTTAGCTACCTTAGTTTTGTATTATAAGAATTATGATATAAAAAAGATGTTTGCTTTAGAAGATTATTATAATTTACATAGAGATGAATATTATTTGGCAATTCAAGAAGCTAGAAAAGAGAAAGATTTAACTTTTTGGTTAGAATATTTTAGTCAAGGTTTTTTAATTGAATTGAGAAGTGTTTTAGAAAAGGTAGAGAATTTTGCGTTAGAAATGAAAGCAAATAAATCAGTTTATTTAAGTAAGCGACAGAGAGATATTCTTGACTTTATTTCTATAAATAGAAAAATTTTTCGATCTGATGTGGTGGATATTGCTAGTGTTAGTTCCAAGACTGCATATAGGGAATTGGAGGCATTGAGGAAATTGAGTATAATTGAAAGAAAAGGTAAAGGTCCTAGTAGTCATTATGTTATAAGAAAGGATTAGTGAATTATGTCTGATTGTATTTTTTGCAAGATTGTTAAGAGAGAAATTCCGAGTTATAAAATATATGAGGATGATGAGTTTTTAGGTTTTTTAGATGTGTTTCCTGAAACAGAGGGGCATACTTTAGTAATTCCAAAAATGCATGTTGAGCAGGTGTGGGATTATCCTAATTTGGGTAAGTATTTTGAAGTAGTGGGCAAGGTGGCTCGGAGTTATCGAGATAAGACAGGTGGAAAAATGGTTAGATTAATGATTTTTGGAATAGATGTACCTCATGCACATATTCATTTACTGCCAGGGAAGAGCAATGATTTAAAAGGAAAGAAATTAGATGATAAGAAATTGAAGGAGATTGAGAGGAAATTTAAAGTCGTGTGAAAAGTAACAGAGAGGGATTTAGAGCTATGATCGTATAGTTATTTTTCTATGAGTAGGTTTGGTTGTTTTAATTTTGATAGTTATTAATTTGGCGTTGGATTTTTTAGCAAGATTAAGTAATGGCTTTAAAGTTCTATCAGCCCATTCAATAGCTATAATATGTTTAGGTTTGAGATACTTTGATAGATTAAGTGAGGTTAATTCCTGAAGATTAACTAAACGCCAAGTATCCAGATGAATAAATTTACCTTTTGTTTGGTGATAATTGTAATCATATTCTTTAGCAATAGTGTAAGTAGGAGAAGTAATTGTTTGTTTTATTTGGAGAAATTTACCAATTCCTTTGGCAAATTGAGTTTTGCCAGCGCCAAGATCGCCAATAAGTAAAAAGATGAGAGTCTGTTTTTGGAGATCATTCCAATGTTTGAGCATTAAAGTTTGAGCTAGGTTGATGGTTTGGGATGGAGATTTGGTGGTAGTAAAGTTGCACCCCGGGGAGGCAACGAGTTTTCCTTGTCGGAGGATTAAGGGATCATCTAAAGTTGTGTCAACTATGGTTGAAGGTTTTCTTTTAGGTAAAGAGCCGGCGTCGATAATTAAGTCAATTAAATTTTGTTGTTTTTTGGAAGTATTGTTTAAAATATCTTTAATAGAATAAGGGCGTTTTTTGTAAGAAACATTAGCAGAAGTGGCAGTAATTGGTTTTTTAAATTGTTTGAGAAGACTGATGATTAATGGATAATCAGGAATGCGGATACCAATAGTGTTAGTGCTGGATTCAATTTGTGGAGCAGTTTTATGTTTGGATTTAGAGATAACAGTTAATGGGCCGGGAAGGAATTTCTGATATAGATTGTTAGTGGTTTGATTGATATAGACATATTTGGCGGCTGTTTTTTGGTCAGCAACAGCAATGGATAAGGGCTTGCCTTGGCGAAAGGTTTTGTATTGGAGAAGTTTGTTGACTGCTTGGGAATTGGTGGCATCAACGCCAGCACCATAGCAGGTTTCAGTGGGGTAGATGATTAAACCGCCAGCTGTTAATGTTTTAATGGCTTTGGTGATGATTTTGTTTTTGTTTTTAGATGTGAGTTTGAGAATATTCATAGACCAGTGTAGTGTATAATAAAAACATATGAAGAAAAAGATAGCTTTGAATTTTAAAGTACCAGTTAGTATTTTTCGTGAAGGTAAGGCATATATTGCTTATTCTCCGGTTTTGGATTTATCGACTTCTGCTTTGTCTTTTGAAAA
>Ga0209976_10000573_pt1 | contig 23537 bp, 21 predicted proteins | sample SumtaG_FD_182806 | JGI IMG/M metagenome (GOLD analysis project Ga0209976, IMG submission 182806) | Deep subsurface microbial communities from Indian Ocean to uncover new lineages of life (NeLLi) - Sumatra_00157 metaG (SPAdes) (version 2) | ecosystem: Environmental > Aquatic > Marine > Oceanic >...
ACAAGCACAGCTTCACACACATACGAACCACTACATCTTCGGCGAAGCAGCCCAATGGGAGGGCCGCCGGGAGTACGGGACGCTCTCGGAAAGGCGCCGTATTAGCGCTGAACGGAGGCTCGGCGATCTGGACCAGATCGATGCAGACAGTCTCTTGTCTCTCGTTCGGTACCACGACGGGACACCTGAGTCCATTCTGCAGACAGGAGAGGGAAGGAAGACACGAACAGGCGCGTGCTTTGTGATCGACCCGAGTCACCGCCTAATGTGGTACACATCAAGCATCTCCGATTACAGGGAGGCGCACTCCCTAAGCTTGGAGGTGAAATGACTCCGTGCTTGAAACTGACGGATCTCCTGAATGTGAGATCGTTGGCTTGGACGGAGGAGGCGGGGAGCGTCTGGTACAGACAGGTTGGCGAAGGAGGCCAATAGGTCAGGGCAGACGACCCTACCAGCGCTTGATAGGGGGATGTAGATCAATGCGCTGGAACGAGTAGCGCTCAGTATTAGTCGGCGCAAGTGCGAAAGGAGAGGTGAATCGTGAAAGAAACCCTTGTCATACGAGTCGATCCTGAGAGGAGACAGTGGTGGAAGAAGACTTTGCAGGAACTCCTTCCTAATCTCCGGGTTGTTCTGTTCGATGAAGACGACTATGAAGTGTCGGCGGTGAAGTACGCGGTTGTGTGGGATCCTCCCCTCGGGGCATTCTCGGGGATGAGCAGTCTGCGCTGCGTCGCTTCGGTTGGGGCGGGAGTATCCCATATTCTCAAGGATCCTGACTACCCAAGAGACGTGCCAATCATCAGGACTATAGGGGAGTCCTTGCGCCTACGGATGTCCGAGTACGTAGCCCTCCATGTCCTCCGATACCATCGTCGCCTGCCAGAAGTGATGGCAGCCCACGAAGCTCGCTGCTGGACGCAGCATCTGTCGCCACTGGCCTCCGATGTGAGTATTGGGATCATGGGCGTTGGCAATCTTGGGAGTTTCGCAGCGCACACGCTGAGTTCACTAGGATATCGGGTTTCAGGGTGGTCACGCCGCCCGAAGGAGATCGAGGGGCTCACCAGCTATCACGGCGATGATCAACTGACGGAGTTCCTCTCATCGGCCACGATCTTCGTATGCATGCTACCACAGACATCGCGTACCGAGAACATCCTTTGCAGGAATGTCTTCGCCGTGATGCCTGATGGCAGCGCCTTGATTAACGTTGGACGGGGCGAGTGCCTAGTTGAGAGCGATCTGCTTGATGCATTGGATAGTGGCAAGCTTCATGGGGCAACCCTGGATGTCTTCCGAGAGGAGCCGCTTTCGGTCGATAGCCCTCTCTGGGGGCATCCGAAGGTGTTGATCACGTGCCATACGGCGAGCGCGATTGACCCTGCTGTGGGGGGCGAGCTGATTGCCGCAAACCTGAGAGCCTTCATCCGTGGGGATGATGTACCTGATATCATAGATATGGAGCAAGGATACTAGGCTGCATACGCGGAGTACGATGACGCGGCGTGCCGGTCGGCGAGTGAGTTGAGGAGGAGGTTTGGCATGAAACGATTCAGGCGCTCTGAGATTGTGATAGCTGCGATCTCTATTGTAATCGGTGGCTTGGTGGGATGGGGGATTGAGGAGCTAGTTGGAGATGTGGCCAACTCGTTGGTTTGGCTCTTCGTCCTCGCGACACTTGTGTGCCTGCTCACATGCCTTGTGGTTCTCCTTTACTTGCCCGCTTCGGTCAGGCTAGGAGAAGGCCGGTTCAAGGAGATGGCTCAGCTCACTGAGGAGACGAAGGAGTTGTTAGATGACGCCTTGAGGCATCAGGTTGAGATTATCTCGCGTGAGTCGATCTACCCGGTGATGGCGGAGTGTCTGCGACACGCGAAACACCAGGTAGCTGTCTTCACCTACTACATGTATGACTGGGATCATGACCAGCGAATCTTCTTGCCGCCTGAACAAGTTGTTACGGGCAAAGAGGACTTCTACGAGGCAATCTATGAGTGCATTGAGAAGCCAGAAGTACAGTACATACGCATCTGGCAGGTGCCAGCTAACCATGTGGATAACGCAATAGATGTGATCGAGCAGGGCGATCCTTTTCACAAGAAGGAAATCGACCTCATCCGGGAGAAGCAGGTTCAGAAGCCTGACGAGGCAATGCTCGTGGTGGCAAGCCAACACACTACCGCAAGTTTCATCCTCGTCGATAAGCGACACCTCTTCTTCAATATCGATTTCTATGACGAGGACCGCGGAATATGGCTGTCGCCCTACATGATCTTCGTGAAGAACGCAGGGGAGAGCGCGTTTGCGGTATTGAACAGCATCATCGTGCGGCTGACGACGCGAATGCTCCACCAGAAGGCAGCTCCGGCACCGCGGAGCCGGAGCAAAGGAAAAGCCTGAAGCTAAATGCGAAACACATTGCCGGAGTCCCAACAGATACTGAGAGCAGATGGCCTTCATGTCTGGCTTGAGGGCGACGCCCAACCATACGTCGACTTGGTTCAGGGTTTCTCCACAACAAACTGGGGACATAGACATCCCGAAGTAGTTCAGACTGCATTGCGGGCGCTCCCCCAGATCGATCACGTGACGGGCGTCCGCGATCCGGTTCACGAAGAGGTCAGTGCGAGGTTGATTCGTGGGGCGGGGATTCCCAATGGAGAGACATACTTCGATGTTGGAGGCGCGCAGATAGTGCGTCTGGCAATGCACGCTGCTGTCGTTGCGACGGGGCGACAGAGCGTAGCTTGCCTCCGAGGATGCTTTCACGGGTATGGATGTAGTGGGGCGCTTCTAGAGCGGACTCGTATCTAGAAGCTCGGGTACCGCGGCGACTGTGCCCCCACAGCGTGCTGCTGGAGGTCGGGTCAGAGTCGGGACTTGCCAGGATTGAGCGTGGGGATCTAGCGGCGGTACTCGTAGAATCGATCCAGGGGGCAGCAGGTTTCCGGAGGATTCCTGTCGCCTGGCTACAGGAAGTTGCGAGGCGATGCCGAGATGTCGGGACTCTCCTAATTTCGGATGAGATCCAGGTAGTGACCTTCACCCCAAGATCCGGTCCAAGGACAATGTCAACATCGACATAGATTGACCCTGCTGTCGGCAGTTCTCCATTCATGAACCTCAGGTCTGTTCGATGGATGGGGAGTAAACGCAGATAGGAACAGCGCTCTAGCTAGTTGTGGTGGAGGTGGCGGGAGTCGAACCCGCGTCCGAAGTGCCCTTTGGTCAGTGTCTACAAGCTTAGTTCCACATTTTGATTTGAATTCGCATTCCCCTGCGGACTAGGTAATCCGAATCGAGCTTCCTGAAGTTCTACGCGGTGTCGGAAACAATCCACCGCGCTATACCCGCTATGTCGACGCCAGAACAAGACTCACGGGGTAGTCTTGTTAGGCGGCCGCACTAGTTAAAGGACGGCGTAGCAAATGCGTAGTTATTCGCAGTTGTTGTTTGTTTTTCGCCAGATTAAGGAGATAGCGAAAAGCTCCGCTTGCAACCTTCCTTCGGAGACTCCGTCGAAGCCAGTCACCCCCAAATGTCAATGATCAATGACTCATTGTATCCATCGGACTGGTCAAAGACAATCCATCCAAGATAGTATCATTCAGGACATCATGACGTACGCAATTGTTTGGATCGCCATAAGTCTTGGGGCAGGCATTGTTGTTGCCCCTCATCTACCGATTCCAACGACGATCTTGTGGATTGCGATGATGTTCACTTTCCTGTCGATTCTTGTTGCTTACAAAGCTCCTCGCTGGATTCGCGTGACTGGTTTGCTGCTTGCAGTCCTACTGCTGGGCACGTTGCGTAGTTCTCTGAGTCCTGTGTTTCCCGATTGGCTGATTCGGCGGGCATCCGGAATTCAGGAAATGGTTGGAACGATTTCCACCTATCCCAATATTGGAGAGAACTCGATTTCGTTTACGTTGACCCCGTACGACTTGCCGGGAAACATGCGAGTGACTTGGATGTGCGATCAGCCGCTGGGCCGAGTCCATTACGGAGGCGTCGTCCGAGTACGTGGCTCATCGCAATTACCCGAACCGTTTGAGGGGTTCGACTACCCTGCCTACCTAGCCAGGCGGAACACCTTCGCCACCATGTTCGCGGACGAAGTTGTTCAAGTCGACGACACATCAAGTTCCTTCTCTCTCTGGACATGGGGCGATCGGCTGAGGCAACGCATACTCGGGCGATTCCGGCAAAGGTTGTCGCCCGAAGTCTCTGCGATGGCACAAAGCTTGATGCTCGGAGATCGATCGGCACTGTCGACGGATACTGAGGAAGCGTTCTCGCGAACGGGATTGATGCACTTGCTGGCGGTGTCCGGCCTTCATCTGGGCATTTTCCTTGCTGGCGCGTGGTGGGGGTTGCGACGGCTTGGCCTCCGGCCACGCATTACCTATCCCATCGTTGGAACCCTCGTACTGCTTGCGTTGATCGTGGTCGGCCCTCGCGTGAGCCTCGTGCGCGCGGGACTGCTGTTCGCGTTCCTGGCGCTGGGCAGCGTGCTGGCGGATTGCGGATTGATTCTGAGGCGCTGGATTCACTCGCTGAACGGTCTTGCGGCCGCCGTCATTGTGATCTTGCTGATTCGACCGAGCTCTCTATATGACGCCGGCTTCCAACTCACTATGGCCGCCACCGGGTCCATCCTGCTGGCGTTCGCTCCATCGGGATGGGGAGCGCGGTTTTCGAAAGGTCAACACATGAGAAGGTTGTGGAAAGGCTGGCAATGGCTGCTTCGCTTGCTGATTGTGTCTGCGGCCGCGCAGGCGGGAGCAGCTCCCATCATCGCTTGGCATTTCCAGGCTTTCCATCCGCTGTCCATCTTGGTCAATCCCATTGTCGTTCCACTGGCAGGGTTTTCGTTATGGGCGGGTTTGTTCTCAGTGTTCCTGATGGCAACGCCGGCATTCGCTGTAGCAGCGGTTCCATTCGCTTTCCTGTTGGGATGGTTGGAATCGATGGTGGGATGGATGGCCCGGATTCCGTTCGCAGAACTGGCGGTTCGCCCTGCCATGGGCGTCTGGATGGCGGGATGCATCGGGTTTCTGTACTTGGCCGTATACTACGTCTGGCTGTCGTCCTGTACGTCGAACTCGATGTCGATCGAATCCGATGATTCAGGCGGTTGACGCAGGGAGCGGCCGCGCACAAAGAAACGGGCGATGAAGATCAATCCTAGGATGTCCGTCAGGATTCCGGGAATGATGAGCAGCAGGCTGCCGAACAACAGCCATTCCACCGGTTTCCGTGACGAGAAGCCCGATCCGGCGGCATGAAGGAACATTCCAATCAGTTGTGCCGGTTGAAACACGATACGGCCGACGAATCGCATCAGCGAGTACCCCAAGAATCCCGAAAGCAGAATCTCGGCAAACACGAGGCCGCCGCCGATACCTTGGCCGAGCTTGATCAGCAGGACGAGTTCAAGAAACAGCAGTACAAATCCCAATAGAGGCATGATGATCGCGGCCATGGTAGCGCATCGGGTTTCCAGGGACAACGAATCCTAATTGATTGACGATACTGGTTGGACGGATATAGTCTTGCGGACATGAATCACACGGATCGTGAGTACTTGATTGGACTGAACCTGATTCCGCAGCTGACGCCGAAGCGGATCCAAAAGCTGTTCGGGCGCTTCGAAACGTTCGGAGGAATCTGGAACGCGCCCGCCTCTGCGTTTGCCAATTTGTTCGGCTCTCGCGTGCTCGGCGAAGCCATTGCCTCGGCGCGATCCGAAGCGGTGGTGGATGAAGAAATCGCCAAAGCGGAAGACAAGGCCGTCCACATCGTGACGCTGGTGGATGAGGAGTATCCGGCCGTGCTGCGGGAGATCGACGATCCACCCATCGTGCTGTATGTCCGCGGGGAGCAATCGATCGATTCGGCTCGTTCGATCGCCATCGTGGGAACGAGGCGAGGGACACGCTACGGGAAGATGGTCGCCGCACGGTTCGCATCTCAGCTGGCCATGAAGGGCTTCATCATCGTCAGCGGATTGGCGGCCGGCATCGACGCGGCCGCCCATCAAGGAACATTGGATGTGGGAGGATTCACGGTTGCTGTCATGGGATGCGGTATCGATTATCCCTATCCCAAGCGGAATCAGCCCATCTACGAACGCATTGTAGAAACAGGCGTGGTAATGTCCGAGTACCCGATGGGAAGCCGGCCCGCCAAGTGGACGTTCCCGCAACGCAATCGGATTCTGGCCGGACTGTCCCGCGGCGTGATTGTGATCCAAGCCCCCGAACGAAGCGGCGCCCTGATCACGGCGCGTTGTGCGCTGGAACAAGGGCGTGACGTATTTGCCGTTCCTGGCAACATCAACAGCCTCACATCAGCCGGCTCGAACCGGCTGATCAAGCAAGGGGCCAAACTGGTGGACTCGGTGGACGACATCTTCGAGGAATACCCGGACCTGCAATTGGCGCGAGAAGATGCGTCGGCCGAGGATACCGAACCCAAGCTTGGCGAAACCGAAGCGACTGTGTATGAGCTGATCGGTCTTGAACCCGTTCACATGGACGATATCATTGCTCGGGCGGACCTTTCGCCGACCGAGGCGTCGCACATCCTTTTGCTCCTTCAATTGGAGAACTTGATTGAAGAGACCGAGGGTGGGCGTTACATCGGCAAACTGTAGGAGGAGCGATGGCGAACGAGCAAACGTTGGTGCTGTGTAAACCGGATGCCGTGCAGCGTGGCTGTGTGGGCCGAATCGTCTCTCGATTCGAGCAAAAGGGCTTGAAAATCGCGGGAATGAAGATGCTGCACATGGACGAGGCATTGGCGAACCGCCATTACCAGGAACATCTGGAGAAGGTGTTCTATCCCCAATTGCGGGACTTCATTACGTCGTCGCCGGTTATCGCTCTGGCTATTGAAGGAGACAACGCGGTCGAAATCGTGCGCGCACTGATGGGAACAACCAACCCGCAGAACGCGGCTCCAGGGACGATTCGCGGTGACTTCGGAATCGATCTCACCAAGAACCTGGTGCACGGATCGGATTCGCCGGCATCGGCGGAGCGGGAGATTGGCCTGTTTTTCGATAAGAGCGAACTACACGATTACGAAATGACCATCAAGGAGTGGCTGGAATAACGTTCAATCAAGGGAAGCGTGGCTTCCTTACCAAGCGCCACAGATCGAAGACACGGAGGACATCATGGAACTGTCGAAACGCTATCAGCCGTCAGAGGTCGAGGCGAAGATCTATCGCTTTTGGGAAGAAGGGAGTTTCTTCCGCGCGGCCGTCGGCGTTGTTGGCAAGGTTCCATTCTCCGTTGTTATCCCGCCGCCCAATGTCACGGGGCGGTTGCACATGGGGCATGCCCTCAACAACTCGCTGCAGGATGTCGTCATTCGCTACCGGCGAATGAGAGGCGATGAAGCCTGTTGGTTTCCCGGTACGGATCATGCCGGCATTGCCACTCAGAACGTGGTGGAAAAGCAGTTGGCGGTGGAAGGCCTGAGCCGCCATGACTTGGGGCGCGAGGCGTTTGTGCAGCGCGTGTGGGATTGGAAAGAGAAATACGGATCGGAAATCATCGATCAATTGCGAGCGCTCGGGTGCTCATGCGATTGGTCACGCCTACGTTTCACGCTCGACGAGGGCTTGTCACGCGCCGTGCGCGAGGTGTTCGTGCAGCTGTACAACGAGGATCTCATTTACCGTGGCGCCTATCTGGTGAATTGGTGTCCGCGTTGCGAGACGGCGGTATCGGATTTGGAAGTGGAACACGAGGACGTCGACGGCGGCCTCTACTACATCCGCTATCCGTTGGAGGATGGCGGCCATGTGGTCATTGCCACCACCCGTCCTGAGACCATGCTTGGAGACACGGCCATCGCCGTGAATCCGACTGACGAGAGGTTCGCGCATCTCATTGGCAAGACGGCACGGTTGCCGATTCTCGATCGTGCGTTGCCCATCGTGGGAGCGGCTGAGGTGGATCCCGAATTCGGGACCGGCGTTCTCAAAATCACGCCGGCCCATGATCAGATCGATTTCGAGATCGGGAAGGCCCATGACCTGGACTCGGTCAACATCCTCAATGGCGACGGCACCATCAACGAGAACGGCGGACCGTTCGCAGGCATGGATCGCGAAACGGCGCGCAAAGCCGTTGTTGAACGGCTGAAAGCCGAAGATCTGCTGGAGAAGGTTGAACCGTATCGTCACTCTGTCGGGCACTGCGAGCGCTGTTCCACAGCCATCGAGCCACTGATCTCCACGCAGTGGTTCGTGCGGATGAAGCCGATGGCCGAATCCGCCATTGCTGCGGTGAAGGACGGGCGTGTCCAGTTCGTTCCCGAGCGATGGTCGAAGCTGTACTTCGACTGGATGGAGAACATCCGCGATTGGTGTATCTCGCGCCAGCTGTGGTGGGGGCATCGGATTCCCATTTGGTACGGCCCGGACGATCATGCTTTTGCCTCCCACTCGGAAGAAGAAGCTGCCGAGAAGGCACGCGAACACTATGGTCGTGAAGTGGAATTGCGCCAAGACGACGACGTGCTCGACACGTGGTTCTCGTCCTGGCTGTGGCCGTTCTCCATCATGGGTTGGCCCGACGAAACAGAGGATCTCAAGTCGTATTTCCCGACCGATTTCTTGTTGACCGGATTTGACATTCTCTTCTTCTGGGTATCAAGGATGATCATGGCGTCGTTGCACTTCATGAACGAAGTGCCGTTCAAGACCGTGTACATCACCCCGCTGATTGTCGATGCTCAAGGTCAGAAGATGAGTAAGTCGAAAGGCAACAGCGTCGATCCCATCGAGCTGATGGACGAATACGGCGCCGATGCCCTGCGGCTGGCGTTGGCGCATGCTACCGCCAAGGGTCGGACGATGCGTACCCCCAGCACGCAGCTTGACGATGCGCGCAACTTCCTCAACAAGCTGTGGAACGTGACTCGATTCGTGATCATGAACCTGGGAGATGAGCGGCCGGAACGGCCCGATTCGATCAGCACGTTGGAGGATCGGTTCATCCTGTCGCGGCTGTCAGCGACCACGGAGACCGTTCGTGAACACTTCGATGCCTACAACTTCAACTTGGCTGCGGAAGCACTCTACGATTTCGTGTGGCATGATTTCTGCGACTGGTACATCGAACTCGTAAAGCCTCGGTTGAAAGACAGCCCCAGCGATGGCGTGAAAGGTGTCCTCCATTCCGTGCTTCGCGACATCGTCAAGCTGCTGCATCCGATCGTTCCGTTTATCACGGAAGAAGTCTGGCAGGTGTTGGGCGAGCAGCCCGAGTCGGTCTCACATGCCGCATACCCGGAAGCCGGCGTCCGCGATGAAGATGCCGAGCGGACGATGTCAGCGGTTCAGGAAGCAGCGAGCGCGTATCGAGCAATTCGATCTGAGCTGAACGTGCCTCAGAACGCGGAAGTCCCGGGGACGCTGAGCCTGCCGTCCGATGCCGTGGTCGCCGCGCGCCGCGGCCAAGAGGAGATTCTTATGGCGCTCAATGCGGTTACGGGCGCCGAAATATGGAAGTTCGGGAAAGCCGTGACTGCGGCCGCGGCCTCCGTGCGGAGGGCTCTCTCGACCGGGGGGGAGGTGTCAGTCACTCTCTCCGACATGATGATTGACGTTGCAGCAGAACAAGGGCGCCTTGTTGCGGAGCTAGCGGTCGTGATGAGTGAGCTCGCGAGAACGACCGTGAAGCTCAGTAACGACCAGTTCCTGAAACGGGCGCCGGCGGACGTTGTCGAGAAGGAGCGGCGCAAGCGCGATGAGTTTTCGCAGAAGAAAGAGCGTCTGGAAGAGAACCTGGCCTCCCTCGGAGGATAGATGAACTACAGAGAGGCCCGGCAATTACTGGATCGTTTTCCGCGGTTTGAGGTGAAGCCGGGCCTAGGAAGAATTAAACAGCTCTTGGATACCATCGGTCGGCCCCATCTTGCCTATTCCACCATCCACGTTGGCGGTACCAACGGCAAGGGATCGGTGGTCGCGATGCTGGATGCGGTTCTTCGTTGCGCCGGGTTTCGTGTCGGCCGTTTTACCTCACCGGAACTGATCGATTTCCGCGACCGCATTGTCGTGAATGGAGAATGGATCACCGAGAACGATCTGGCTGCAGGGGTATCGCGAATGGCCCCAGCCATCGAGGAGCTTGGCGAGATTCCGAGTCAATTCGAAGTGATTGCGGCGTTGGCGTTCGAGCATCTGGCCCGTTCAGGCATCGAACTCGGCGTCATCGAAGTGGGCTTGGGAGGCCGATTCGATGCCACCAACGTGGTTCGTCCCGAACTGGCTATCCTCACAAACGTGACCCTAGATCATCGGGCAATCCTTGGAGATACGGTAGAGGCTATCGCCCGGGAAAAAGCGGGGATTGCCAAAGCCGATACTCCATTGTTGATCGGAGATGTACCAGTCTCTGTGAGCGAGATCGTGTACGCCGAATGCGAAGAGACTGGAGCGGTCCTGAAGACGGTCGATGGCATCGACCTGAAGAGGCTCTCGCGCAATTGGGATGGCGCCGTCTTTCAAGCGAAATGGGATGGGAAGGTTCGGAGGCTGGACATTCCTTTGATCGGCTCGGCTCAGGCCGATAACCTGCGTCTTGTTTTGGGTGCGATTGCCGAACTGTGCGCCCGCGGCTTTGAGATCCCCGACAACGCCGTTGTCGAAGGACTGCGATCGGTGCAATGGCCGGGGCGATTTGAGGTTATTCGGGAACGGCCGACCATCATACTGGATGGAGCTCACAATCCGGCTGCAATTCGAGCGCTGACGTCCGATGTCGTCGATCTCATCCCACATCCTGAACGTCGATTCCTTCTGTACGGATCACTCTCTGACAAGGATGTGGATACCGCTCTGGCAGCCCTACGAGATGCCTTCCCTGGTATTGGAATCTGCGCTTCTGATGGTCCGCGAGCGCTTCCTATCGACCAGCTGTTCGAGGTGGCGCAAGGACACTTCCAAGGGATCGCGCAGTATCATTCGATTGCTGAGGGGATAGAATCATGGATGTCACGAGCGAACGCTGAGGATGTTCTCGTGATTACGGGATCACTGACTGTGGTGGGAGAAGCTAGACGTTGGCTTATGGAGGAGATTTGAGCGATTCGATCGAGCAGCTGAAGGCAGCCGGATTACCGAGGCATGTGGCCATTATCCTAGACGGCAATGGGCGATGGGCACAGCAACGATGCCTATCTCGCGCCGAAGGACACATTGCTGGAGCAAAAGCGGTCGAGCGTCTGATCCGATTTGCAGGGAGAGAACTGGGGTTGGAGTACCTGACGTTGTTTGCGTTCTCAGCCGAGAACTGGAATCGATCCAAGCAGGAAGTCGACGCCCTGATGGCGCTCCTCAGGCAATTTGCGCTGGAGAAACTGCCCGAATTGCAGGAGGCAGGTATCCGAGTGCGCATTGTCGGTGATTTGTCTTGCCTCCCGAAAGACACACGCGAGGCCGTTGAACGCGTCATCACGGAGACTCAAGATGGCAACAGACTCAATCTGACGATCGCTCTCAACTACGGTTCGCAACAAGAAATCGTCCGCGCTTGTCGGGAGATCGTTCGCGCAGTGAATTCCGGGGAGCTGGCCGAAAGCAAGATTGACCGAACGACGTTTGCAGCGAATCTGTATACGGCCGGAATTCCCGATCCCGACCTGATCATTCGCACGAGCGGCGAGCAGCGGTTGTCCAATTTCCTTCTCTGGCAGGCCGCCTATGCGGAATTTGCTTTCCCTGAAACTCTCTGGCCCGATTTTACACCCAAGGAGTTCATGAAGATACTAAGGGAGTATCAGACCCGAGATCGGCGATTTGGGGCAGTGGAGGGGGAATAGGTTCATGAATCTGCTGAAACGACTGGCAAGTGCCGCGGTTGCCATGGTCGTCGTCTTCTTCGTTCTTTACATTGGCTCTCGATTTGAGGTTCAGTGGATTGTTGGATTGATGCTGATGATCGTTGCCTACCTGGCGTCGATTGAGTATCTGCAGCTGATGAAACGGTTGGACATTCAGTTGGCGGCCCCTGAGTTCTTGATCTGGGTGCCCGTACTTACACTGAGCTTCATCTTCTTCCACGGCCGATATGCTGAAGTCGTACTGATGTTGGCCATTGCTTATCAGGTGCTGCGATATCTCGGAGAAACGCCACATCGTGTGGGGCTCACTCAAGCCGCCGCCGGCGTCTTCGGGCTGCTTTACATTCCCTGGCTGCTCCACTACTTCTATCTCATCTACTTGGGCGGCGTCAGTCAGATGGCGCATGTGGGGGCAATCAACGCGCTGGTCATCTTGTTGATGGTGTGGGGATACGATGCCGGCGGCTATTTTGTGGGCAAGTTTCTGGGGCGGCACAAGGCGTTTCCGACGGTGAGTCCCAACAAGACCTGGGAGGGCGTGATCGGCGGATTCGTTCTCACGATTCTTGGGGCGATGGTGGGAGCCTCTATGTCGCCGGTTTGGCGTGAGCTTGTCTTCTGGGATGGGTTCTTCCACGTGCTGGTTGCGTCTTTCCTGGTAGGCTGGGCTGCACAGTTGGGCGACCTGTTCGCGTCAAAACTGAAGCGAGCGGCTGATGTGAAAGACTCCGGCACCTTCCTTCCCGGCCATGGCGGAACGATCGATCGCATTGATGGTCTGTTGTTTGCCTTGCCCGTGTTCTACTTCTACTTCCATTACATCGTGCGCTTCTTCTGACGAATGGCACCTGTGCCGGAGGCGACATGAAGCTGTTTCTGCAATCGGCTTACCTTTCTTCAGCCATCTCGCTGGTCTATATCGCCCTTCTTTATCGCAGCCATCCGTTTCGGCGACTGCCCATTGTTTCAATCCTCTCCACGTTCGCGGTAGGGATGTTTGCCGTGGTTCCCGTTGTTCTTCTCTATCGATTTGTCCCCTGGCTGAATCCTGATGGACTGTTGGGCGCAGTTCTTGTGGCTCCTGTTGTCGAGGAATCCGTGAAGCTCATTCTGTTTGCGGCCACAGTAAGACGTTTAGGGTATCCGAGCCTGATCGAGCCATTGGACTATGCCATCTACTTCGGCATTCTAGGAGTGGGTTTCGGCATTTACGAGGATTTCTGGTACATCTTCGGAACAACGTATGCGTCTTGGGTTTCAGGAGACAACAGCCATTTCATCGAAGTGTTTCGCTGGATGGCTTACGCGCGCTCTTTTCCCGGGCACGTGCTGTTCAATGCGATGGCCGGGTTTCTCCTAGGTTGGGGGCTGTGCCAAGTCAAAGGGAAGACTCGATGGGGTTGGTTCGCCGGCGCCTTCATGGTGGCGTTCCTTGCCCACGGCTTGTTCAACCTAGCTGCTAGTCAACGGGGCACACTGCTGCTGTGGAGCTTGGTAGTCCTGTACTTGGGAGTTGTTCTGATGCTGCGCCGTCGCGTTCTCGCCGTTTCCCCGTTTGCGGCACTGCGAGAGCTTGTGCGAGAGAAGCGATCGTCTTGGGAGTTCAGCATATCTCCTGTCGAAGCCTTGTTCGCTGAGGGGTTCTCGTGGCCCGGAAAAGTAAAGCGCAGTTTGCTCGCCTTCTATCCTTTAACACTCTCATTGATCGTTCTGTTTCCAGTATTGGTGAGTTGCGTGTACTTCGTGCACCGCATGCTGTCCATTGGTTGGAAGCGCTAGACAATGGTAGGCGGCCGTGCAGTTAGCTCGGCCGCCCACTCCGGGTGGTGAAAAAGATGAGGGGGTTCTTTCTCGCGCAGACTATAACACACATGGACAGGCGTTGTCGGTAATGCACATTACGAAAATGCTCAATAATACACTCCCCTGGCGGATTACGCCTTCCTCCACGTCAATTAGAGGATTCCAACCCCGAATCAAGCAACGATTGAAGAGAAAGTGAATCGAGCAGACTCTTGAATCGTTGATCGATATGTTGCCAAGCTCCTTTGGTGGGACAACAATCCGTGAGTTCGCAATGCGAACTCGATGTCAAACATCCGACCAGATCCAGCGATTCCCCGAGAGCTTCCAGCACGTTGCGCACGGAGATGTCTTCAGGAGAACGGACGAGGAAATAGCCTCCAGTACGCCCTTGCTTGGAACTCACGAGGCCGGCGTGCCGAAGTTCGTGGAGAATCTTCTCAATGAATGATACGGGCAACGAGTATCGCTTGGCGATGCTGGTGGCAGACCGAGGTGCTGTATCCGAAGCGGCTGCAAGTTCCAGTGCAGCGATCAATCCATAGCTCGACTTCTTGGTCAGGTTCATGGCTTGCTCCGTTAACCTATTCTGCTTTGTCGTTCCCTTTGTCCATGAAGGCGGCATAGCGCTTCTCAAGGGCGGCTACCTCTTTCTCAATACGTGCATGCCGCTCTTGAAGCGCTTCAGGGATCTCTTTCCCCTCTTGGCTCAAGTAGGTGTAGATGGCTTCATTCAAAGCATCGGCAGCCAAAGCCGAGCAGTGCATCTTGATCGGCGGGAGTCCTCCGAGTTCGCTGGCAACATTCTGGTTGGTTACAGCGATTGCGTCTTCCACCGTCTTCCCCTTGGCTAAGTCCGACACCATCGACGAGGTGGCAATAGCGGCCGTGCAACCGAAGGTTTCCCAGGAGATATCCGTGATGATGTCTCGACCGGCCTCGTCTTGATCGACCTTGATGTAGAGCCACATCACGTCGCCGCAGACGATGTTCCCCACCTTGCCGATGGCTGAATACTCTTCGAGTTTCCCCCGGTTATGAGGTTCCCGGAAGTGTTCGATGACTTTGTCGGTATACATTCATCCTCCTACTTTGAACGGCGAGATATCGCGAAGCTCCTGGACTACGATAGGGAGCGCTTTCAAGAATGCCTCGATCTCACGGGCGGTTGTCTGACGCCCGGTGCTGATGCGCAAGCTTCCATGAGCCATGGAAAGCGGAACCCCCAAAGCGACCAGTACATGGCTCGGCTCGAGATTGGGCGACGAGCACGCGGAACCTGTTGAGGCAGCGATTCCGTGTTCATCGAGCTTCATGATAAGGCTCTCCCCTTCGATTGCCGCGAAACTGAAGTTGACAATATGGGGAAGGCTGTCGATGGGATGACCGTTGAGCCTGGTGCCCGGAAGCTGGAGTACTTCCTTCATGAGATGATCTCGGAAGCCTCTCATTCGTTGGGTGACCTGCTTACGCTCTTCAAAGGCGATCCGAGTGGCTACTCCCAGCCCGACAATTGCGGGAACGTTTTCCGTTCCTGATCGGCGGCCGTTTTCGTGCCCGCCGCCGTGCAGTATTGGTGTGAGTTTCACACCCTTGCGGACGTAGAGAAAGCCTACACCCTTGGGGCCATGTAGTTTGTGCGCGGACACGGAGAGCAGGTCGATCACGTCCATGGGGAGCTCGATCTTCCCATAGGCTTGCACGGCATCGGTATGGAAGGGAACGTTTCGTTCCTTGCAGATCTCCCCGATCTTGCGGATAGGTTGGACTGTACCGATCTCATTGTTGCCGGCCATGATCGAAACGAGCAGCGTATCCGGGCGAATGGCTTCACGAACCAAATCCGGGGGTACGCGGCCGAATTCATCCACCTCAAGGAACGTTACATCGAACTCTCGCGTACCCAGCCACTCGGCTGCGTGAAGAACGGCGTCGTGCTCGATTTGCGAGGTGAGGATGTGTCCGCCGTCTTTCGACCTGAGAGCCGTTCCGAGAATGGCCAGATTGTCGGCCTCGGTTGCACCGGATGTGAACACGATTTCGTTGGGGGCTGTCCCCAAATGCTCGGCGATCAGGCTCCGGCTGTCTTCCATAGCCTTGTGGGCGTTGCGGCCTGAGGAATGAAGGCTGGAAGCATTGCCGTAGTGAGTTTGGAAAAACGGGCTCATAGCTTCCAGAACTTCCGAAGCCAGCGGAGTCGTTGCGCTGTTATCGAGATAGATGTTGTTGCTCATAACCATCACCAGCGTAAATCCTACCAGAATGGTATGGTTTTAGCAAGAAAGAATCCGCCCGCTGTTCCGGGCGGATAAAGTATGCTTCGGAACTAGATTTGCTCGAACAGATCCTTGGTGGCGCTGCAATCGGGACACGTCCAACCTTCGGGCAGATCTTCGAACGATGTGCCTGGTTTGATTTCAGTGGTGGGATCGCCGACGGCCGGATCGTATATGTAGCCACACACTGTGCACTCCCACTTATCCATCGTCTACCTCCTCTGATGGCTCTTCCTTTGGTTCGTCTTCGTTTTCAACTTCCGCATCGGATGCCAACGAATCACGATCCTTGCCAGCTTCCTGAGGCTGGGGATCGTCCGCCGCCTCGATCGAGGGTCGCTTCGGATCTTCGTTTTCCGGATCGGAGGTCTGATTGACGTTGTTGACGCCACTAACGTCTGCGACTTCACTGAAGTCCGCGACTTCACTGACGTCAGTTGGCTCGGCTTGGTTGTTGGATGACTCCGAGTTGTCGGCAGCCGGGTCTTCTTCAGGTGAAGTCGCGAAATGGAACCGGAATTCCTCGACGCTGCTTAGGCCGAAATGACGAAGGAAGTCTTTGGTGACGCTCAACAGCAGGGTTCTCCCGTGCTCCTCGGCTGTGATGAGGTGGCGTTCGATGAGTTCTTGAACATGTCCGTATCCCTTGTTGCCCCGAACCTTGATCAGATCCGCCTGCGTCATGGGATGGTTGTAGGCAATAACAGCCAGCGTTCGAAGCACCGGTCTTGGAACGTCTTGCTGCGGCGCGAGGTGGGCGACTTGATTGACGAAGGCCGCTTTGACTCGGAACATGGCGCGGCCGTCTTCGATGCGGAGTTCGATGCCACGACTTGAATCGTCAAACTGAGCTCTCAGATCTTCCAACAGCTGATCGACGTAGGCCAACGCAACGCCGCCGAGGATCTTGGCGAGCGCGCGCCGAGTCAGCGGCTGCGGAGCGAGGAACAACGCTGCCTCAGCGAGGGCCAGATCGTTTCGGGGATGCTCTTTGGTCATCATGTCGCTCGAAGTCAATATGCGAAACCTCTAGTCAACGGCTTCCAGTTTGATGAGGATGTCTCCGAGGAATTCCTTCTGACTGCAGCTAATCTCACCGCTTGATGCCAGATGCAAGATTTCGAAGAATCGTTGTACGCGTTCCTCTTTGTCCCCGCGCTCAAGAAGCCGGAAGAAGCTGAGAACTCGCCTTCCTGAAAGGAAATTCGTGATTTTCGCGAGGAGTGACTTAAGGCGGTTGGAGAAATCAATACCGCCGATTTCGTAGTTCTCGAACGGGTCAAATTCGTCGATCTCAACGTATCCGATTAACCGCTCGGCCCGGCGGCGGCTTACTTTCAAGGCCGAGGCAAGAGCCTTTCTTAAGTCAGCTAGTGTAACTTGCCGATGAGGGCGTCGAAGCACGGGAAGTGCGAACGTGTCAGGATCCGCAGGCTCTTCCCACACGAACTCTTCTTGCTCGATCGCTTCCTCAAGTTCGGCGACGAGTCCGTCTCGATCGGTGCGATACTCCATCGCCAGTAGCTCATCCGACTTCATGCGCAACAAGACCGAACATGTCAGCACCATGCGCCCGGGAATCTCGAAGTCGAGTTCTTGTAAGGCTTGCAGATAGGCACGGTAACGTCGAGCCAGTTCCGACAGGTCGATATTCCACGGATCCATATCGGAAGTCAGCCGCGTGAGAATGCCCTCCCAGGTTTCGCCGATCAGTTCCTCAATAGGAATCTCGGCGACTCGCACCGTCTCCAATGCTCATGCTCCTTCTAGTTTAGGTTCAGTGCCAGGATCTCTGACACTCCATTCTTGATTGTCACACCATAGGCTCGCTCGGCATGACGAACCGTTTCCTCATTGTGAGAGACAACGATCACCTGAATTCGCTTGGAATAGTCGCGAAGCATCTTCGACAGGCGTGCCGTGTTCATCAAATCCAATGCGGCGTCGACCTCGTCCAGGATGAAGAACGGCGCCTTCTGGTATTCCTGCAGTGCGAAGATAAATGCTGTTGCCACCAGCGTTTGCTCTCCGCCTGACAGTGAGTCGATGATGTGTGGCTCTTTTTCGGGGGGATTGGCCTTGATCACGAGTCCGGAAGAAATGTCACCCTCGACCTCGAGCTCCAACGAAGCGCTACCGCCTTCGAATAGCTCTTGAAAAGTGCGGCGGAACTCCTGGTCGACGGCGACCAGCGTCTCGGTGAATCGTCGGCGTTTACGTTCCTCGATTTCGCCGATCAAACGTTCGATGTCCGCCTTCTCGCGCTCCAAGGCATCGACGCGTTCGCGGAACAGGTTGAATTCCTGCTCGTAGGCATCGTATTCGTCGATGGAGCGCATGTTAATCGGCTCCAAGCGGCGGAGTCTGCGCTCGTTCTGCTTGAGTCTGCGTTCCAATTCGGACAAAGGTGCATCGATGAACTCGGAAAGATCGCGCTTCGATTCCGGCTTGATGGTGTCCAGCTCGGCTTGCGCTTCGGCCTCTTGGCGCTCGTACCGTGTGAGCGCACGGCGCAGGTTTTCCAACCCCTGATAAGTCTCACGCCGTTTCTCTCTCAACGCATGGAGTTCTCCGCTTCGCGTAGCGGCTTCGCCCTTACCACGGACCTTCGATTCTTGCCGATCGGCCAGTTGCTTTTCTTCGGTTTCCAGCTTGGTGTCCAGCTCGGCGATTTCGTCATCAAGCTGATCCATCTCTTTGCGTAGCTTGGAGATCTGTTGCCGGCGCTGGGTGACATCGAATCCGGAATCCTTTGGCTTGGAAGGGTCCTTGGACTTGCTGCCTGCTGAGGGACGCCAACCGCCCGTCAAGGCGCCGCCCTTGCTCTGAAGGTCGCCATCCAATGTCACGGCGCGGACACCGTCGGCACCCCCCAGCGCTTCTAGGTTTTCGGCAACCACGGTATCACCGAGCACATATTCGAAGGCACGTCGATACTTATCGTCGAACTCGATCAGATTAATGGCGTAGTCAATGACTCCCGGAAGCTTCAACGCCTCGGCGGAAGCCAAGCTCTTGCGCATCGTCACCAAGCGGCGGAGCGGCAGGATCCGTGCTCGCCCGAGTCGCTTTTCTTTCAGGTAATTGATCGATTCGATGGCCGTTTCACGTGTGTCGACCACCAGATCGTTGAAATTTCCCCCGGCAGCCGTTTCGAACGCCGTTTCAAAGCCGGACTTCGGTGTGCCCAGGGACGAGATAGTTCCATAGACACCGCCGCGCTTACGTTCTAGCAGGGCTTGTACCGCCGGATTCGTACGGCGTCCCCCTGCAGCAGTACCGACTTGGCTGGCTTCCTGCGCTTTCATCCGAGTGATCTCGGCGATCATCTCTTCCAAGTTCTCAATTTGCTGGCGCTTGAAGTTCACTTCGCTACGCTTGTGAAGGATCTCCGAACGAATGCGCTCCACTTCCTTGACTAAGGAAATCTGCTGATCGCCTGAAAGGTTCTCCTGGATGCCTTCCAGCTCCCATTCCTTGTTTTCGATCTCCAAGTCAAGTCGCGAGACTTCCGTCTCCAACTCGGCGATGCGGTCGTCCATCCCCTTGCGTTCTTCCTGGGCTTGCTTGAGTTTCTCTAAGGTTCTCTCGCGCTGTTTGTGAACGATCGAATCCTGAAGCTGGATCTGTTCTTCGTTGAGACGTTGATACTCAATGGCGGCATCGCGTTCGGTTTGCAGTGCGACTAGACGCCTTCGACGCTCGGCCAGAATCACGCGATGGGTATTCAGTTTGGACTTGACGTCCTTGAGTTCGGAGATGGCCTTGTTGCGTTTGTCGTCATAGGCGGCGATGCCGCTTACCTCATCAATAATCTCGCGTCGGCGCTTGGGCGTACGGCGAATGATCTCGGTGATTCGTCCCTGTGCGATCAATTGCTGGCCATCCGGATCGATCTTGGCGGACTCGAGAAGCCGATCAAGGTCGGAACGAGGACATCCCTTGCCCATGAACATGTAGGTCGATGACTTACGTGTGATTCTTCGGCCGATGGTGATCTCGGGAGTCGGCTGCCCGTTCTCAAGGAACGAGTCAAACATGCCGTCGCTGTTGTCGAGATACAGAAGTACTTCGGCAGAATCTGCCGCCGAATAGCGGTCCCCACCATTGAAGATCAAATGCTCGAAACGATCGGCGCGAAGCTCGGAAGAGCGTCTTCCCATCACGAAGTTGACGGCATCGAACAGATTCGACTTACCCGATCCATTCTCTCCCACAATAGCCGTCATCCCCTCAAAGAAAGGAATCACGGTCTGCTTGCGGAACGATTTGAATCCGGTCAATTCGATTTTCGTTATACGTGTCATCGGCGGGATCTCGCTCTACGTTGCTGCTGGGGGAACAAATCCAGTTGCGCCGGGGAAGCATCGGAAGGGGTGGCTTGTTGCTCCAGTAGTTGCTCGATCTTGTAGCGGTTGTAGTCGTTGGGCTCAGAGGTTCCGTCCTCCCAACGCATAATGGATGGAATGGAAACACCGAGTTGCAATGCGATTGCGCGCTTGCTCCAGCCGTTCCTTATGCGGAAGCTATGCAGTCGTCTTCCCAACTGGTCCATATCTAGAGCCCCTCCATCTGTTTACCAATATAACTTTTGTTACACTCGACTGCAAAGAAGACGAGAGGGGCTATCATGCCCCTCTCGAAAACGTCCCCTCACCTTTTCATCAGGTCTAGTTGTTGCCGAGGAATCCCCAAATCAGAGCACCTACTCCAGCGAGCAGTGCAACGATGGAAATGAAGTACAGTGTATCGATCTGAGGTTGCAGGTCCACGGACTCCAACGCCAGTAGGCGGACGTCATACTCGTTCAGCATCTCTTGGTTCGCGGCGAGTATCGATTGGCGTGTCGCCATCATCTCGTCGGAAAGACCGGCGATGGCATGATCGAAGCCTTCCAACTTGGCGCGGTTATTGTCGGTTCGAATCGCCAACGCGGCCATGGAACGCTCCAGATCGATCACTTTCTTCTTGAAAGTGCCCACGTCTTCGTCTTCAAGCGCCTGAACGCGAAGGCTGAGATCGTCCGTGGTGATCGAAAGCAACGAGATGTCGGCTGAGAAGCTGTCACGCATTGAGTCGATGTCGCCATAGACGGATACTTGGAACGCGGCGAAGGCTTCCTTAAACACACCGTAATCAGCGATCAAGGCATCGAATTCCCCGCGCAGCATGCCCAGATCGGCACCCGTGACCGCAAGACTGGCACTCAGCCCGTCGACGAACGTCGCTAGCTCGGACAGGCCGGCTTCCAGAGCGACGATGCGCACCTTCAGCTCCTGCTGAGTCTCTCCAAGGGCATCCACATCCTCGCGTAGCCCGACAATCTTTCCCTCGGCCATCTTGATCTCAACGGATATGGCCGTCATGATGTCGCGAAGATCATCTACTTCGGCATTGACATCGTCGATATCTCCCATGTTTCCCTTGACTTCGCCGATGAGCTCCGCCATGAAGGTTTCCAGGCTTCCGAAAACAGACTCCATCGCTGTGAGCTCCTGATCGAGAAGCTCCGCGACTGAGGTGGCGCCTTCCTCCTGGGCATAGCCGGCAAACAGGAAAACAAGGAGCGACAGGGCGGTCACCGCCGCGATAGAAAGCGCTCTCTTCATTGTCGTCCTCCTTTGGTTCTTACAATTACGGCATGAGAGTAGCGTTTGCTGCGAAAACCATCGGGGACCGCTGCCGTTTGGGCATTGTCCCTTTGTCAGGGGGGTGTCGGACATGTGTCCTGACCGCGGCTCATGCGGATGGATCCCCATGGATGCGTGATCGTGGTTCACCTTGAATTCGTAGAGCTGGATTCGGTGATAACGGTGATCCAGATTGCGTTGTACGCGAATCGACCTATTGCAGTCGTGCCCGCGAGTTGTTAAAATAACCGTGATTCTACGGCTTTTTCGCAAATCGCCAAGAAGAGGAGTTTTGCGGGCGAAGAGCGCGAAAAATGAGGGGCTGCCCCCGCTACCAAGAAGAGGTGCTTGAGAGCTATGAGTGCATTGATTGTAATTCCCGGCGTCATCTCGGTATTGGCGCTTCTGAGCGCGTTTTTGTTCAACCGCTCGGTCGTACGCAAGGCCCAGGGAACAGATCGGATGAAGGAGCTTCAAGGCTACATCCGGTCAGGTGCGTTTACCTTCATGATTTCTGAGGCGAAGGTAATGCTGATCACAATGGCCGCGATCGGCGCCATTCTGTGGATCTTGTTCTACTGGCAAGTGGCTGTTGCATTCTGGATTGGGGCTCTTCTGTCGTTGGCAGCCGGCTTCATCGGCATGAACGCGGCCACGCACGCCAATGCCCGAACAGCCAACGCGGCTCGGAAATCGTTCAAGGACGCCCTCAATGTCGCTTTTTCCGGCGGTAGCGTGATGGGCCTTTCGGTTGCCGGGCTGGCACTCGTCGGTCTCGTGATCGTCGTCTTCCTGTTCAAGCAGTGGTTCATGCCCGAGACGCTGATCATCGAGACGCGCTACTTGTTCGGCGTTCAGTCACTCGCCGTCAACCTGATCCGCGGCGCGCTCATTGTCAGCGCCTACTCGATGGGCGCTTCACTTGTCGCCCTGTTCGATCGCGTCGGTGGTGGCATCTATACCAAGGCCGCCGACATGGCCGCCGATATGGTGGGTAAGGTCGAAATGGGCATCCCCGAGGACGATCCTCGTAATCCGGCCACGATCGCCGACAACGTTGGTGACAATGTTGGAGACGTAGGCGGATTGGGAGCCGACCTGTTCGAGTCCTTTGTTGGCGCCATCATCTCAGTCATGGTCATGGTCATGTACATCTTCGTCGGTCGCGCCAACATCGGCGTCGATGGTCTGATCGCCAAGCTTGGGTTTGCCGCCGGTCTGTCGCCCGAGAACTACTGGTGGGTCTTGTTAGCTCCGCTGCTTATTGTGGCCGGCGGCATCGTTGCCAGCTTGATGGCCATTCTCTACATCCGCTTCAGCCGCCGACAAGAAGGCATGCAGTCGGTGCTGATGAACGGAACAAGATTGGCGGCCCTACTTACGGCAGTGACGACCTTCGTGATCGTTTGGATTTCCCCTCTCTCGATCAACGTCTTCTGGCAGGTCATCCTCGGTCTGTTGGCCGGCATTGGCATCGGCTTCTTCTCCGAGTACTTCACCTCGTCGCACTTCAAGCCGACGAAAGAACTGGCGAAGATGAACCAATCCGGAGCGGCCGTAGGCGTCACCGAGGGGATGGCCCTCGGGATGCTGTCGACGTTCATGCCGGTCGTCATCATCGCGACCGCGACGATCATCTCCTATCACATGGGCGGTCTATTGGGTGTCGCGTTCACGGCCATGGGAATGCTGTCATTCGTCGCCATGACGGTCGCTGTGGATACTTACGGCCCGATCGCCGACAACGCAGGCGGCATCGCCTCGATGGCCGAACTCTCGCCGGAAGTGCGCGAAAAGACGGACAAACTCGACTCCATCGGTAACACGACAGCCGCTATCGGCAAGGGATTTGCCATCGGCTCGGCCGCGTTTGCCTCGCTCGGTTTGATCGCCGCCTACATGTGGTCGGCCGCCGGATCCGCGTCGGAAGTTCTTCTTCCGCAGCTACCGATCG
>Ga0209976_10000574_pt1 | contig 23530 bp, 18 predicted proteins | sample SumtaG_FD_182806 | JGI IMG/M metagenome (GOLD analysis project Ga0209976, IMG submission 182806) | Deep subsurface microbial communities from Indian Ocean to uncover new lineages of life (NeLLi) - Sumatra_00157 metaG (SPAdes) (version 2) | ecosystem: Environmental > Aquatic > Marine > Oceanic >...
CGTCGCCGTCGGCGAAATATTACATGTGCACGAAATATTTCGCCGACGGCGACGTGCACAAGTATTTTAATCCGTACGATTCGCCTTATGATTCTTATGTTAACTTTATGAATGTTTTGGGTGATCTTAACAGGAGATGCTCTAAACACTCAAAGGAGGACGTGTTCCGCCGGCGCCGGCGAAAAACCAGACCGTCCGGCATTAAAACACAAATGGCAAATTAGATATATTGATATGTTTTGGATATTTGACCAATTCTGATTTCTCGATTTTACCTGATTCTTTGGGAGTGTAATCTTGTTAACACTGCAGAAAACTAACGATACTTCGATTGTGTCCGTTGCAACCAGCGGGAAAAACATCGATGACCTCCTGAATACGGAGTGGCTTTTGACCAACACGCGGGGAGGGTATGCATCTTCAACCATTGCCTGCTGCAACACAAGACGCTATCACAGCCTGCTGACCGGCTCACTAAACCCGCCCGCAAACAGGATAATGGCACTGGCCAACTGTATGGAAATGGTTATAGCCAAAGGGCAGGTGTTCAACCTTTCGACTTTCGAATTCAATGAAAAAATTACGCCCAAAGGATTCAAATACATAAAGCAATTCCGTCGGGGTACCGGCGCACACTTCGATTACCAGCTTGACATACCAGACAAAACAGCTCAAAAAGCAACCTGGGGACTTGAACTTACAAAGTCTATATACCTTTTACGCGACGAAGACACAGTCTGTGTGGTTTATGATTTCACCAGGGTAAAAGAGCCCGTGGAATTTGTATTGCGTCCCTTCGTTGGGTTGCGTGATTTCCACAACCTGCAAAAATCACATGCGTCACTCCGTGCGGGTTGGCGCGACGACAATCTCGTGGTTCGTCATGATATACCCGGAAGCTGTGAGCTATTTTTGCACAGCCCTTCGATGAAATTCGAACCTGATGAGCAATGGTGGTTTAATTTTGTGTATCGCACCGACAAACAAAGAGGACAGGACTTTACAGAGGACTTGTGGGCTCCCGGCTTTTTCAAGAGCCGGATTGAAGCACCGGGCAAAGTCGTATTTTGGGCAAACCTAAGAAGCAATAAAACCTCAGGCCCACCTCGGTTCAGCACTGATATTGAGCAGCTCCGGGCCGAACTCCACAGAAATCAAAGTATCGTAATTGCTTCTGCAAGAACCAAAGACCAAAGGCTTGGAAAACTCTCCCTTGCTGCTGACCAGTTCATTACCAAACGTCACACAAACGGCGACTCCGACCAGTCACAAAGAACCACCATTCTGGCCGGTTTCCCATGGTTCGCAGACTGGGGAAGGGACGCATTTATTTCTTTACCGGGCCTGCTGTTTTCAACCGGCAGATTCGATGAAGCCAGGTCAATCTTAACTACTTTTGCTGCCGCCGCTGACGAGGGCATGATTCCAAACCGGTTCGATGACCACACAAATACCGCTTATTTCAACAGTATTGATGCCTCACTATGGTTCATCAATGCGGCCTTCCAATACCTCAAAGCCACAGATGATGCTGAAACCTTCACACAGCAGCTCTTGCCTACTATTCGCTGTATTGTCGAGTCCTACCAAAAGGGAACAAGGTTCGGTATTTGCGCCGACTCTGACGGACTTATAACGGCAGGCAGCAGTGAAACACAGTTGACCTGGATGGACGCAAAGTTTGATGGCGTCGCTTTTACTCCCAGACATGGAAAAACTGTAGAGATAAACGCTCTTTGGTATAACAGCCTTTGCTACCTTTGTGAATTCTACAACTCTCGCGACAAAGAATCCGCCCAACATTACAAATTCATGGCCGATAAAGTAGCAGCCAGCTTCTCTGAATTATTCTGGAACGAAAACAAACATTACCTCAATGACTGTATCTTCCCCGATGGCTCAGTCGACGATGCCCTGCGACCTAATCAGATATTCGCCGTTTCACTGCCATTCTCAGCTTTGTCCCCGGAGCAGCAAAAGTCTGTCGTAAATGCCGTTCACGCAAGTCTGCTTACGCCCTATGGCCTGCGGACACTCAGCCCCGACGACAGTTGCTATAAAAGTGAATATTCCGGCCCGCAAAGACAACGCGACGAGGCTTATCATCAGGGGACAGTTTGGCCTTATCTAATTGGGCCGTTTGTCGAAAGCTTCCTCAAGGTCAATGACTTCGACAAAAAGAGCAAAAAGCAGGCCGCCGAATTTATCGAACCCCTACTCCGACACCTTGTAGAAGACGGCTGTCTCGGACAAATCTCGGAAATATTCGATGGAAACCCGCCCCACAAACCAAGAGGTTGTTTCGCTCAGGCCTGGAGCGTCGCCGAGCTTATCCGCGCATATCAATTGATAAACAATTGATTCCCAATCGATATTCTGTAAAGGGCCGCCTGTTAAACCACCTTTTCGATTGACTGCTTAACATCCTTCAAAAAAACTGAAATCTCATCGAGCATTTTTTGTTTGTTCTGCAGGTTACCTTCTATCAGCGACACTATCTTCGAGCCTATTATTACCCCGTCGGCCCCTGCCGATGCCACCATGGCCGCATGTTCAGGTTTGCTGATTCCAAAACCTACACAAACCGGAACATCCGTTAGCTTTTTCAGCTTGCCCACCAGCGATTCCACCGCACCGGACAGTTCCTCTCGGCTGCCCGTAACGCCCAACAGCGAAACCGTATAAATAAAGCCCGTCGTCTTGGAAGCTATCAGCTTCATCCTTTCAGTGTCAGTGTTTGGTGTCACCATAAAGACTGTATCAAGGCCGGTTTTGTTCGCTGCAGGAATAATCTCGTCCGAATCGTCGATACTCAAGTCCGCGACCAGAACACTGTTGACACCCGCTTCGTGGTAATCAGCAAAAAATTTCTCCGCACCATACTGGTAGATAAGGTTATAGTACATCAAAAGACCTATCGGAATGTCCTTATAATCTTTGACCTTACCTATGAAATCCAGTGCCTTTCTCAGATTCATTCCGCCACGCTGGGCCCTGATGTCCGCCTTTTGGATTGTTGGCCCGTCCGCTATCGGGTCGGAAAATGGTATACCCAACTCAAGTATGTCTGCTCCGGAATCTATGGCCGTCTTGACTATCTCAAGACTCGTATCGAAATCCGGGTCGCCTATCACAAAAAACGGTATCAGCGCCGCCCTGTCCAGCTCCGAAAAAACTTCTTTATATGTCTTCATCAGTTACACCCTTACTTCACCGGTCTGTGTTTCTCTACGATTCCAACGTCCTTATCACCCCTGCCCGAAAGATTCACAACCACCGTCGTATCTTTGTCCAGCTTGCCCTTGAGGCTCATCAGATACGCCAGTGCGTGCGAACTTTCCAGAGCGGGCAAAATCCCCTCGCATTTGGTCAGTAATTCAAATGCGTCGAGAACATCCGCATCGTTCGCCGCAACATATTCGGCCCGCCCCGTATCTTTCAAAAGACAATGTTCCGGCCCGACAGCAGGGTAATCCAGTCCCGCGCTTATCGATTCGGTCTCATAAACCTGTCCTTCCTCGTCCTGAAGCAGATACGCCTTCGCGCCGTGCAAAATTCCTACATGACCAACAACCAGAGTCGCTGCGTGTTTGCCTGTGCTGACTCCCTCGCCGCCAGCTTCGACTCCGATTAGCTTAACGTCCCTGTCATCTACAAACCCTGAAAATATCCCGATTGCGTTACTGCCACCCCCTACACAGGCGACAACCATATCCGGCAGCTTGCCCATCTGCTCAAGGCATTGCTCTCTCGCCTCTCTGCCGATACACGACTGAAAATGCTTCACTATCGTAGGATACGGATGAGGCCCCGCCGCCGAACCGAATAAATAAAACGTATCCGTCACATGCGCCGTCCAGTAACGAAGGGCGTCGTTTATCGCGTCCTTCAACGTCCCCGTCCCGCCTTGGACACTGATAACTTCCGTGCCGCAAAGCTTCATCTTATGGACGTTCACACTTTGTCGCTCGATATCAACTACACCCATGAAGACTTTCGTCTCCATACCAAATAGCGCTCCGACCATCGCCGTTGCCAGGCCGTGCTGACCCGCACCGGTCTCAGCGATAATCTTCGTCTTGCCCATGTATTTAGCTAAAAGACCCTGGCCGAGTGTATTGTTTACCTTGTGCGCGCCGCCGTGCATAAGGTCTTCACGTTTTAGATAAACCTTAAATCCGACGTGCTCGCTGAACCTCCTGGCATAATAAAGCGGCGTTGGTCTGCCACCATAGTGCCTGTAAAGCTCCGAAAGCTCCGAGACGAACTTCTCGTCCTCATAAAAACGGTAAAACGCCTCCTCCAGTTCCTCCAGAACCGGTATCAGAACTTCCGGAACATAAAAACCGCCGTAATCTCCGAATCTGCCTTTGTACTTCATAACCGATTCCTCTAAGCTCTCAAATGATGGATATTATCAAACAACTTCTTCATCTTTTTGTGGTCCTTTTTGCCCGGACGCAGCTCAATCCCGCTGCAGATGTCTATGCCATATACGCCCAACTCCACCGCCTGTACCGCGTTGCCCGGGTTTATACCGCCGGCCAGAAAAACTCGCTTATTCATATGACCTACAATGTTCCAGTCAAAGCTTATCCCCGTCCCGCCGTACTTGGCCGGGTCGAACGCGTCAAACAATATTGCGTCCGTAAAAAAATCCTCGGCCCTGGCAATGTCCTTTCCATCTTTAACTCGTATCGCTTTCATCGTAAGTACGTTGTCCGACAGAAACCCTTGGCAAAACTCAGGGGATTCATCGCCGTGAAGCTGTACCCAGTCCAGTTGGCAAAGGTTCTTTATTTCAAAAATCCGCTCTATCGGTTCATTGACAAAAACCCCGACAGTGTTCACAAAAGCGGGAAGCTTCCTTATTATTTCAACACACTTTTTCGGCTCTATATATCGCGGGCTTTTACGGTAAAAGTTAAAACCCAAAAGGTCCGCACCCATATCCACCGCCGCCGTCGCGTCCTTATAGTTCGTAATGCCGCAAATCTTGACCTTGACTATTAACATGTCCCTTGTTCGTTACTTCCAACTTATCAACTGTTCGAAACTTCCACAAACTTCTCTAAACAGACCGTCGCACTACCGCTGTCAACCGATTCGGCCGCTATCTTCAAACCCGATTTGAAGTCGTCGGCCAAACCCGAAACTATAATCGCCGCCGCGGCATTTAAAACAACAATGTCCCTGTATGCTCCCCTTCTCTTGCCGCCTAAAATATCCTTTATTATCCCGGCGCTGCTTTTTGCGTCGCTTACCTTCATTTGCCCCGCGTCTGCCGGTTCGATTCCTAATTGACCGGGGTCCACTTGCTTATTCGTAATCTCACCGTCTTTTAATTCGATGACTTTCGTAATCCCCGCCGTGCTTATCTCATCCAGCCCGTCACTGTGCACAACCATCGCGCGGCGCACACCAAGCAGTTTAAGTGCCTCAATTATCGTCGCCATCAGGTTTTCATCCGCCACACCCAACACCTGACCTGCCGCACTCGCAGGATTTGCCAAAGGCCCGAGAATATTAAACACCGTCCTGAAACCGAGACTCTTGCGTATCGGCTGAACATATTTCATCGCCGGGTGAAACATCGGGGCGAACATAAACCCGATATGGGCCTCTTCTATACACTTTCCAACGGTCTCGGCACCGCAGTCTATCTTAACTCCCAACTCGGCCAATACGTCCGCCGAGCCGCAACTGCTCGTTATCGCACGGTTGCCGTGTTTGGCCACATACACCCCCGCACCAGCTGCCACCAGCGCCGACGCCGTCGAAATATTAAAAGTTTTTATCGCCGCACCGCCAGTCCCGCAGGTATCGACAAGGTTATCAACGTTAACCCTGACCGCGACGGCATGTTCTCTCAGCGATTTCGCAAGGCCCGCGAGTTCGGCCGACGTCGCGCCCTTTATACGCATCGCCGTCAGGAACGCCGCTACCTGAGCCTCCGGAACCTCACCCTCGAAAATAATATCCAAAAGCTCTCCCGCCCCTTCAAAGCTAAGGTCCTCACCTGCCAGCAATGTCTCTACATATTCTGTTATTGATGCCATCCTTTGTTATCTTCTCCTTCGCTCTGATTAACCGGACATTGCCAGAGCATTCTCGATTATCTTCCCCCCTGCCGGCGTCAAAATACTCTCCGGATGAAACTGAACGCCGCACACCGCAAACTCTTTGTGCTTTACACCCATAACCACACCCTCGAATTCCGCCGTCTGCTCCATACACTCCGGAATCTCCAGCACACATAAGCTGTGATACCTGCCCGCCTGCAGCGGATTTTCAACCCCTTCGAATATACCCTTTTGATTGTGCGTCACTCTTGAGGGCTTGCCGTGCATCGGCGTTGGCGCATGCCCGATTTTACCGCCGAAATACTGCGTTATCGCCTGCATACCAAGACACACCCCGAAAATCGGCAGTTTGTCCTTAAAGTAGTCTATCGCCTCAAGTGTCACCCCCGACGTGTCCGGTGTCCCGGGCCCCGGCGATATCACAAGAAGCTCAGGACCAAATTCCTCCGCTATCGCCTTCAACTCTTCAAGTTTCGTGTCCGCTCGATAAACCTTCGCCTCACAGTTCCGCTTGCAGAAATCATCCACAAGGTTGTATGTAAAGGAATCGAAGTTATCGATAAACAAAACTTTCTTTCTTTTTTCGCCCATTGCACTTTTATCCTAAAATCTCTTTTAAGCTCTATTGGCCCCGAATCGCCCGAAGGCACGACCGCGCCTTGTGCTCGGTCTCCTCATACTCCGTCTTGGGAACACTGTCATGCACAATTCCGGCCCCCGCACGAATATAAGCCATGTGGTCTTTCACCTGAAGACTCCTTATCGTGATACAACTGTCAAACTGACCGTCAACCGTCAGATACATTACCGCCCCGCCGTAATAGCCCCGCTTGGTCTTCTCAAGCTCCCGTATTATCTTCATCGCCTCTATCTTCGGCGCACCTGTCAGAGTCCCCATATTCATTGTCGCAAGATACGCACTCAGAGCATCAAGACCCTTCGCCAGCTCACCCTTAACATTACTTACCAGATGCTGCACAGAGGCATACTTCTCAACTATCAGAAGCTCCGTAACAAGCCTGCTGCCGGCGCCCGCCACCCGTGCAATGTCGTTCCTCGCCAAATCAACCAGCATTATATGTTCAGCCAGTTCTTTATGGTCCAGCTTCAGCTCCGCCTCATAACGGAAATCCGTGTCCGGGTCAATCGCGTCTCCGATTTTACCCCTCGGTTTGGTACCCGCTATCGGTCGTATCTCAACAACACGCTTGGTCGTTCCGCTCACTCGAAGATTCAGCTCCGGACTCGAACCTATCAGCGTCGTATTCGGCGTCTTTATATAGAACATATAAGGCGACGGATTCAATTCCCGCAGCCGCTTGTAAACATCCAATGGCTCATCCGGACAAGGCTCAGCCTTCGTCCTGCTCAAAACCACCTGAAAAATATCTCCGTCGATGATATGCTGCTTGGCGACCCGAACCATCTCCTCATATTCCCCCTGTTCCGTATCAGTCGAACCCTTCGGCAGCTCTCCCGTATATCGCCCACCCTTCGGAGTATCAAAACGTGAGATATTAAAGTAGTAGTCGAAACACTCCTGTGCCTCTGCCATAACGGCATCCCTGTCGCCGTCGGTTATGATACAATTGACAATTAAATAACCTTTGCCCTGCTCGTGGTCGCAAAGAAATATATTGTCTGCAAAGTAAAGCTCGTAATCCGGATTGCCAAGTATGTCCTCCTTGCTTGGCGGCAGCTTCTCGAACTGGTCGATAAAGTCATAACTTAGCGCCCCCAGCAGCCCGCACGTCACTCGGAATGGCTTGCTCGCAAGACTGAATGAAAACGCCACCGCACGCAGTACATCCATCTGGTTGACACTGCCAAGCCTTGTCTGCTCATCTACCGTCTCCTCCTGCTGTCTTATACGCCCGACAATTGCTTCTTCGCCAAAATCAACCGATTCGCAAAAACCGAATCTTTTTTCGTCGGACGACAAATATTTCAGCATTCGCCTGCCTGTCTTGTTCAACGCCTTGATTGTAAAATCCGCCCCCGTACCCGTCAGATACAACGCCGGCCTGGACGTCCCGAAACTCAACGCGTTTTCCGCAAGGTGCTCTTTCGACTCAAACAGACAGCTGTTCTGGGCCCGCCCGTAATCGCTGACCTTGGCGAAAAACTCCACCGGCTCGTCAATCTTAATCTGTTTGACGATTGGGACTATCTGTCCCGGCTTCGCACCACGTATTATCTGTTTATACTCTTCCATCGCCTTGACCTTAAATCATACTTTTTATCCGCAAATCCTCATAAATACAAACAAAAAAAGCAGCCTGCTCTTCCAACAGGCTGCTTTCCCTAAAACTTTGATTAATTGTTTATGGCAAATCACCGCTCGCCTGCTGGGCTATTTTCCCGCAGGCCACCACCAGTTAACGCTGTTTTTACGGTTAATTTGCCTCATAACCACAACATTAAACCACTTTAACTCCGACCTGTCAAGAACAATCGCTGTCTCACCAACCTTTTTACCTGTCCGCCCTACAATAATCTCCTCCTTTGCCCTTTTTGAAAATAAAATATCCTGCCCTGTTGACAGGGATTCGCATTTACCTTATTATACTCTGGCAGTGGTTTTTAACAAAATTCTGCTGCCGGGAAGGTACGAACTAACGTGAAAGTTTTGGCTTGTATACCTGCTCGTTACGATTCTACAAGGTTCCCCGCTAAAGTTCTCGCCAAAGATACCGGAAAATTCCTCATCCAGCACACTTATGAGCGGGCTTGCCTCGCGAAAATACCCGAAAAAGTGATTATTGCCGCCGATGACAAAAAAATCGCTGATGCGGCGGCTTCCTTCGGGGCACAGTGTATAATGACCTCAACCGACCACAAATCCGGCACCGACCGAATCGCACAGGCCGTCGCCGATATCGACACCGAAATTATAATTAACATCCAGGCCGACGAGCCCGAAATCGACCCGCAAAACATCGATGCTCTCGCCAAACTGCTTATCGATAACTCCGACTGTCCCATGGCTACCCTCGCCGCCGATTTCCAAACTCCACAGCAAATCGCAGACCCTAACATCGTAAAAGTAATCACCAACTGCAGCGGCAGGGCCGTTTATTTCTCACGCTCTCCCATACCTTATGACAGAGAAACCGCCGGCACCGGCAATATCAAACTATATCTCCGCCACATCGGAATTTACGCCTATCGAAAAGACTTCCTCCTGAAAATTACCTCCCTGCCGCAAACTCCACTGGAAAAAACAGAAAAACTCGAACAACTGCGGGCAATCGAAAACGGCTTCGAAATCCTCGTCGCCAAAGTCAAACACTCCTGTGATGGAATTGACACCCCACAGCAATACGCCGACTTTGTTGCTCGATACTCTAATAAACCGGAAAGGTAAACTATATGACAAAAGATAAGGATTTACTGGCTTCGGTCAGCAGTACTTCGACTGAAAGTGAGTTCTTCTCTCCCATCCCCCCCGGCTATCAAAAAGGCAAAACACGCTACTGCTTCGTCCTCGGCACGGTAATGAGCGGCCTGGGAAAAGGTATTTTCTCCTCCTGCCTCGCAAAGCTTATGCAGGACAAGGGTCTGAAAGTCGCACCAATAAAACTCGAAGGCTACCTCAACATCGACTCCGGCACCCTAAACCCTTTCCGACACGGAGAAGTATTCGTCCTCGACGACGGCATGGAGTGTGACATGGACCTGGGCACCTACGAGAGAATGCTCGACATGGATCTGACCCATGCGAACTTCACTACCAGCGGACAAATCTTCAGCTCAATACTCCACAAGGAACGACACGGCGACTACCTCGGAAGAGACGTACAGATGATTCCGCACGTCACCGGAGAGGTAAAACTAAAACTAAGAAACCTCGCCATGCAGTCCGATGCCGACATTGTCTTTGTCGAAATAGGAGGGACCGTCGGCGACCTCGAAAACGCTTATTACATCGAGGCAATACGAGAACTCGCCTACGAGGAAGGGCCAAATAGTTGCTGCTTTGTCGCTCTCACATATGTACTTGAGCCTCCCACACTCGGCGAGCAAAAATCCAAAGCTGCACAGCTCGGAATAAAACAGCTCATGCAGTGCGGAATACAGCCTGACATAATTGCATGCCGCGCAACAAATCCCGTAAGTGAAAAAGCCAGGCAGAAAATAAGCGTTTACAGCAATGTGCCCTTGAAAAGGGTTTTCAGCATGCACGACTCGGCAAGCATTTATACCATACCTGCAATGCTCCGTGAATGCGGACTCGATTTCGATGTCCTCAAAATGCTCAAAATAGAAGACAGAATAAACCTCCGAAAAGAAAGAAAGGCCTGGGAAAAATGGGCCGACTTCACCGACAAAATCAACAACACCAAATACGATATTACTATCGGCATAACCGGCAAATACACCTCCGTACGCGATAGCTATGCCTCCATCATTAACGCCCTCGAACACGCCGGCATTGCTCTGGCCTGTAACGTCAAAATAAAATGGATTGAGACGACGTCCATAACAGATGAAAATGTCGCTGAATTCCTTAACGACGTCGATGGTATAATTGTACCCGGCGGTTTCGGTACTAGAGGCGCAGAGGGAAAAATAGCGTGCATAAAATATGCCCGCGAAAAAAACCTGCCGTATCTCGGATTGTGCTTCGGTTTCCAGATGGCCGTCATCGAATTCGCCCGAAACGTTTGCGGCATCAAAAACGCCAACAGCACAGAAATTGAGCCCGACTGTTCCGAACCCGTTATCAACGTGTTGCCAGAACAGAAAAAAATTGAAGGACTCGGCGGAAATATGAGACTCGGAGGAAGAGACATCGAAATAAAGCCCGACACCTTCGCATGGAAACTTTTCAGAAAAGCTGATTCTGTAAGATTGCGATTCAGACACCGTTATGAGGTCGACCCGCGTTACATCGAAAAATTAGAATCCGCCGGTCTCGTTTTTTCAGGAAAGGCACCAAAATACCCGATTATGCAGATTCTCGAAATACCCTCACATCCGTACTTTTGCGGAACTCAGGCCCACCCCTGCCTGACCTCCCGACCCCTAAGACCACAGCCGATGTTCGTCGGACTCGTCGCCGCTGCTGTGAAAAGACATTACACGCAGGAAAAATTGCCCGACCCTGTAGAAGCCGTCAAAAAAGTAACTGTTCAAACCTGATGCCGGCTTCGGCTATTCAAAAAGCTCTTGCAGTTTTTCTTTGTCTTCCGAACTGATTTGGCTCTGGTCCGTCCAGACTGCCAAATCAAGACTCTTTCTGCAGCGACAATCATCACAAACAAGCTTGCCGTCACTCTGTAACACCGCCTTGATAAGCTCAAGGCAGTTACTTGTCGCCCTCTGTAAATTCGAAATTATCTCTTTCAAAAGTCTTTGCTTGTCCTTGTCCGCCTCGTGTGACCGCCAGCAGTCATAATCGCTCGCCAGCCCAACCAGCGAATAGCACATCTGCGCCTCCCGGGCCAGCTTCGCCTCCGGCATCGCCGTCATACCTATCAAATCTCCGCCCCACTCCCGATGCATCAAAGATTCCGCCCGTGTCGAAAACTGCGGCCCCTCCATGCATACATAGCACCCCTTCGCATGCGTCTTCACATCGATTGTCTTAGCCGCCTCCAGAAGTATTTTTCCAAGCCGATCGCAAACGGGCTGCGCCATCTCGCAGTGCACAGCTCCGAAACCTTCAAAAAAACTGCTCCGCCTCTTAACTGTCTTATCGATAAACTGCTCGACGACGACCAAATCTCCAGGACTGATTTCTTCACGAAGAGAACCCACCGCTCCGCTTGCTATCACCGCTCGAACGCCTAACTTCTTCATCGCAAAAATGTTGGCTGCAAAAGGCACCTCGCTCGGCATTAGCTTATGCCCCTCTCCATGCCGGTTCAAAAACGCGATTTTGTTGGTGCCTATCTTCCCAACCATTATCTTCCCGCTCGGCCTCCCGAATGGCGTATCAACCTCCAGCGATTCTGCATCGGTTATATGCTCAGCCAGCGCGTCCCCCAAGCCCGTCCCGCCTATCAATCCGACCAGTTCTTCAGCCATATCTGAAACCTCCAACTCAAATTTCGCGGAATTCGCCGAAAACTTCAACCTGTAAAAACTAATACTAACAACCGCCCTTACTTAAGATTACCTCGTATTCCGGTATCGCCTCCACCGACTTTATCTCAAGCACCGGCCCATCCGAAAAATCAGGGACTGTCCCCGCAGGCAAATCCTGGATATAGTTCGCGTCCGGAAGAAGAGGCTTAAAATAAAAATACATGCCCTTCTCCAAAACTTTCGGCACATACTTCTTCAGACCAATCCACCACGGCCGCGAATAATGAAACTCCCCCATCACCGGCAGTACAGGCTCGCCGTTCATCTCCATATAATAATTCGTAAAGCTCACACTCTCGCCCTGCGGATTACTCCCCCCAAGCTTCAAATGTCCACGGTAAATCTCTTTGCCCGGCTCTCGCAAATCAATCTTGTAAGTCTCCCCAATCGCCTCGAAATTCATCGCCGAAAATACAAGCGCAGCCGCCGCGAGTACGAAATATCTTCTCATCGTAATTTCTCCTTATTTCAATTTCTTATTCTTCCCGGCCCGATATCCTAACCGCGCCGCAGACACTTTGCAAGTCTTTGCTCGAAACCACGCCCCGATTGTGTATAATCACTCTTATGACACTGACCGAAAAGATAAAACAAAAGGCCCTCCAACTCGGATTCGACCTTATCGGCATTACCGACGCCTCTCCCGTTGGCCCTGAACACATAGACCGCTTCAAACAATGGCTAAATTCAGACCACGCCGCCCGGATGTCATATATGCAAAAGAATTTCGAAAAAAGAACACACCCCGCCAAACTCTTCCCACCTGCAAAATCCGTTATCTGCACCGCCCTGAACTACAAACCGCCAAAAACAAAATTCAAACCACCCAAAAAACTCGCCGGAAAAGTTGCGGCCTACGTCCGCTATGAAGACTACCACACCTTTATAAAAAACAAGCTAAGGCTTTTGGCAAACTTCATCGCCCCACTCGCCGGCCCCGATTTCAAATTCAAAATCTGTGTCGATTCCGCCCCCCTCGCCGAACGTGCCCTCGCACAACGCGCTGGACTCGGCTTCATCGGGAAAAACCACATCCTCACAAACCCCACCCTCGGCCCACAACTGCTGCTTGGTGAACTTTTAACCAATTTGGAGCTGCAAACTGATACTCCCATCACCGCTAATTGCAAAGCCTGTAATAAATGCCTCGACGCCTGTCCCACAAAAGCCCTCCAGCCTGATGGCGCCTTCGACGCAAACAAATGTATCAGCTATTTAACCATAGAACACAAAGGTGACATCCTTCCGCTATTAGCTGAAAAAATCGCCGACCGCCTTTTCGGCTGTGACACCTGCCTCCTTGCCTGCCCTTACTCCGATTCGGCCCCACTTTGTAGAGACACCGATTTCAAATTCCACCCCGAAAGGACAAATCTGCACCTCGATTACATATTAAAACTTACGCAGGAAAAATTCGAATCTGATTTTGCCGACTCACCAATGACCCGCACCCCCCTGAAAAAACTAAAATCCACCGCGAAAATTTGCCTCAAAAACTCAAAATCCTGAACCACCTGTCCCCCTTCGCAACGCACACGACGCGCCAATCTCGCCCCATTAATCAATCATTAGTAATCGATAATCAATTAAAAACGTTCCTCTTGATAGTCACTGCGGACGGGATATAATAATAACATTCCAGCTCTGCCGTATGGGAAAAGCTGGAGAGGAGAAAAAAATGAAAAGTAAAACTTTAATCGTTTTGGCCGCACTGGCCATGCTTTTGAATGGTAAAGCGGCTTGTGCGGAAAACTCCGGAGCAAGACGGCTAATCAGCCTGGACGGAACATGGCAAATCGCCCAGGGCGGTATGGACTCTGTCCCGAATAGCTTTGAACATACCGTGCCGGTCCCCGGGTTGGTTGATATGGCAAAACCCCCCTTCGCCGAAGTCGGCCGCAAGAGCGAAAAACGCCAGGCTTTCTGGTATCGCTGCACTTTCAATGTCGAAGGGCCGGTTCCGGACGTTGCTGTTTTGAAAATACACAAGGCAAAATACGGAACCAAAGTGTTTCTTAACGGCTGGCTCGTCGGCGAACATCTGCCGTGTTTTACACCGGCCCTGTTCGATGTGAAGAAATATCTCAAATGCTCCGGCGATAAAAATGAATTGGTCATACGTCTCGGCGCAAACCGAGAATCTCTGCCGGAAGGTATGCCGACCGGCTGGGACTTTGAAAAGTACTTATACATACCCGGCATTTTCGATTCGGTGGAACTAATCCTCACCGGCGCGCCTTACATCGTCAATGTACAGACCGTCCCCGACATTTCAGCCAAAAAGGTTCGAGTAGTCGCTGAAGTGGAAAGCTCCGATAAAACCTGCGATGTGAGTTTAATTTGCCGGGTTACTGAAGCGGCCTCTGGAATAAAAGTCGGTTCCGGCCGGGCCCCGAAAGCAACCCTGGAGAAAAACCAGCGGAAAACTCTCGAAGTCAGCATACCTATCGAAAACTGTCGGCTTTGGTCACCCGAAGAACCTTTCCTCTATCAGCTCGAACTTACCACTGGGGCCGATACCTGGCGCGGCCGTTTTGGGATGAGGTCATTTCGCTTTGACAAGGAAACCGGCCGTGCCCTCTTGAACGGAAAACCATACATTATGCGGGGAACAAATGTTTGCGTATATCGCTTTTTTGAAGACTCGCAGCGTGCCGACAGGCCATGGCGAAAAGAATGGGTGCGCCGCCTCCACCAAAAATTCAAAACCATGCACTGGAATTCGATTCGATACTGTATCGGATTTCCGCCTGAAATCTGGTATCAAATCGCCGATGAAGAAGGCTTCCTTATCCAGGACGAGTTCCCCATCTGGCTGCTCGACCGTGTCCCCGAAAAACTACAAAGCGAAAAGATAATTCCAGAATACACCGAGTGGATGCGCGAGAGATGGAACCATCCCTGTGTCGTAATCTGGGATGCGCAAAACGAAAGCGCTACCGGCGAAACCGGAAAAGCGATACAGGCCGTCCGTCACCTCGACCTGTCCAATCGACCATGGGAGAACGGCTGGGCCGAGCCGCAGAGCACAAGTGACTGTGTTGAATCTCATCCATATCCCTTTATAAAAGTCTGGATGGGCGAAGAACCCTTTCAGTTCAGTGAAATCGCAAACTATTCATCTGTACCCTACCTGCAGGAGCCGCAGAAAAAATATAATCTTCCCATCATCATAAACGAATACGGCTGGCTCTGGCTAAATCGGGATGGAACTCCTACAACATTGACGAAGAAGGTTTATGAGAATTTCTTCCCCGACGGCTCGACCACCGAGCAAAGAAGACTCCGCTACGTCCGATACCTCGCCGCTCTGACCGAATTCTGGAGATGCCATCGAAAGGCCGCCGCCGTCCTCCACTTCTGCGGCCTCGGATATTCTCGCCCGAACGTTATGCCCACACCTCAGGGTGGCGCTACAAGCGACCATTTTACCGACCTGGAAAAGCTTACATTCGAGCCGTACTTCGAAGAATATCTCCGTGACGCCTTTTCACCCGTGGGTATGATGATAAATTTCTGGGGCCAACAGCTTACCGCTGGCGAAAACCGAAAATTTGAGGTCTTTGTAATAAACGACTATGACCGGCAGCAGCGCCGAAATGTTCGCTTTCGTATTATGCTCGGCGACAAAACCATTGCTGAGCAGTTGAGGGATTGTACTGTCGCCCCTCTTGGAAGAGAGATTCTGACCTTTGAGATGCAGGTCCCGGAAAAACCCGGCCAATATCTACTTGTTGCCGAATTCGTCGAAAAAGATGGCAATGTAATCAGGAGCCTGCGCGACTTTGAAATAGCCCCCCAGCCCGAATAGCATCAGTATAAACGCCGAGCAGTCCGACGCAACGGCAGAGATTTACCTCAACCACCCCGTCTTATTATTGTTATCCGCTCACGATGCCGCCAACGATATCCGTCCGGCACCACAACCTCTGCACTTTGAACAGTTGCATTACCCGAATCGTCCACCGCCTCATACGTTATTGTATACACCCTCCCCTCCAGATACCCTGCCCTTTCTGCCCGCAGGTATATCGAACCATCTTCTCCTATAACAATATCATCGCTCGTCGCCCCATCTCCCTTGCCGTCATCCTCTTCACTGCTCGTTATACTAACTAACCTCACTTCCGGCTCATCATCACAGTTATCGCTCACCTCCCATTCTACCGTAATCAATACCATCTTATGGTTCGGCGGCCAAAGCTCATTCGGCTCAACCGTCAAGCTAAACTCCGGCCCGGTAACATCCGCAACCGTTATCGTTACTTCATTATTGTCGAAGGCTCCTGCTGTGTCCGTTACTTCGAGCACGATAATATTCTCACCCAATGGCAGATTACACTCTATAACTTCTCCGCTTCCGAGATAATCCTCGAAGTTCGGGTCACACGCATCGACAACATACCAGTCGAAATCATTTATATCGTCGTTCGTCCCCGGTGCTGAATCCGCATCACTCGAACACGAACCATCCAAAACAACCCTCCCCTCACAATCCTCCCCAGCTTCAACTACCCTGTCCCCACCAACTATACACGCAATAGGTGTGGGTTCAGAAAATAGTGCTATCTGATTAGAATTCACCAACCAAGTTATTTGGCCATTGTTATTAATCTGTGGCCTTATGTTATTCTTATTATTGTTAGTAATTTGACCGCGAATGTTCGAATAAATCTGATAGTCACTACCCTGCCAGACGATTTCTCCCATATCATTGATTGACGGATTAACACCATCACCGATTTTACCTCTGACATTCGACCAGACTTTTCCATCTTCATGCCATACTATCTCGCCATCATTGTTTATGTCAGGTCCCCTCTTATGAGGATATGGATGATCATTTGTTATTACTCCACGCTCAGTTGAGATAATATCATACAAATTATTGGTTAGAGGATTACGATAAGACACATAGGCTACTTCCCCACTATCATTGATTGCACACCAGCGATTTCTTGTAGATTTTGGACTGTATGTTAAGCGACCTCTTGTATTTGACCAAATCTCCTCAACTCTCTCACCAAATCTCCATAAGTTCCTGTTGTACACGATTTCACTCTCATTGTTTATTCTATGCGTGTCGTAGTATGGATCCAGTGACCTGCCTAGGTATATAAGACCGCGAAGATTTGATTGTATTCCATTTGCTGATTGTCCCCCATCTCCAAATCGCCAGATGATTTCTCCGTCATTATTGATGTCGGGATCCCTGTCCTTTGGGCCATCGCTTATCTGCCCTCGCATATTTGAGTATATCATGTAACCCTGAACATCATCTTTGTGACTCCATACTACTTCTCCATTGTCGTTAATGCGGGGACGACTAAGATTTGTACCAGTGGCAATGATAGTAATTGACTCGGAATATGAAAAACTATGGTCTGTTATCATTAAATCATTCGGTATAATCCGATCTTGGCTTTCATTCACCATTGAACATAGATCTATTTGTGACTCTGGATTACCATATCTTGCAACATTTGATATTCTCACCTCATCGATCTTAAGACCTGTACTTGTACCACAGAAACTACCTCCCACAAAGACATTATAATTCGGCAAAGTCTCCGGAGTCAATGTTGTGGTCATGCAAGCAACTCGCAAACCATCTACATATAGTTCGGTACACTGCCCATTACGATAAACACCTGCCAAGTGAACCCACAGACCAACAAGAGGCGAAATGTCAGATTGAATCATAACACTATTATTAGAATCCTCAAGTTGAAAACATGCTTTACCACTCTCTATAAATAAACGATAGGGACTGGGACCATTTGCATCCTCGCTGCAGTGACAAACCAGATTATACCTGTCACTGTTTGACTGAAATAACACCCATGCCTCCACTGTCCAATCACCCTCTGTTCCGTTACAGTCGATGATGCAGTTTTCCGGGCCATTTTCGCTTCTGACAGTTATGGCTTTTCCTCGGAAGTCTATATCGCGGTTGCCGGTGCCGGTGTATCTGCCGTCTTTGACGAGGACGGTATCGCCATCGTTGGCATCGCTTATGGCGGCCTGGATGTTGTTGAAATCGGCCGGGCCGTCATCGTCAACGGTGATGGTTTTGGCGATGCAGGGGCAGGTGAGCATTAGAAATACGCAGATTAGTATTATATTACGCATCTTTCACTCCTTTTTCATTGATTGGGGGGTATTATCAATTTATTAGATGCGCAAAAGGCTTTTGCTGTTCTGTATTTACGGTCTTTTTTATAAATTTTTTCAAAAAGACCCAAATAAACTTAAAAAGTTGACTTTTCGCCCTCAATTCACCTTCAATCAAATCTGTTGGTACCCAAAACCAAAAATCCATTTTTTCAAATTTTTTTAATCCCTTGTAGCCAAACAACTTACAAATTTTAACCCCCTTAAAATTCCACGAATTTTCAATCAAATGCGCAAGTTCGCCCTATTAGGGAAACCTCTCTTTAAAATCCCCCCTCAGGAGATACTCTATGATTCATCCCCTTTTTAGCGCGGAGCTTTTCTTGGATACAAGGCTTAACCAAGCTAACCAATTTGCCCAATTTGCCTTTTCAATCGTTTTGAACTTAATTATGCAAAACAAACCCAATTTATGCGGTTTTCAGGCCGTAAAGGGCGATTGTGAAGAAAAACAAACCCAAACAAACCCAATTCAAACCCAAAACAAAGCCAATTCCAGCCTCTCAGCCCCCTATCAAAGCCAAAACAAACCCAATTCAAACCCATTTGCGGCAAATCGAAATGAATATAAAATGTGCGAAACTCCCCTTATCGAGGCTTTATCACCATCTGCTCACGGAATACCTTCCCGCTAAGATAGTCCGTAAACACCACCTTCACCACCAGCTCCTCGTCCCCCTCTACCAGCCCGCCGACATCGAAAATCAAACGGTAATTTATCGTTATCATCGTCGCAAACCATTGCTGCCTGAGGCCTTGCGCATCCACGTGCCACTTGCCGATAAGCGCCTCTCCCTCACCACGAGCCAGGTCCCACAACTCAATATCAGCCGTCCCACTCGCCTTAACCGCGTCCCCCTCTCCGTCCTCCGGCTTGAGATACACAATCAATTTCTCCTTCTTACCGTCACCGTCCTTGTCATAAAGGTTCGTAAACCTCGTAAGCTTAACAGCTTGCAAATCATAAACATTTTCCAGCCTCACCTCCGCCTCCAGGCCCGACAGCACTTGTATCTGCTCTCGCGACTGCGCAAGCTCCTCACTCAGCTGCACATTTTCCGCCCGAAGCACCTCCATCTCATCCACCACCGGAGCCCCCTCCTGCGCATTCTCACAACCGGCAAAAAAGCAAATTACAACCGCTGCAAAAATTATTTCTGTCCGTTTCACTTCCCCAACCCTTTTCAAAAAAAAGAACTTACAAAAAGAAACTTAATCTTCCCGCTTGGAACTTTTCATAATCTCCGGAGCCTTCTGCAGAATCCTGTCGACCAGCCCGTACTCTATCGCCTCATTCGCTTCCAGCCAGAGATTCCTGTCGCAGTCTTTTTCTATTTTCTCCGCATCCTGACCCGTATGCTCGGCCAAAATCTTATACAGCCTCGACCTGAGACGCAATATCTCCTGCGCCTCGATTTCCAAATCCGTCGCTGGCCCTTCTACTATCCCCATTATCATCGGCTGATGAAGCAAAATCCTGCTGTTCGGAAGCAGCGAACGTTTCCCCGCCGTCCCGCCAGTTACCAGAACCGCTCCCATACTCGCTGCCTGACCTATGCAATACGTTGCCACATCACACCTTAAAAACCGTATTGTATCGTATATAGCCAGACCTGCAGTAATCGTCCCGCCCGGCGAATTAATATAAAAGTGAATATCGTTTTTGCTGTCCTCGTTACTCAAAAACAGCATCTGCGCGATAATCAAATTCGCCGTATCATCGTTTATCGCACCGCCGAGAAATACTATCCTGTCTTTGAGCAGCCGCGAATAAATATCGTACGCCCGCTCGGTCCTGCCGCTTTTCTCAATCACTATTGGTACCAGGTTTTGGTTAACTGCCATAATCTCTTGTCCTTTATGTATTTAAATAAATCCGCTTTCTGTGATGTTAATCCGCTATTTGCTTTCCTTAGATTTCTTGTCGTACTTTTTTTTCTCTTTTTCCTCGTGGAGCACCTCGTCTATCAGCCCATATTCTTTTGCCTCGTCTGCTGTCATATATCTGTCACGTTCGGTCTCAGCTGCAATTTTCTCAGTCGATTGCCCACTATGCCTTGCAAGTATCTCGTTTATCATTGCTTTGGCCTTTAGAATTTCTTCGGCCTGAATCTTGATATCCGCCGCCTGACCAGTAACACCGCCCCAAGGCTGATGGAGCATGACCTTTGCGTGCGGCAGGGCATATCGTTTGCCCTTTGTTCCCGCTGCCAGTATCACCGCTGCGCCGGATTGAGCCCTGCCTATGCAGTAAGTAGCCACCGGAGAACCCACAAACCGTATCGTATCGTAAATCGCCATCGTGTCATCAACGCTGCCGCCCGGCGAGTTGATATAAAGGCTTATTTCGGTGTCTCGTTTGAGGTTGTCCAGGTACAGCATCTTCATTATAACTTCGGCGCCTCTGGCGTAAGATATTTCACCTATCATAAAAACAATCCGGTTCTCCAGCAGCATATCGTCGAGGCTCATCTGGCGGTACTGCTGGTACTGGCCGTACTGATTGTAAATCTCCGTAATTCTGGCCTCTGTGGAACCTCGGGAAGCTTTTGTGATTTTTCCACTTGGATGTTCAATCAACATTTATTTTTTCCTCAATTAAAACAAAACCTGTTTAACATCTGAAAAACGCCCCTTTTTTGCAAGTTTTGTGCAAAGTTAGGTTACTATAATATCGGATAATTTTACCTGGCAGTTTTCTTTTCAGCCACTTTTTTGGCTTTTACAGACTGTTTTTTTCCTGTAGCACTGGTCTTTTTCACGGTTTTTTTGGTAACTTTTTTTGCTTTTTTAGTCGTTTTTTCCGCTTTCTTTGTAGTTTTTTCGGGTTTTTTGGCCTTTTTTCCAGCTTTTACTTCAGTTATTTTCGCAGATTCGAGCAGCTTGGCAATACATTTGTCTTCGCGTATCTGGAGTCTGAACTGGGCAAGCGAGCCGTTGCGTGTCATCTCCTCTCGCATTCTTTCGGGACGTTGTCCCTGCTGAATAGCAAGCTGGGCGATGTGGCCGTTAAGCTCTTCCTCGGTCACTTCGATTTTGAATTTCTCGGCGATTTTGTCAATTATGAAGAACGTTTTTAGCTGCTGCTTTGCCTGGTTATCGCTGCCGGCCTGGAGTTTTTGCATTTGCTCTTCGATTTGTTCGCGGCTGAGCCCCCGCCTGATAAGGTCAGCGTATTGCCTTTGCAGCAGGGTTGTTGCCTGGTCGGCAACAACATCAAGAGGCAGGTCGAAATCGGTGTTATCGAGCATATATTCGTAAATCTGCTCGGTCATTTCCCTTCTTGCCTGCTGTTCGAGGCGGCCCTGTAGTGAGTCGCGTATTTTCTCCCGCAGCTCGTTTTCATCTTCCACAACGAACCTCTTTAGGAAGTCTTCGTTCATTTCAGCGGGCTTTAGCCACTTGATGTCCTTGATTGTAATTTTGATGTTCACCTTTTTGCCGCGATATTCCTCTCTGAAGTAGGTTTTTGGTACATCAACGCTTGTTTTTTTGGTCTGGCCCGGCTTGGCACCTGCGAGAAGCTCATCAAGATTTCCTACGGGGATTCCGCCGACAAAGCCGTTGTGCCTTGCATATATTTCAACGTTGTCGAGCTTCTCTTCTTCGGCCACATCTTCGGCTTTTACAATCGCGTCGGCAATTATCTGGTCATCAAGCTCAACAGTTCCGGTGTCTCGTGGTGTCCAGACGCCCGACCATTTGAGCAATTGCTCGATTTCCCTGTCGATTTGGTCGTCGGTGACTTCGAGTTTAGTTTTATTTACCGGTATTCCTTCGAGTGCGGGCAGCTTGAATTCGGGCCTTACTTCGACCTCAAACTCGAATTTCAGGGGGCCGCTTTCGGGCAGTTCTATTTTGTCAAAATCGATGTCCGGCTCACTGAGGGAATCCAGCTCGTTGTCCTTTAAGGCCGAATCACTGGCGTCGGCCAATAATTTGAGCTTTACCTGCTCGACAACCTCTTTGCCGAACCTCTTTTCCAGGAGCCTTCTCGGGGCGCGGCCTCTTCTAAACCCCGGGACCTGTGCGTCTTTGCGCAGGTTGCCGTACTGCTCATCCGTAGCGGCCTTTACAGACTGTTCGGGTATCTCTATACAGACTTTTTTCTTGCAAGGGCCGGAGTCTTCGAGTTCAATAATGTTCTTTGGCGTTGTCGCTTCCTGCTCTTTTGCCATTTCGGTGCTCCTAAAGATTGTGTGTTTTACGGCTTCGAATAATAACAAACAAAAAAGGCATCAGGAACACATATTTCCCTTAGCCAGATACATGTGATTTCCCGGCCCGGATTCCCCCGGACCTTAGCATACCAGCGACCAACGCCAAACTACTGTGCTTAGCCGGTAACTCGCTGATACTATATACTGTGTCCTCATGTTCTTAGAGTTTACCAAAAGCGGGCGATGAGATTTGAACTCACGACATTCACGTTGGCAACGTGACGCTCTACCACTGAGCTACGCCCGCAATAACCGTGTCTTAAGTATAAAAGCAATTTATGGTGTTGCAAGCGGTTTTTTACAAAATTTTCGGGATTTACGGCCAGCGGTTGGGTCTTAAAGCCGCCTTTGATTATTTACCTCAAAGCACGGGGTAATCCGCCCTGAACCGCTGAAAACTGGTAAGCGTTGTTTTTAGGAAAAATTAGCTTGCGGCCGGTCATTGCCGCCGTGATATAATACTTGTAAACAAAGCGGGGTCATGAAATTTCGGAAAGGACAGAAAGATGGCTGCTAAAAAATCCGGCGTGATTAAAGTGTTTATATATCTTTCTTCGTTTTTGCTGTTTTCAATCATTGCCGTTTCGAACAACTCCTTGTGGCCGGTAGTCGCTTTTGCCGACGAAGGAGAAACGGCAGGGGCCAATAAAGAAGCTGAGCCGAACGAATCCGGAAAGGAAAAAGTGCCGCGTCCAGACCACAGCCATGCGGCATTTTCCGAGCGTGTGGAGGAAAGAGAGAAGATGGTGGCCCGGCAGATTAAGGCACGCGGAGTAGATGACCCGAATGTACTTGCCTCTTTGCGTACCGTGCCGCGTCATAGGTTTGTCAGGCATGATGATTTGCGTCGAGCTTACAGTGACCAGCCTATGCCTATAGGCAAGGGACAAACTATCAGCCAACCTTATATCGTGGGCTATATGACAGATGTGCTTGAGCTCAACTCGGAGTCGAAGGTAT
>Ga0209976_10000576_pt1 | contig 23511 bp, 21 predicted proteins | sample SumtaG_FD_182806 | JGI IMG/M metagenome (GOLD analysis project Ga0209976, IMG submission 182806) | Deep subsurface microbial communities from Indian Ocean to uncover new lineages of life (NeLLi) - Sumatra_00157 metaG (SPAdes) (version 2) | ecosystem: Environmental > Aquatic > Marine > Oceanic >...
CTAATTAAAGCTATAGCTTTTGCTATTACTTCTGGTTGTGGAGTTTCAAATTTTACCTTAGAATTTTTTGGGGGAATTAACGCAATCACAACTATTAGTGAAGGATTTAAAAGTGTCTCTTTAATGAACTTTATTGATTCTATTTCTTTATGGAGTTTACCAAAATGTAATCCCACACAAACATGGGGAACAACACTTAAATTATATTTTTGTAATAACTCAATTGCTTTCCTATACTCATCCAAATCAACATCTAGATGATAAATATCTCTAATAACTTCTTCATCCATATTTACATCAAAAGAGACTATATCCACATTAGCTTCAGTAAGTTTTATTGCAGTTTCCTCTTTCAGTAGTCCAGTATGAGTGTTTATAATCAAATTAGTTTCTTTCTTCACTTTTTTAATGGTATCTAAGAAGTTTAATAAAGGTACCGATCCATCTAAATCACTTCCCCCAGAAATTAAGGCACCTATTCCATCATTCTTAGATAGATTTAGTAAAAATTGTTCTAAATCTTTTTCTCCTAATATCTGTTTCATACCTTTCAAATATTTCTTGCTACAATGTTCACAATTTAAAGCACATTCACTTCCAGTTATACTTATAGCAGGGAATTTCTTAGTAGGGTTATAAATCTTTAAGATGTTTCCAAAATTACTCTCTGTTATATTCTGAGCTAGAGTAAAGAATGGCTCTAAATACTTAGATTCTAAGTTTAAAAATTCTGTATAATCTGCCCATGTAGCATCTCCAGATTTTATTCTATATAATAGTTTTTGAATATCACTCATATTTTTTTAACCATTTTTCATTTGAATATTTATCTTTCACTAATATTTCTGCTAACTTTTTCTCATCCTGAGTAAGAGATCCTTCCTCTAATTCTATTCCTAAAGACTTCTGAAAACCTTTTTCTAAAGAATCTATTAATTTATATTCATCATAATTTTCAATTTGATTTTTGATACCAATGCATTTAGCACGAACTGATCTAACCATCCGGGACTTCCCAACATTTTCTGGAGCTCTTAGTACTGAATACATCAATTCTGGATCAATGTCTAACAGAATCGTTCCATGTTGCAAAACATAGCCTTTTCTCCTTACCTGTGCATTTCCAGAAAATTTTTTTCCATCTAATAATATAGCGGGACAATGGATGATATCCTTTTCAGTTTTCAATCCGTAGATCATTAATCCAAAAACAATTCCCTGTGTAATAACCTCAAACTGATCAACGACTTTTTTAGCACCTAAAGCCTCTAAAGTTTTTATAGGACAGACAATTGAATATGTTAATTCTCGTTTCTCATCGTGAAAAACAGCACCTCCTCCAGTTATCCGTCTAACGATATTAAATCCTTTTTCCTTCGAAAATGTTGTATCTATTTCATCTTTTAAACTTTGATTTCTCCCAATGCTTGACGTTGACGGTTTCCATTTGTAAAACCTTAAAGTATTAGGTACATCTTTTTTAATAGCCATATTGAGTATAGCTTCATCTAAAGCCATATTCCAGTATCCGTTTCTAACTTCCAGAGGTAAAATTCGCCAGCTATTCATATTCACTCAAATTATTCCTAATTTACAAGTTCATTTAATAAATCATAGATTTCTTCATTCTCGCTTTCTTTTACCTTTCTAGGATAATTATATATAGGTCCTGACGGTTTTGAGGTGTAATAGGGACGATTACATCCAGGACATCCTGAAGTTAAGAATGCATCTGTATCGTTTATAATATCTTTTAATTCTTTTTTACTAATATTAAAACGCACAATATCTCCTTTAGTGTTAAAAGTAAAATCTTTTCGAGTTTTCTCTTGATTAACAATAAGGTACCTTCCCAATTGTAATTTCCTAAAGTTTGGAAGAGACGGTTGACTAAAGTCTTCAAACTTTGTCCCTTTAACTGGAGTAAAGGCGAAAAGGGATACTAGAATTTTCAAATTATGTAGATCTTCTATCCGAAATATGGCATCTTTTTCGCTCTCACCTAAACCAATTATTAGGTGAGTGCTAACGTATCCTTCTGAAAAAATTTCTAACGCTTCCACTAAAGTTTTGTAGTGTTGATCCCACTTATATGGACCATCTACATCATCACCCTTGATTCTATTAAAAATTTCCGGAGTAGTCCCATCTAATGCAATTCCAACCCTTTGGACACCAGCTTGTTTTAATTCACTTAACTTATCTTTTGACATGGGGGGTAATGCAACAGAAATCGGGATTTCGATAATGTTCCTAATCTGAGTGATAATTTCCATTAGATTTCTAAAATTTTCAGGATAATTAAGAGTCTGGATGCAGATTCTTTTAAATTGCTTTGATGAAGGCAAAGATTTCAACTTTGTTAAGTAATCTTTAAATAGAAATATTGGCCATGTAACTCGAGAAAGCAATTCGTCAGAGCTTTTCGACGACTTTGCTTGCGGGCAATACCCACAATTTGCCGTACAACGTCCTTCCTTATAAGTCATAATATAGCAGGTTGTCGGGGGATCTTTGAGTTTAGTTATCTTCCTTAATCCTAAAACGGAAGCACTCCCTATTGATACCCTTAATTTTTCAACTTTCACAACTCTCCCTAGTTAAGAAGCAAAATTAAATTTTATTCCTTCAATTTATAATTTTTTTAAGTCATTATAATTATTTTTGTTTTAAGAAACATCAGAATTTCTCTAATAATCTTTCTACAAAAAAATTTATTGAATCAAGTATTTAAATATTAAATATAAAGTATACCCCTAATTTCAAAAAAGTGTTAATGTTTTATGGTAGAATATAACCCAAAAATAATTGAAGAAAAATGGCAAAAAAAGTGGGAAAATGACAAAATATTTGAAGTTAAAAAAGATCCAAATAAGAAAAAATATTACGTATTGGAGATGTATCCATACCCCTCAGGGAAACTTCACATGGGGCACCTAAGAAATTATACTATTGGTGATTGCTATGCCAGATTTAAACGAATGAACGGTTTTAATGTTCTTTATCCTATGGGTTATGACTCGTTTGGGATGCCTGCAGAAAACGCTGCAATTAATCATGGAGCTAATCCAGAGGATTGGACGAAAAGAAACATAGATACAATGAAAAAACAACAGAAAAGGATAGGGTTATCCTATGATTGGTCAAGGGAAATTTATAGCCATAACCCTAATTATTATAAATGGGACCAATGGTTTTTTTTAAAGATGTTGGAAAAGGGATTAGCCTACAGACAAGAAAGTTATGTTAACTGGTGTCCAACATGCGCTACAGTATTAGCTAACGAGCAAGCTCAAGGAGGAAGATGTTGGAGATGCAACACCGTTGTTGATCAAAAATTTTTAACACAGTGGTTTCTTAAAATAAGGGAGTATGCTGATGAATTGCTCGAAGGGTTAAATAATGTTGATTGGCCTGAGAAAGTAAAAATTATGCAACGAAATTGGATTGGTAGATCAAAAGGAACTATTATAAAATTCCCAATTGTCAAAGAAGATAATACAATCGATATTTTTACAACAAGACCTGATACTCTTTATGGAGTCACGTTTATGGTTTTCGCTCCCGAGCATCCTTGGGTTCATAAATGGGTGAAGGGAACTAACTATGAGAAGGAGTTCAAAAAGTTATACGATGAAGTAACGCACCAAGATAAATTCGAAAGAACCGATATAGAGATAGAGAAAAAAGGCATGTTCATTGGTAAATATGCGATAAATCCAATGAATAATGAGAAAGTGCCTATTTTTATTGGTAATTTTGTTATTTATGAATATGGGGCGGGTGCTGTTATGGCAGTTCCCGCACATGACCAAAGAGATTTTGAATTCGCAAAAGAATATGAAATTCCTATTAGAATTGTAATTCAACCACATGATTATGAGTTAAACTTAACTAAAATGAATAGAGCTTATGAAGGTGATGGGATTCTTGTAAATTCTGATGAATTTAGCGGGATGGAAAATCATTCTGCGATCAGTGCTATTTCTGAAAAATTAAATGAAACTAGTATAGGGTATGCTACAATTAATTATAAACTAAGAGATTGGGGGATTTCTCGTCAACGTTATTGGGGTTGTCCAATCCCCATAATTTATTGTGAAAAATGTGGTATGGTTCCAGTACCATATGAAGATTTACCAGTTTATTTACCAAAAGATGTTTCCTTTACAGGAGAGGGTAACCCCTTAGAAACAAGCAAGAAATTTGTGAATACAAAATGTCCTTCATGTGGGGGAAATGCAAAACGCGAGTGTGACACTATGGATACTTTTGTAGATAGTTCTTGGTATTTTTTCTCCTTTTGTGATCCTCCTACTGTGGATTCAGATATCCCATATAAAAAAGATGCTGTAAATTATTGGGGAAATGTTGACCAATATATAGGTGGAATTGAACATGCTGTTATGCATTTAATCTACGCAAGGTTCTTCACTAAAGTTTCCCGGGATCTTGGTCTACACAAATTTGAAGAACCTTTTCAATCCCTACTTACACAGGGAATGATTAATAAGGTTCATCCATATTGTCCTAATTGTAATGCTTTCCTAATGGAAGCCGATTTAGAACAAATGAAGTGTAAGAAATGCGATAATACAAACTTAATTGAAAAATCCGTAAAGATGAGCAAAAGTTATGGAAATACAGTAGATCCCGGTGAGATTATTGATAAATATGGAGCAGACGCAGCAAGGTTCTTTATATTATTTGGAGCAAGTCCTTCCTCAGGATTAGAATGGTCCGATGAGGGTGTTGATTATGCTTTTAGGTTTATAAAGAATACTTTTATACTATTAACAGAACCTCCAAAAAATATAAGGAAGCATATAACAATTAGAGATACTCTGATTAAGTATTATTTGAATAAAACTCTTAAGGAATTAACATATAATATGCAGAATTTAGACATAAGAAATGCAGTAAATAATTTAATACAATTTGTATCAGAACTTGGTAAGTATAAAGCAGAAGGAATAAAAGAAGAAATTTTCGAAGAATGTCGAGAAAAACTAGTCATAATTCTTCATCCAATTGCCCCACATATGACTGAAGAAATTTGGGAAATCATTGGTAAGAAAGGATATTTAAGTCAAAATCCCTGGTCTGAGTTTAATAAAGACATTTTAACAAAAGAATCAGATCATAAGTGGAAATTGATGAATAATATTTTCGATGATATTAATAATATAAAAATAGCGATGAGAAAAGAGAAATTAAATTTTATTTCAATTATCATAGCAGATGAGTGGAAATTGAAATTTTATAAGAAATTAATGTCATTGATAGAAATAACTAAAAATCATGGAGAAGTTATGAATAAATTGATGCAAAATAATGAATTAAAGAAATATAGTAAACAAATCGGTAAAATAGTGAATAGAATATTAAGAAATATTGGTAAATTTCCAAAATTTTCTTTATCTACTGTTGAAGAATATGAATTTTTCGATGAAATTAAACCAGTTATTGAAATAAAGTATGAATGTAAAGCAAAAGTAATTTTTGAAAAAGATTCGTCTGAGCAAAAAGCATCTCAAGCACTCCCAAGTAAACCAGCTATTGTCATCTCATGATATATTTTAGATATTTCGATTTTTACCTACACTTTAGTGTGTGGGTAATATAATTTTATTAATTTAAGATTAGATAAATTATTTTTATTCAGAAAATATTTAATCTAATTAACAAGTGGATCTAATTAAATCCTAAGAAAAACACCTAAGAATATAAAATAAATGACAATATATGAGCTCAGTATTATATCAACTACTGGATTCCCATATTTCAATAAAATAATCAAACCCATACCTGAAGGGGTAAAAATTTTTCTTAGGTTTTTTGATTTTTCCGCTGATAAATCTATTATTCATGACCAATTAGATCCCGAATCAAAATTTGATCTTACTGCTGGTTTAATTTCTGCATTATTCGAATTTGCCCGAAATATTGATAAAAAAATTGAAAGATTGGAATTTAAAGCTAAGAAATCTATCGAAAAGGAAAAAATTCCAGATGAAAAAATACAATTTAAGGGAGACGTATTGGTTACAGCACAAACAGAATCTTTTTTGCTTCATAAATCAGTGCGAGAAAAGATTAGATTAATCTATAATAATTTCATAAACTCTAAAATACCTCTCGATTCCGCGGATTCAATTATAGTAAATGAAGAAAATAAGATAATTGATATTTTAACTGATTCAAAAGCAAGAAAACTATTGCTGATCACGAAAGTGACGTTAATCACACTGCAAACGACTTTTTGAGTGAAATGAAAGATTATGGTCTATGGGGGATATGTATAACGTCATTTGATCTTTCCCCAATAGTTGCTTACGGCAAGAAATATTCTCTTAAGCATGTAAATGAAATCCTAAGGCACATAAGTTATATCCCTGAAATTGATCCTTTAGAATGGATATACAGACAATCTTTTTTTTCTGATGAACAAATTCAAGTCTGTTTGATCAAATCAGGTATAGGACCAACTGTTGAAGAATCTTTATTTGAGCCCTATTTTTATCTACTATTTGCAGATCCTCAAAGCTATTTTGGAGAATTTCCAGCTAAGCTAACTACAGCCTTTAATAGTATTCTTGGATAAAAAGCTTAAAAATTAAAAAGATATTAGACTATTGAAAACTTTTCTCAGCAGCTAAAACTATCTCAGCTAAAGACTCTGATTGAAGGGAGGCACCTCCAACTAATCCTCCATCAATATTCCCTTTACTAAACAGAACTTCAGCATTATTTGGCTTTACAGATCCCCCATATTGTATTCTAATTGAATCTGCTGTCTCCTGATCATATTTCTGAGAAATTAAATCGCGTATAAAAACATGTATCTCTTCTGCTTGCTCCGGAGTGGCTGTTTTTCCTGTACCAATTGCCCAGATCGGTTCATAAGCTATTACCGTTTGGATCATCTGATCTTTCTTAAGGTTTTTAAGGGAGTTATTTATTTGGGATTTTATAATATCCTTAGTTCTCCCTGCTTCTCTTTCTTCTAGATGTTCCCCAATACATACTATAGGTCTTAAGCCTATAGATAAAGCTTTCTCTAATTTATTGTTAATCAATTCATCTGATTCATTGAAAATATTTCTTCTTTCACTATGCCCAAGTAGAACATATTCCACTCCAATATCCTTTAAAAATTTTGGTGATATTTCACCAGTAAAGGCTCCCTTTTCTTCATAATACATATTCTGAGCTCCAATCTTAATGTTTGAGCTCTTTAATATTTCATAAGCACTTACTAATGCTGTATATGGAGGAAAGATTACAACATCAACATTTAATATGTCTTTTATTAGAGGGGCAAATTTCATCAGCATCTCTTTAGAATCTACCGGTGTACCTTTATTCATTTTCCAATTTCCCCCAACTATTGGTTTTCTCATCATCCTTAACCTCAAATTATTTTTCAATTTTAATAATACAAATTTTCGTTATAAATCAATTAAGCTACAAAAACTATTAAACTCTAACGGAAAATTTAAAAAATAAAATCAAAAAGAAAGAATAAGAATTATTCAGATTTAGGTAGTTTTTCAGGCAATTTAGTAGCTTCCAAGAGCTTTTTTACCTCATCAATATCAGGTGCTATTATCGCTGGTAAACCTAATTGTGTTCGCCTTCTTTCAATAGCAGGTTGCGGAGGAATTGCTTTCCCATACTCTAAAACTGCTGATGCTTGACCGGTATAATGAGTAGGGGCTTCACCTCTCTCTACACTCATATTTTTTAAAATCGTGAAGATTTCTGTTAATTCAACTTTTTGGGGACATACTTCATCGCAAGTATCACATACACTACACCCCCAAATATTAAAAGAATTTTCTGCTCCAAATATTTTCTCTTTAAGACCTAATAGTGCGTCTAAAATTAAACGTCTTGGGTTATACCTACCCTCAGTAACTTGCGCTACTGGACATGCCCCACTACAAGTTGCACATTGATAACAATATGCTAAGGTACTACCAATCTCGTTTCCAAGAATTTGGTTTCTGAAATCAAAATCTATAGTTGCCATTTGGACTAATCTGTTTATCTTATTATTATTATGTAGTATAACTTATTGTCGATTTTAAAATTAATTCTTTTAAAATTTTGCCTTAAAATTGGGAGGAAGACCACTGAATAAAAATTTGATTTTGAAACTTTTTTCTTTTAAATTCTAAATGAAATTAATAAAAGCAATTAAATATTTATTCTCACAATTATATTTTGCACATAACTGATAGCAAATTACTTTAAAATTGAAATAATATGACTAAAATCGAAGAACTTAAAGAATTTGGACTTGAAATCCCAGATACTATGAAAGAAGGTAAGGTCATTTTAGATGTATACACTGAAATTTGAGTGAATCCCTCACTCAAACAGGATTGGTGTGGACCTTGCAAATTTTTAAGCCCGATTCTAGAAAAACTAAAGGAAGAAGGATTAATAAAACTATTGAAAGAGGACTTAGATAAAAATAGACCTCTCGGCAATAGATTCGGCGTGACCGCTATACCCACTCTTATTTTTTTTAAAAACGGTGAACTCTTGAATCACCCGATAGAGATTCAAGGTCAATTGCTGGTAAAAAATGGGTTAATGGTGGGGGCTAGTGGAGAGCCTATTATGAGACAGGTAATCGAAAAGATGTAGTTTTTATTAAGAAAATCCTATTCTTTTCATTTTCATTTTTTTATATCTTCAAGTAAAGAGACATTCTTAATTCAAAAATTTTAAAGATAGAATCAGAAATCATACTAATAATCTGTTAAATAGATTACAAATTTTTTATTTAATGTCATTTTTTCAATATTAAATTTAACAAAGGATTGCATAATAGAAAGATGAATTATTCAAGGGCAGATTTAACGCAAACGGATGCAACCATGAACCAAATGAGAAATACAGTTTATGAATTAGCTCGATTCATGGGGAAAAATGGGATAGCAGATTTAAAGGATAAATTAAGGAAGATGGGAAAAAATATTGCCAAAACTTACATCCGATATTGGAAACCAACAGATGAAGTTAATATATCCAATTTAAAAGATGTTATTACAACAATTTATCAAAAAATTCTCAATAGTTCTGTTTCTATTGAACTATTTAATGTTGAAAAATTAATTAAAGTTCAAGATTATAAATGTGCTTTATGTAAGTATCAATATGATGATGTAGAAATAGCCGGGTGTGAGATTATTTTAGGAATGATTTCTGAAATCATAAACCTTATCAATAAAGATGTAAAAAATGAATCTTCTGTATTTATCGAACCCTTTGAAGTAGCAGAATCTCGAGCATTTGGGAATAAAGTGTGTATTCAAGTATATCAATACAAAATCGGTGGGAGGGGCTAGAAATGGGTGCTTTTCAATGGTTAATGAAAAAAATTACTAAAGTATTTGGGCATTCTACAAATGCTCTGTTTTACACACTACTCTATAGAGAAATACTTAAGGAGATAAACGAAGTTACTAAAAAAGAAGAAGATAGTATCATAATTTTAAAAGAATTTGGGAAGAGGGCAGCATACGAATCATGTGAACGTCATTCAAGCATCTTTAAATTTATGCCAGGATCCCCTAAAAAGATCTTAGAATATTTCGAGATTCTTTGGGTTGTTGTATTTGGAAAAGAGTTAGATAATTATTCCTATGAAGAAATTTCTAAAGAGGGGGCAAAGTATAACGATTATATTTTGAAAATCAACCAGTGTCCTATATGTGCCGGATATGGTCAAGATATTGAAGATACTTTTGATTTTAAAAAAATAAAAAATGAGGAAACAGAAGGATTAGCTTGTGGATTAAGTGGGATGCTGGAAAGTGTTGCGAATTATATACTAAAAGTAAAAAGAAATGATTATAGAATTCAAATAATTGAACAAACCTGCTACGCAAAGGGCGGAGATTCACTACAATTTACCTGTAAAATATATGACTACAAGCAATGGAAAGAACTTAAGGATTCAAAAGATCAAGAAAAACATACAATAGATGCTTATTTTGGAGAAGGCTTAGATGAAGAAATTATTCAAGAAACAAAACTGGACATTATTGATAAACTCCAAGATGTTATCTCAATTGATAAACTAGAAGAATATCTTGATGAACCACTTGAAACCATCAAGGAACGTGTTTCTGATATTATTAGAGATAAATTGAACATGGAGCCTGATCATTTTTTTGATTATTTTAGAAATTATGAGGATGATATGATTAGAATAATTGGGTATCTAGGAATTCATCTTCTAAACGAATATGGTGGAATATTAGAAAAATCTCTCAAGAATGAGTGGATTGCAAAAATTTTTGGATATTTCTTTAAACAAGTTAAAGAAATGGTTTTATTATTCATTCCGTTGGATGTGATCCGAGACTATAATGAATTATTAGTAAATTTTTTAGAAGGGCTAGCACCAAGCGAAATGGTTGAAAATATTAAAAAATTTACAGGAAAAGATACTATAAATTTACTCTTTGAAGGAGCCCAAATGGCTCTTGAAAACTTAGGAATTGCATTCACGGAATTAAAAGACAATATCTGGGAAGAATTAAAGAAAGAAAGAGAAGATGGATTGATCTCATCTGAATCGACACCAGTTGATAAAACTCGTGAAAGAATCCCCCATATTATCAATATCTTTCAAGAAATATTAATGATAATTACAGATATTCTTACCTTACCAATTCGTGTACTAATTTCTGAAAGCCATTATGGGTTAAAAACAGCAATAAACTCGGTCATATCCGAAGAAGAAGGATTATATGGCTCAATAAGGGGACGTATTGACAAAGTCTTTGATCGGATCGAAGAAATTAGAAAGTAATCTTTAAATTCTTTTCATTAACCTTTTCCTTTTCTTCAATGTATACATCATAGAACAAATTGACTATGTATTGGTAAAAAAATCGTTCTCGTAAAACATCATAATGTGATTTTCCTTTTAAGCTTGTTAGTTTCGCTATATCCTCAGATTTAATTTTCCCTTTTTCAACTAAGTCCATACGTGTTATAAATTGATCTTTTAATTTAATCTTTCTAAGGATTAATGTAACAGCTTTGGAAATTTTATCTATAATATCTTCTAATTCAGATTTTTGAATTTGTTGGAATCCATCAATTTGGTACAAGTAGTGCTTAATTTTTTTTAAAATTGAATCCTTATCATAGTAATTAACTATTTCCTTATTACTCAAAATCTCTGTTAAAAAATCAATGATTCCCTGCTTAATGTCGATTTTTATATCCAGATTTGATAATTCCTTATCCAATTTGCCCAAGAATTTATTTCTTAGAAATTGTTTAAATTTTATTATAATAGCTTCAGATTCTTTTTGATCTGAGCATATTTCAATGATTTCTCCATTAGGTGTAGAATAAGTAAAACCTAAACCTTGCGGTCCTAAACCTCCAAGAAGAACCATTGAAATGCTATAGAAATTATAGTTATCCTTTGCCATAATGTTGTCTAAATTTATTAAAATATTTTCAGGTGATATAAAATGCTTTTTAATCTCCCGATACTCATGATCTTCTTCATCACCAAAATAAATTGTTTTATAAATTACATTAAATTCGATGAATTTCTTCCCTTTATAAGTTTTATTTACTTGTTCCAACTTATCTTGGTTATTTGATGAGTAGTAAAACTTCCTGAAAGTATCAACAAATTGCTTTTTAGAGCTTAAATATCTTACACTTAATCCATATATCGTATATTGGTTGAAAAAATTGTTCTTAATATAGTATATTAATCCTTCTCTATCAGGAAAGTATTCATTTGACCTACTTATGAAATAGTCGTAAAGATTTCGAGGTAATTCTGAGTATATATAAGAAATAAACGAATCTGTTACTCTTCCAAATAAATCAATTAAGTTAGCAAAAAATAAATTATCATTTCTGATTTTTCCGATTGATTTTCTTTCAACATCAGTTAATTCTTTTTCAAGTAAATTAAATTCATTGCAAAATCTTAAAATTTCAATTTGTTCTCCTAGGGCTGAAGTTTGGTATTCTGTTGAAACTCTTTCAATACAATTTAAGACTAATTTAGAAATCAACTCGAATCGGTTAGGAATTTTTTTTACGTCAATAAATATATTAAAATCAACTGAAGCGTTGAATAACTTTCTGAAATTATCAAAATATCCAAGTCTAAGACAATTTGCTAATCCTTCATAATAATTTCTTTCAAGAGATTTTATATCTTTTGAAACTGATATCTTAGTTTTAAGATTTTCAAATATCTGATTTGAACGAGTCATATAATTACATGGGGATGAAGATTTTTAAAATATAAAATTTCTTATATTAATTTAAACTTGCTTCGAAGTCTAATCTAATAATTCAGCTATTTTGTTTGAAACACTTTGGATATTTAAGAAGACCATTCCAAGTGAAGCCTCACTTTTAGCTAAAGTACATAATATGGCGTTTTCCCCCGCTTTGGAAAGTATTATAATACCATCAACACCCTCTATTAGAATCCGCTTTAAGTCTCCTCGTGCCAATTCCTCAACAGCACGTTCGGAAACACTTAAAATCGCAGCACTCATCGCACTTACTATCCCGTCATTAACATCCCTTGCAAGCGCACTACATATCGGAAGGCCTTGAACACTAACTATTGCTGAACCTTGAATATTAGGATTTACGGCTTCCATTTGTCGTAAAAGATCGGTAAGTTCAGCTATGTTTTCACTCAAAAATAATCAACTTGAATAAATAAGTGCTTAATATTCTAATAAGAAAATTATATTATAAAATTATTTTTATTTTGGATCGAATTTTAATGTTAACTTTATAATTAAAGTTAATTCATATTTAAAAAATATTTTTATCGAAATCCATATTAGTAATTTCAATGACTGAGAATCAAAAAACAAATAATAAAAAGCAAGAAGAAAAAGGGAAGGAAGAGTTAGAAAAGGAAGAAGAAGATAAATTAAAAATTGAATCATTAAGAAAAGCGGGTAAAATAGCTCAAGAAGTGAAAGAGTATATAAAGCCAAAAATCAAAGTGGGTGCGAAAGCATTAGATATTATATCAACAACTGAAGCTAAAATTGAAGAGTTAAACGGATTATCTGCATTTCCAGTGAATTTATGTATAAATAATATCGCGGCACATTATACTTCTCCCTTAAAGGATGATGCTCTATTAATTAAAGAGGACGATTTAGTTAAAATTGATTTGGGTGTTCATATAGAAGGCTATATTGTTGATACTGCCTTCACTGTAAATTTCAATGAGGACCCATCACTTGAAAATATAATTCAAGCAACTGAGGTTGCATTAGATGCAGCAAAAATGATAGCAAAACCTAAAGTGAATACTAAAGAAATAGGGCAAAAAATTGAAAGTATTGTTAAGGGATTCAAATTTAATCCAATAAAAGAACTTGGGGGTCATCAAATTGAGAGGTGGACAGTTCATGGGAAAAAACAATTACCTGAATTGGGCTCTCAAGGAGGAGATATAATGGAAGAAGGTGAAGTATTTGCAATAGAAATATTTGCAAGTACAGGCGAAGGGTCGGTGCATAATACCCAACATTCTTATATACATGAGCTAAATCCCTATTCAGGAAGAGTTCCTTTACGTAGAAAAACGTCAAAGCAGCTTCTAGGTTACATAAATAACAATTATAAAACTCTACCGTTTGCTGAAAGATGGTTGGCAAAAGAATTTAGATTAGGAGTAGCCTTTGGAATTCAGGAGTTAGTTCAACAAGGGAAATTGCATGCTCACTATGTATTAGCAGAAAAAAAAGGTGTTTATGTAGCTCAATCGGAAGAAACTATAATGATAACTGAAGAAGGATGTATTCAATTGACATAAAATTCGTTACTAATGAAAATATAAATTTAACACTTTTTTTAAGATATTTATGAAAAAATTAAATATATGCTTAGTTTCCTTAACGATTGCCCCAGATCGCGAACGTTCTGGGTTTGAGGGAATTTTTGAATACTTAAAGAGAAGGGATCATAATGTTAAATTAATTACTGGGAAATGGAATATTGAACTTGATGATCCAAATATAATACAAGTAGATTTAATGAAAAAACGATTTATTTGGGCACCTCAGTTTATTTTTAAAATCACTAAGTTTCTTAGAAATAATAATTTTGACATTATTCATGGAAATGGTGCTAGAGGAACATTTCCTATATTATTTTCTAATAAGAAGAATTTTATTTCAACAATTCATGATTTAGGTCCTTTTGAAACAAAATTTACTACAATCCCGATGGAGAAGTATTTAATTAAATATATTGTGAATAAGGCGACTTATATAACTACTGTGTCAAATTATTCCAAGAATGGAATTATAAATTATATAAAAGGGGTTAATTCAGATAAAATTCATGTAATATATAATGGTATAGGAGATTGGTTTAAACCCTATCCAAATGAAGCTCAAAAATTGAAAGAGAAGTTAAATATTAAGGGGCCGGTGTTATTTAATTTTGGACGTATTGCTAACTATAAAGGAGTACATGATATAATAAAAGCATATAGAATGGCTAAAATGAAGATTCCCGACCTCAATTTAGTCATTGGTGGGTCACCTGATTTTAAAATGGAAAATATTTACCGAAAATGGAAAACCCAATATAAGGATGTTATTTTCTTGGGTTATGTCCCTGAAGAGGAAGTACCAATTTATTATACTATGGCAGATATATTAGTACAATATTCATTTGGTTCAGAAGGATTTGGAAATACGCAACTTGAAGCACTTGCTTGTGGGACTTCTGTAATAAGCTCATCATTAAAGGTTTATAGAGAAGTTCTACAGGATCATGCAATATTCGTCCCTCCTAAAAACCCTCAATTGCTAGCTGAAGCAATTAGTAAACTAGTTAAAGATGATGCTTTGAGAGAAAGATTGGCTAAAAAAGGACAGGAATTTATAAAAAGATATACTTGGGATTCGGTTGGAAAGAATTTGGAAAGAATCTATCAAAAATTTTTGCAAAACACCAATAATAGATAATATTTCTAAATTTTGAAGAAATTCTTTAATTTGAAGGAAAAACCCGTTGATCTTTTAATAATCTATTTTTTACATAATTAAAGCATATATCATTTGGATTTTCAAATTGGTTAATTTTTTCTTTAAAAGAACTTATCTTAAACCTATCAGGAGAAGGACCTTGATTAAGGAGATCTAAAGTTCTCTTAACTATAAAATCTGAATCTCGTATATGCTCTAGAGGGAATCGATTTTTTATTAAAAATTTCTCTTGAGGTGCTGTATCCCCTGGGAAGAATTCTATGCTAGGAACATTCAAAAGACTTGATTCTCTCACTATTGTCCCTCCACCACTAATTACTAAAGCACCATAGAAACATAAATCAACAATATTCGGTAAATATTGAGTTACTATGATATTTTTTTCTTTCCTAAATTCTCGTAATTTCTTTAAGAGGAATTTCTCTTGTTTATCAGAACGAACTAGAAGAAGATAAGTATGATTTGGAAATTCCCTATAAATGCCTGGGAGAAAGTTATTTATCATAGTTTCATCGGGTTTAAGCTTATCTATAAAATAGCTAGCATGAGCCGGCTCGCTTCTTATTAATAGATAATTTCCCTTATCTAAATCAAATCTATCAAGAATACTAGGATTGGGGACGTATTCTGAGAGCCAAGCGATTTCATCTAATCCGTTATATCTAATTATTTTATCAAGATTAGCATGAAGTTGTGTATACAACTCAATAGGAATACATTCTGGAGTTATTAAATTATCGATAAATGGATGAAGCAATTTACAAACAGGTTTATTGCGTGGCTCATCATTGATACCAATGGAAGGAATTTGTAACCCATAAGCAATTCTTGTGCCTTCTAAGGATAGAAAAGTTATAAAATATTCAGGAGAAAATTTTTTAACAATAGGAAAAAGAGCCTTCAGACGATCTATATAAGTTTCTAATTTATCTTCTAATTTTTCTCCACCATGTTTACCTATCTTCTTATAACTAACTTGATAATCATCTAAAATTTGATAAGTTGAATCATAATCTCTTGCTGTTATTAGAAGATTCGATTCTTCATTTTCAAATCTTTTTATTAGTGATTGAAACATTATAGCAGTTTTCGGTTGCTCGATATCTATCCATATATTCTTATTAAATAGACTCATGTTTCGCTCAAAAAACTAAAAAGTATTATTGTGTTAAATATAAAATTGAGTTATTTTTAAGAAATTTTGACGGTTTATAGAATTTTCTATAATTAAGAGATATTAATTATTCTCTATTGTATTCGAATTTTATTTCCAACAAATGCATGGATTGGATTCGCACTTTACACACATATTAGGATACTTTTTAAATAAAGCATGTTCAAGGTCAATTTCTAATAAATTAGCTAAAGACGTTGTCCAAGCAACAATATCTGCTAATTCTTCGGATACTTTATTCAATTCAATTTCCTGGTTCTTTAAAATATGAGCTAATTCTCCTATTTCTTCTATTAACCAAGTGAATGTTTTTAGCACTCCTCTTTTTTGATCTTGTTCAATGTAAAGGTTTTCTATTAGTTTCTGGAACTCAGATATTTTCATTTAAGATAAGTAAGAATTTAGATTAATAAAAATTAAAATAAATGACTAACCACCACCTGGTGTAAAAAGCCAGTTAAACACTCCCACGTGAGCTAATATAACCAACATAATCAAACCCACTGACAAAATAATGGTGCTTATGGGGCCTACTTTAATACCAATTGAACTATCTTCAAAAAACCTCATTAATCCTGCTCCTCCCATTGGCATTGGAGCATTTCCACTTCTTCTTTTCTTGCGTTTAGATTGGGGGCGACTAGCTGACATAATAAAAAAATCTCTATAGAATATAATATGTATAAATAACTAAAAAAATTTAAAATTTCACAAAAAAGTTTTAAAAAATATTATAATAAATTTTTATAAATGGCAATCATTAATTTAAGATAATTTTATGGAAATGATATAATCTTATGTTGAAAAAAGTAAAAACCTCATCAATTTTTCTATTTATACTGATATTCTTAGTTTCTATCTCATTCCTCTCAAATATCTCACGTTTTGAATACACTAAAGATGGAGATACAAAGAATCCACAATATTCATCATCTGATATGGAAGGAATTGAAAATGTTATTATAACTGATATCATAAGAACAGCAAATATCAGCGGATATGGTATAGTAAGATTTGAAGACATCATTTCATTTAAAAATTTCAATGAAAATCCGATTAATTCAATTTTTATTACAATTTCATTAAATATATCAGAAAATTTAATCTACTTTGATGCAAAAGGAATTGATGATAACACATTACTAACTGAGCGCTCTTACAAGACAATGGGTGAGTATGAATTGATTGTTGTGTATTTTGATTCCCCTCTCTTACCACATCAAACAAAAACAATTTCATTTATACATCATTATAACAATCTCTTGTGGTATCATATAGCCTATTCCCCTGAAGGTGAATTGCAACATTATATAAATTTTAGAGGATCTGTTTTCCCAACTTTACCTTATAAAGCAGAAAGAAAGATGGTAGCGGGATATCACGTAAATGAACGTCCTGGGGCTTTGGAAGGTGATTGGGGTTTTGCTCAAGTAGAATTATACTTTATGAAATATGATCTTGAATATATCAAAGATTCAGTTACAGGACCTTATATAACACCCTTTTTAGAAAATCTAAATGACTTAAAAACTATCACTATATCATATTTTCAAAACAATTTCGTAAAAATGGAGCTTGAAGAAATTAAACGTGAGATATATATATCTCCATGGGGGATTATTCGAGTTACAGAAGAAATTGATATAAGAAACACAGGTATTATCGGAATTAGTGATATATACTTTGATTTACCTCGATTTGCAAAAGAAATTTATGTATCAGATGATATTGGGGAGATATTAGGTGTTAGTTCCAGTAATGAAGGAGTAACAAAGAAAATAAGAATTAGCCTGTTAGCAAATCGGGTGAGACTGATACCAAATTCATCGTTCCAGTTCAATATTATGTATTATTTGCCTTTTGAGAATTACTTTTCAATCAACTGGATACAAGAATCTATTAACATCGATTTATTCCCTACATCTTATGAGTATTTAAGTAAACAACTGTCTATTACAGTTATCATTGATGGTTGTTTGAGCATAGATTACATTTCAGAAACTCCTGAGGCAATTGAAAAAGCTCAAGGGAGTATGACACTTTTCTATACTTCTGATTCTGTAACACATTCAGAGAGTAAAATAATCCAATTCACATTTACAATTGACTTTTTTGATCTACTATTAAGACCTATTCTTATAATCTTAATAATTTCCATAATTACATCAATCTATGTACTTATTATTAAAACAAGAAAGAAAGACTACAGCACACCGATATTAACAAGGGAGTTTATTCCTGTTAATGAAATTAGAGAGTTTTGTTCGCTATATGAAGAGAGAAATGCCTTGATATTAGAAATGAGACAAGCTGAAGTGGATGCGAAGAGAAAAAAAATTGCCAAGAAAAATTATAAAAGCATTCTTGATAAAAATACGATTAAAATTGATGAAATACAACAAGAAATCAAACCTTTTAAGAAATTGTTAAATGAATCTAGTGAGGTATTTGATAGTATCATCAAAAGACTAGATGTTCTAGAAGCAGAAAGAATAAGTATTAAAGATAGTTTGAATCTCTTAGAATCTAGGTATAAAAGAGGGAGACTTCCTTCCAGAGCGGCCTATATGAAACTATCAGATGATTTCAAGAAAAGAAGGAAAAAAATTGACAGAACGATTGACAAATTTTTGCAGCAATTAAGAAGCTACCTCCTCTAATAGAATTGTTAGAAGTGTATAAACTTATGAAACCTTGGCTTTTTGACATTTTAGCATGCCCAATTGATAAACATTTCCCTTTAAAATTATACATCTTTTCTTTTGAAACAAAAACTAATGATTTTAATAATTTTATCGAAGTTTTTGATAAAAGAAACATAGATTTTATTAAACAAGAGGATCTCATTGAAGTAAGCGAAGAAAATGGAAACCTACTGATAAAAGATAACATCATTATTGAAAGAACTAACCTTAAAAACTATATAACTCTAATTCTATCAAGCATAAATGAATTGGACAATGTTTCTGATAGAACAAATAATAAACTAAGCAAAAAATGTTTTAAAACAATTCAATCTTTGATAAAACCTAAGATCCAAGAATTTTTAAAAAATATTAATCCCAGCCAACTTAATGAAATAATACCTGAATTATATTTTTTAAACAAAATCAAAACTGAAACTGAAATAGAATCGGGTTTGCTTTTCTGCCAAAAGTGTAATCGTTGGTATCCAATATTAGAAACAATACCACAAATGCTACCTGATGAATTTAGAAATGAGGAAAAAGAAATTGAATTCCTTCAAAACAATAGAAATTTATTAAATGAAGAATTTTTTAATCAAGATCTAAAACCATTTAACATTTAATACTTTTATAGCCCGGTGGTGTAGGTTGATATATCTTTAATATATCGAGCCCAATGGCCAAGCATCTGGGGCCTTGAACCCCGTGACCACGGTTCGAGTCCGTGCCGGGCTATTTTTCTTCTTAAACGTAAATTTAGTAAAGAATTCTTATTGTTGTTTCGTAATAGTGAAAGTGAACAGAGTGAAATGAAAATCTATTTACTTATATGGGTTTTGTCCCATATGTTTACTTTGATTCTTACTAAAGGTATTTATACTTTAGGGAAATGTATGAGAAAAATTTAGTAACGTTTTTAAGCTAAATTCTGAACATTAAAAATAAAAGAATTTATTATACCAAATATTTCTTTTTTCATCATTAAATATCAAAATAAAGCTAATTAAAAGAATAAATATTAAGAACTTCTCGAATTTGATTCCCTTATCAGATTTAAATTGGAGTTTTGTAGAAATAATATATTTATTAATCATCTTTTTAGTAGGCTTCGGAACGACATATCTTATCTTACCTGTTATAATCAAGTTTATGAAAAAGAGGAAGTTTGTGGGTTATGATATTCATAAAAACTCTAGACCTGAGATTGCTGAATCTGGTGGTCTTAGTTTTGTTATTGGTTTCGTTATTTCTTCTATATTATTAATGATATTTTTCCCTGTTTTCTTTGAAGATATTCTTATTTTTCTTATAACCGTACTACTCGCAGCAATAATAGGATTTATTGATGATCGTATCAAATTAAAATCGCGTTATAAAATTATATTATCGATATTTTCAGGAACTGCGATTTTCATAGCAAATATTTTTAATTTTATCAATATCTCCTCACCCACATTTCCTATTCTCGATAGAACTAGATTGACTTTTATTTATCCATTTTTAATTCCTTTACTCATTGCTATTTTTGCAAATACAGTAAATATGTTAGAAGGTTACAATGGAGAAGGGTCTGGAACTAGTCTGATTGCGGTTTGTTTCCTTTTGATTTGTGCAATTATATGGAATTCCGCTCAAGGTGTACTATTTTCTGTTCCAGTTATCGCTGTTTTAATTCCTTTTTTCCTATATAATAGATATCCCGCTAAAACTTTTCCAGGTGATATTGGAACCTTAAGCATGGGTGCCATGATTGCATGTATAATGTTGTTTGGCTCGCTTGAGGTTGCTGCGTTTTGTGCACTATTTATCCATATTTTTAACAGTTTTTATGTTATTTATTCAGTACGTGGATTTCTTGAAAGCGATAAAATAAGGGAAGGTAAAGATGATATAATATTACTAGAGGATGATCGGATTAAAGCATCGGATCAAAAAGGAGCTGCTTTAACACTCCCCCGATTAATCTTGGCAAAAGGACCTCTTACAGAACCAGATTTAGTTAAAAACTTTTTCGCAATATCAACTATTTGTGGAATATTTGCGATATTCGCGATACTATTTACACAATTTACCGCAGGGACTATAAATATTGTTATTTTTTTTATTGTATTTGTAATCCTAATGGTTCCCGTTGCTTTTTTCTTGAAATTTTTTCCAAGAGTGCGTGGAATAATAGTTTTGATGATGATCCTTCTGGTTGTTGCCATAATTTTCTTTTTTCTAATTGAATTTGTAATTTTACCCTTACCTTTTGCCGAAATTAACTTGGGAGTAATTATAATTCCAACAGATTTGATTTTTATTTTGATCCTTGGTGTATCTGGTCTTTTTGGATGGTATTATATTACAATTAAATATTTTTGGTATCAAATTAACAGGATGAAAGAATCGGAATTAAAGAAAAGTAAAATGACCTAACCATGAAATCAACTATAAGATATTTTTTATTTTCTATTTATATCTCTTGTTCAGTATTATTATTTTATATCTTAGCTTTTTTAGTTTTCAAAACTACTTGGGCTCAACTTTTTCAAGATTGGAGTTTTGTACTTTCACTCATATTCTACTTATTAACAATTGAGGAGTTTTATCAATGGGCTCGAAACGGAAAAAGAAGTGAATTGAGTGACATAGTAGCAATTTTATTTTTCTTTTTTCTCATATTCTTTTTTTCCAAGGATTTTTTGACATCTCTAATGGGCGCTTTTTCAATATATTTGTGGATAGGTATTTTTGAATTAAGAGATTATCCCGTTTTAAACAAAGTTCTTATAATTTCATTAGTAACTTATAATGTAATTTTTATTGCCGGACTTTTTTCTTTCTATCTAAAGAATCCCAGAATTATTGAAACTAGTTTTGCTTTTTCTTTCTGGATTATCCTTATTATGGGATTTATTTTATTTGGGAGAAAGTACTTAGTTGTATGGAGATTTTTAAGTCCTGAATATTTAACATTATTTTTATACATCATTGCCTGGCTCGCTGTTGTATTAATAAATGAATTACCTACTATTAATTTTGGAACATCAAGTCCCTTTAATTCTAACAGCTTTACCTTTCTTGACTTTTTCTTTAATATTTACTTTATCTTAATCTTAGTAAATTGGTTAATATATTTTATATCAGGCATACTTTTAGACAAATTGTTAGGTATTAAAAAAGTAGAGAATCCAAAATTAATAGAAATGATCAATGATATAAAGAGTAAAATAGGAATTAAAGGTAAGGTGAAAGTCGGTTTTGGAAAATACCCTATTTTAAATGCAATGGCATACGGATCCTTTTTTGATAAAAGAATTGCAATTATTGCAGAAGATCTGAATCAGATTCCTGAAGATGAATTAAAGGGAATTGTTGCACATGAATTGGCTCACACAAAAGGTAAACACACACTAATTTTAACAGTAATTACATCATGTGATCTTTTCATAAGAATGTTGTTTGGAATTCCCGCAACTTTTTATGATTATACTTTTGGAAATCCACAACTTCCAATGGTCTTTTTTATTATTCTAAACCTTTCAATATATGTAATACTCTTTATATTTGTCAGAATTTTAGAGGGAAAAGCAGATCTAAAAGCAAAGATATCAGGATACGGAAATGAACTTGTTAAAGCTTTATATAATTTAGAAAGCTTTTATGCATCGGGAAGAGAGATAGGGTTAAATACGATGCTATTATGTGAAGAGAAAATATCAAAAGATAACCAGCTCTTAGATTACATGGACACCGCTTCTTACCTGAATCGTTCAATGATAAAACCATCAAGAGCTTCTCTGGTAGGAACTTTCTTAAATTCTCATCCTCCAAGTTATATTCGAATAGCAACAATTCTAGGTAATGAATTAAAGCCAGGCAAAGAAGCACTATTATCATTTATTTGCTTAAAAAAATCTAAACAAAAAAAGTATGCAAAAATTTTTGAAAATTCACGTCAAGCATTTAAAGATATAGCGAATGCAAAATTTAAAGAATTATTTCAAATCAACGATATTTCCTCATTATTAGTTGACCTAAAAAGAAAAGAATTTTATAAATATGAGCTTAATAAAGATTTTCTTTTTACTAACAAAATAACTGATGAGAAGATATTTGGGAATGTAACGGATATACACTTCCTTGATGATATTGGTGATAGTGATCAATTTATTATAAAAAATTTAAAAACCCAAAAAATCGAATATCTCAATTCATCTCTATATACTCGAGTTCAGGTTAATTTGAATGAAAAATATTACTTAGATAAAAAAGAACTCTTAGTTTTAAAAGATGTTATTCTCAATGATAAGGACCACACCGGAAATTATATTTTTATAGACCAAAATAACCAAGATATTAGCAAATCTATCTCAAAAACAAAATTACCCCATTCAGTGGCTTTACTTACAAATCTTAAAGATAATGTAATTTTCTTTAAACATAAAGCCAAATTAAAAGTTTTAATGTGCACAAATGTGTCAAAAGCGGATAACTTTAAAGATTATGAATTTACGTTTTCAAATATTACAAATCAAGATAAGAAATCATTAAATTATTCACTTAAAGAACTTATTATTAGACCCCGAAAAATTCATTTATCTATAAGTAAGAGTCATCATTATAGGAAATC
>Ga0209976_10000577_pt1 | contig 23510 bp, 23 predicted proteins | sample SumtaG_FD_182806 | JGI IMG/M metagenome (GOLD analysis project Ga0209976, IMG submission 182806) | Deep subsurface microbial communities from Indian Ocean to uncover new lineages of life (NeLLi) - Sumatra_00157 metaG (SPAdes) (version 2) | ecosystem: Environmental > Aquatic > Marine > Oceanic >...
GACGTCCGCGCATGGAAGAGCGCGACCAGTGGAAGGACGACGACCATGAAGACGTTCCTAACCAGTTTGACGACGATGGCGGCATCGAGAGCCTGCGGTGCCGAGTAGACGTCGGCATAGACCATGGCCGCACCCGTGACCTGCGATGTGTCATGTACCGCAGTCCCCAAGAACAGTCCGACCTTGACCGCATCCCCGGCGAATAACTCGTACGCAAGATAGGGATAGACCAGCGCGGCGATCATGCCGAACACAGTGATGACGGCCACGGCGTAGGCGACCTCCTCCGGATCCGCCTCAATCGACGGCCCGGCAGCGACGATCGCCGAGACACCACAGATCGATGTTCCGACAGCAATTAGCGTTCCCAGCCTCTTGGGAATCGACAGACGAAAGGACAGAACCCCAGTGAGAACGAGAGCCCCCACGATGCACACTACGACAACTGGCACGCCCGTTGCGCCGAACCGCAGAACATCAAGGATACTGAGCCGGATTCCAAGAAGGATGATTCCAAGTTTCATCACCTTCCTAGTAGCAAAACCCAGCCCAGGATGCACTATTCGGGGAAGCCGTACCGTGTTCCCAATCAGTAGACCAACCAGAAGCGCAATCATCACCGGCGATACAGGCGATGTGGTGTGAGCGAATACTTGGTTTCCAAGGTATTGAGCGAACCAAAGGCTCAACGTGGCGACAAGGATCGCCAGGGCGGCCCCCGGCAGCAGTTTCGGCAGATCGGAAGGTGGGCAGCCGAACACGGCCGTTCCCATCCGTCTGGACAGTCGAACGCCTGAAGGATTCGTCTGACGTTCCGGCACCCTATCCTCCGAATCCGTCACAAGCCAGGGCCGGACCCCCGGGAAGCTCACCGTCGCAAGTCACGATCTCTCCACGCACGACGACTTTACGAATTGTGCGCGTTGCCGCGACGTCAGCCAGAGGATCGTGTCCCAGCACGACGAAACTCGCCTCTGCACCAGGCACGAGGCCCCGCCCGTTCTCAGAAGACCCGCTCGCCTCCCGGAAGGGGACACAGGCGAGCCGAAGGACTTCGTCCACGGGAATTCCGGTCTCCACGAGAAGTCGAATTTCGTCATGAAGGCTCGCCCCGGGAACGACAAACGGATTGGGCGCGTCGGTCCCTACGCCGAGACGTCCGCCCGCCTCATGGTAGAGGCGGATAAACCGCATCATCTTCTCGAACGCTATCCGTGCGACGTCGTGGGCCTGCTCGTCAAGGCCGATCCCGCGTTGTGCTTCCCGCCAGGAGTCAACGATCTTCGGATCGAGCAACGCCAGATCAGGCGCATCGGCTACTTCAGGCGTGTCTCCGTAGACGAGGCGATGATAGACCGTCAGTGTGGGAACGAATGTCGTATCAGTACGAAGGAACCGCTCTATCAGAGCCTCGACCGCCTCCGACCGAAGATCGACATGCTCTTGCCACGCAAGGAACGGTCCGAAGTAGTGCCAGTAGCCGTCCTTCTCGTGGACGGCTCCCTCCGGCACGAGGTCACGCGTCAGAGTGCAGATGTGTTCGATAGAATCGATTCCCATGCCCAGCGCCTGTCCAACGGACACGACGTGTCCGAGATGGCCTGCAGAGAGCAAGCCCACCGATCTGGACGCCTGCAAGCCACTCTCAAGAAGCTCGGCACTCAGCTTGTGATAGAACTTGACTCCGGCCAATCCCAGCTTGCGACAGCGGTGAACATGAGTCGCAATCTTCGCCTTCGAATCCGGAACAACCGTAATCTCAGGCCATCGAGGCGCCGGCCCGTCCACCAGTTCTCCGTACGAGTTGATGCGGGGTCCAATGCGTTCGTCTCTAGCAATGCTCTCAACAGTTTCGCGGGTCAGTTCGGCGGGACTGCCAAGATCCCGCACCTGGGTGACACCATGCTGGACGTAGAGCTCGAGTTCGTTCCGTACCTCTGACCCCGCAATGTGCACGTGGGCATCACAGAACCCCGGAAGGACGTAGCCTCCGTCGAGCGATATTTCCTCGCTCCCGGCCGCATCCATCGTCTCGATGTGGCCGATGGCCTCGATCATGCCGTCCCGCGCCAAGATCGCATGATCGTGTTCAAACCCATCAAACGCATCCGTGACGACCCGACCTCCCAGAAAGAGCCTCCGCCGCGATTCGGTCATGGGTCGACCTCGAACAAGTACGCGCTCACGGATTATCGTGCCTCCCATGTGCAAAGCACCGATTGGTATGCACTGCAGTATACTGAAGTCCTAGGCCGTCCGCTTCCCAAGGCCAACTCCTGTCAGCCGATTCAGCACATGCTTCAGAAACGGCACTTCAGCATCGATTCGCCGACCCAACTCCGCGGCATTCATCCACTCTTGCGAGCCATGCCCCGTCACCTCAACCGGTAGCTCCACTACCTGCCTGCCTGCCTGCCTGGCTCATCAGTATTGCGAGCCATTCCTTGATACATTGATCAACGTATCATGGTTTATCCGGGATCTCTGAAACAGGGGATCACCGCGTAGGAATCGTAGGGATGGCCGTTGTGCTGTGGATCTACACCTACTCCAACGAGATGCTTACCAGGCTGCTGAAACGACTTGAGTTCCACAATCGATTCTCTAGGGGATACCAGAAGGACGATTCTTGAACCCATCCTGTAGCTCGGAAGTTGTCCAATAGGGTGTACCTCATGTCCAGCCTGTCGATGTCCAAGCTTCGGTGGAAATTCGCATTGAACTAGACACGCAACACCGATCCATTCACACTGAGGCATGGACTCCCGCATCGATCGAATTAAACTCAATCTTCCGATTCTGATGGAGACGTCTCATGAGATGGCTGTGGTCAAGCCTGCCGGCATGGCCACGGAGTTGTCGCGCGATCCAAAAAGCACATCACTTCTCTCGCGAATGAAGGCGGCCGCACCGGCAGGGAGTCAGCCTAAACTGCCTCATCGGCTCGATCGAGTGTCGCGCGGCATCGTCATCGTCGCGCTCACCAAGGAGGCCATCGTTCATCACAACCAACAGATTCAAGAACGGGCTTGGGACAAGATCTATCTGGCACGATGCTTGTCACCAGCCGATCGAGAGCCTGGCGCCTTGATAGGACAACACAAGCTACATTTGAGGCCTCAAGGCGGACGTGCCCGGGTTGTTCGTAGCGGTGGCCAACAAGCGCTCACCGAAATCCTGGACGTCGCGGCAGCCCCAAATATCGATGGCGAGATCCACGTTCTCATTCGTTTGCTAACGGGGCGATTTCATCAGATTCGGGCCACGCTGGCCCATCTGGGTGCGCCGTTGGTCGACGACTGGATCTACAGCACGTCGCCCGGTCGTGGCAAGGAGCGGTTCTATCTGGAACACATCGCCCTTCGATTCACGCCGTACGAATCAGCCGCGACGTGCATCGTTCATTTGGTGCGTGATCCCGATCGAGAACCCGTCGACCCGAAGATTCGGACGTCCCTGGATCAACTCCTCACGCAGTGGGAGAATGAGGGCGCGATTCGAATTGGAGGAGACAATGCCTAGGAATGTTGAGATCAAGGCGCGCGTGAACGATTTCGAGGCACTTCGAGTCAGAGCGGAAGCCCTCTCCGACACACCGGTTCAGACCATCGATCAACTGGACACGTTCTATATCACGCCGCAGGGCCGGCTCAAACTGCGGGTGCTGGCGCCCGATCGCTGTGAGTTGATCCAATATACGCGTGCCGACGATTCGACCGCCAAGGTTTCCAAATACGACGTCGTTCGTTCAAACGACCCGGCCTCGTTCTCCCGCATCCTTGAATCGGCGCTTCCTATTCGTGGCGTGGTCACCAAACGGCGACATCTGTATCTCATCGGTCAAACGCGCGTGCACCTGGACGAGGTGGAGAGCCTGGGCACGTTCGTGGAGCTGGAGGTCGTGTTGTCCAAAGGGCAGACGGCGAAGTACGGTGCAGAGATCGCGCAAGATCTCATGACGAAGTTGGATATCCAAACGGAGGATTTGATCTCCGGCGCCTACATCGATCTATTGGAGAAGGGGACTTGAAGCTGACAACGTACTCCTCGGCAGATGGATTTCTGGATGTAGCCTTACAGCCTCTGCTGCAGGAAGAAGAGAAGAACAACCTGATTCTTGGGATCTCGATGCGGGTTCGCGCCGGCAGGAAGTACGGCGAAGAAGCTCCGTTGTTCCTAACCGTGTACGACCAGGGCGACCTGGTCGTGGCTGCCGTTCGAACACCGCCCCATAACATGATCCTGCATTGCGAGAACGATCGGCTCGACGCGCTCGATGTGATCGCCGAACACCTGATCGAGATTGAACATCAGCTTCCGGGAGTCAACGGAACTGTCGATGTCGCGGCTGCATTTGCCGAGATCTGGTCCCAGCGAACCGGCGAATCGGCGTTTGTCAGGATGGAGCAACGTATCTATGCACTGACGGAAGTTCTTCCCCCGACGAACGTTTCCGGACACTTGCGTTGGGCGGAAGAAGAAGACATCCCCACGTTGGTGAAGTGGTTCCTCGGGTTCTGCGAGGAAGCCGAGCTCGATGATCCGCCCACCAAACCGGAAGAAAGCATTCGCCGGTTCATGAAAACGGGAAAGCTCGCGGTGTGGGACGAAGGCGGCATGGTGTCGATGACGGGCAGTTCGCGAGGAACGCCCAATGGTGCCACGGTGAGTGTTGTGTATACACCGCCTAAGTTTCGCGGCAACGGCTACGCCTCAGGATGCGTGGCCGCGCTCAGCCAATCGTTGCTGGATGACGGCAACCGGTTTTGCGCGTTGTACACGGATCTGTCCAATCCGACGTCGAACAAGATTTATCAGAACGTCGGTTATCGTCCGGTGGTCGATTGCGCAATGGTTCAATTTGGCGAGCCAGGGAGGTAGGAGTCTCATATGGTGACGGGTGCTGCGGATACGAAGACCAAGATCGTCTGCACAATGGGACCGGCTACGCGGGATGCCGCCGTCCTTCGGGATCTGATCCATGAAGGCATGGACGTGGCCCGCATCAACTTCTCGTACGGAACCCACGCCGAGCACGAAGCCATGATTCGACAAATTCGCGAGACAGCGGCTGAAGCAAACGCCGTTGTCGCCATCATGGCCGATCTGCAGGGTCCGAAGCTGCGCATTGGACGACTGAGCGAACCACTTCAACTGGGCGTCGGGGATTGGATATCCTTGATCAACCATCCGGCCGATGGATCGCACCACGTGCTTCCCTTGCCGCATCCGGAAGTTATTGCCGGAGCTCATCCGGGTCAACGCATGCTGTTGGATGACGGCGCCATCGAGCTGGAAATCCGCGAGAAACGCCCCGACGTTCTCGTTTGCCAAGTCGTTGTCGGAGGCCTCTTGATGTCAAGAAAGGGTGTGGCCGTGCCCGAGGGCGTGCTCGCCATTTCCGCCATGACACAGAAGGATCGGGAAGATGCCCGTTTCGCTGTGGCGCAAGGCATCGACTTCCTCGCCCTTTCCTTTGTGCGATCTCCAGACGACGTGCGCGAACTGCGTGAACTGCTACGCGACTGTGGACCCGAGGCTGAAGCGATTCATATCGTGGCCAAGATCGAATCCCGACATGCCGTGGAGCGATTCTCGGAAATCCTCCCCACTGTCGATGCCGTGATGGTGGCGCGCGGCGACTTGGGCGTCGAGCTTTCGCCTCAGGAAGTACCCCTTCATCAGAAGGAAATCATTCGTCGCTGTAACTGGGCCGGCGTTCCTGTGATCACGGCTACGCAAATGCTGCAATCGATGATCGAGAACCCGCGCCCCACACGCGCGGAAGCAAGTGACGTCGCCAACGCCATTCTCGATGGAACCGACGCCGTAATGTTGTCCGCGGAGACCGCCGTCGGGAGGTTCCCCGTGGAGGCCGTGCGGATGATTCGCGAGATCTCGACAGTGGTAGAGGATCGCATGCTGGAGCGAGCAGTCGGTCTTCCTGAGGACATCGATCATGTTCATCCCGTCACCGACGCCATTTGCGATGCCACCGCTCAGATCGCGGCTGAATTGGACGTGCATCTCATCGTGACGGCAACCTGGTCCGGATACACGGCCCGCCAAATCGCGCGTAAGCGGCCCAAGCAGGCCATCGTTGCCTTCACTCCGAATCCGGACGTGCAGCGCCAACTGGCCTTGGTATGGGGGGTGGCGCCGCTGCTCGTGCCGGCCTTCGGAACCACCGACAACCTACTGGAGATCGTGTCTCGCACATTGATCGATGGCGGGGATGGGCATTCCGGCGACTGGATCGTTCTCACCGGCGGTGTCCCCGTGGGCGGCGGGGGCAAGACGAATTTCATCAAGGTTCACCGAATTTGACGAGTGCCTCTGCTACGAATCCAACTCGGGGAGACGAGAACGTCGACTGGATCCAGTGAGTTCGGCAAAAACTGGAACTAACGAACGTTCCGCTCCTTGATCCAACCGAACACCTCGTACAACAGTTTGACGACGGCAAACGAGGTAATGTCCGAGCCATCGAGGGGCGGGCTGACTTCGACGATGTCGAGGGCACGAACCGGCAGATGTTCGAATGCAAGACGAAGGATTTGCAGAAGATCGCGGGTGGACAGACCGCCGGCTTCCGGCGTTCCGGTTCCGGGCGCAAACGCAGGATCGAGCACGTCAATGTCGACTGTTACATACACGGAGGCCACGTTTCCAAGCGGCGCAAGAGCGGACGTGACAAGATCTGGCATGTCGCCTTCGGCGATAGCGGATGCTGTGAGTACTTGGATCTCAGGATGGTCGCGGAGGAAAGCGATTTCCTCGCTCAGCCAGGATCGAATCCCAGCGAACAGGGCGTGTTCCGGAGAGATGGACACTGCTTCGAGTACCCGCCGCGCGGTACAGGCGTGGGACCAGGTTCGCCCTTCGAACGAGGGCATTAGGTCCAAGTGGGCGTCCAGATGCAAGTATCCCAACGGTCCCGGCACGGTTTCGGCGAACGCGTGAAACACGGGAATGGTGACGGAATGGTCGCCACCGATCACGATGGCAAACGGATGTTCGAGCAGCTCCTCAACCCGCTCTACGATTCGATCATGAACGGCGGTCCAATCGCCGGAAACGTCGACATCGTTCAGGTCTCGGACGCGGAGACCGGACAGAGCCTCACCGCTTTCCGTGTACGGAGCAACATGGGGAGTCAACGAGCGAATACGAGCCGGGGCTTGTGCGGTACCCTTTCGAAAACTGGCCGCGCCCTCGTAGGGAATTCCCAGAATCCCGACCTCGGCGCTTGCGTCGTCCGACGTCAGGCCACTCCAAATCTTTCGATGCTTGGGCTGATGGTCGTTGTTCATGTAGACCGATTCTAGCGCAGAGCCTGTGTGGATCCATTAAGCGAGCCCGGAATCGCGAATTGAGACAGAGTTGTCACGATTTCCCGTTGTCGCTAAGCTAGATAGCGAATGAAAATGCGAGATTGCTCGCGAAATGATTTGCTCCATGAGGGAGGTCTTATGTCTTTCACGAACCCCGTTTCAAAACGACTTGCATTGGCCTTCGGCCTGGTACTGATCCTGGGGATCGGCGCCTCGGCAGCCGGCACATTCCGAGTCGCCATGCAACCGCCGACGCGAATCGATCCGGCCATCATCGATTCCGATTCGGAAATCGCGATCGCTAACGCTGTGTACGACTACCTCGTCGACATTGATGCAAACAATACCGTTATCGCCCGACTGGCCGAGGCTTGGGAAGTCAGCGATGACGGCCTGACGTACACGTTCCGGCTGGCCGACAACGTCCATTTCCACGATGGAACTCCGCTGGTTCCAGGAGACGTTGTTTGGACGTTCGATCGCCTTCGCAATCCCGATAACGGATTCCCCACAGCATCGCTGTACGCGAACATCAAATCCGTCGAAGTGATGGGGGCTGATCGAGTCGCTTTCCGCTTGATCGACACCAACCCGTTCTTTCTTCACGACCTGTCCGACAACCATGCGTTGATCATCAAACGTGGGACCAGCGATTTCTCGGCGTTCAACGGCACGGGCCCGTTCATGGTCGAGAACTACCGCCCTGATGACCGTATTTTGATGACGGCCAATGATGACTATTTCATCGGCGGATTGCCGGGCCTCGACGAGCTGCAGTTCATCTTCTTCACCGATTCGGTGGCTGCCGTGGACGCACTTCGCGGTGGGCAGATCGACATGGCCTGGCGTATGCCGGTCAGCCTCTACGTCACACTTCAGGGAGAGCCGGGCGTCATTACGGTCGACGTGCCGACCAATGGTTTTGACCTCGTCCGCTTGCGCGCGGATCAAGCGCCAGGAGACAACCCACTCGTCATCCAAGCGCTCAAGCACGCGACCGATCGCGAGACCATCTTCCAACTGGTGCAACTCGGTGCCGGTTCCATCGGTTTCGACACGCCCATCGGCCCGCTATATGAAGGGCTGTTCGATCCTTCGATCGAGCCGCTGGCGTACGATCCGGATCTTGCGCGGAACCTGCTGTCACAAGCCGGCTACGGCGACGGATTGGCCATTGACTTGTATGCTCCCGACAGCGGAGACAGGCCGCAGCTGGCAGTGGTTCTGAAGGAGCAATGGGCTCAGGTGGGCGTCGACGTTAACGTCATCATCGAGCCGGAAAGCGTGTATTTCGGCGAGAATCACTGGATGGACGCGACCCTCGGCATCACCAACTGGGGCTCCCGTCCGTATCCCCAGTTCTACCTCAACTTGATGCTGGCTTGCGACGCCGCCTGGAACGAGGCTCGATTCTGTGACAGCGAGTTCGATCAGCTCATTCAAGTTGCCGGAACAACGCTCGACGACGCCGAGCGTATAGACGCTTACTCGCAAATTCAGCAGATTCTGGTGACGCGCGGACCGGTCATCATTCCTTACTTCTGGCCGCAAGTGGCCGCGTACAGCAATCGGTTCGCCGGACTGGAACTGAAGGCGTTTGCCGGACGAACCGATTTCCGGACGATCTTCGCCAAATAGCAAACTCGACGGGCCGAAGGCATGTGTTCGGCCCGTCTTCTCAAAAGGATGTGAGTGCTGCTGCGGTCCCACCGACGCCCCGCGTTTCGTATCCTTCGTGAGCTTTACCGGAGGCCGGCATCGGCCATCGGGACGAGCGTCGTGCTGTTGTTCGTGCTCATCGCCATTCTTGGCCCCTGGTTCTCCCCCTATTCGCCGACCCAGCAAATCGTCGCTGACGCTCGCCAAGCGCCGTCCTGGTCCCATTGGTTCGGTACCGACATCCTGGGGCGGGACATCTTCAGCCGTGTCATTCACGGCACACGCAGCATTCTCTCTCTGACGGGATTAGGCGCTTTGATGGCCGTGATCTCAGGAACGATCTTCGGCCTTGTGAGCGGCTATTGGGGCGGACTTCTCGACGAGATCATCATGCGCGTGTTTGACGCCCTGCTGGCGATTCCCGCCTTGCTGTTGGCGCTGGTGTTGCTGGGAGCAGTGGGGCGATCGCAAACGAGCGTGCTTGCCGTCATCGCCGTGGTGTACGTTCCCATTGTGGCGCGTGTGGTGCGATCCGAGGTGCTGTCCGTGAAATCGCTCGGATACATCGAAGCCGCCCGCCTGCGGGGCGAAAATCTTCCCTACATGCTGTTTCGCGAGATCCTGCCCGCCGTGCTTCCGGCCCTTTCCGTCGAGGCGGCCTTGCGCTTCTCGTACGGTGTTTTCTTGGTCGCATCGCTCGGGTACTTAGGCGTCGGAGTTCAACCTCCAACACCGGATTGGGGGTTGATGGTCAAGGAGGCGCGCAGTGCGGCGCGCCTGACGCCGTGGGCGTTGTATTTCCCGGCCGGTGCTATTTCGCTGCTGGTAATTGGCGTTAATCTCACGGCCGACGGCTTGAAATCGGCGCTCCAACCGGCTACGCGATCCCTGTCTGCACGAACAAGGTCTCAAATTCTCAGAACACGTCGAGATCACGGGTTCGATCCAGTGCCGGCGGGAGAAGCCGCCATGTTGACAGCACACGGCCTCACAGCTTCGTATCACGGGCGTGATGGATGGGTGGACGCTTTGCGAGACGTTACCCTGAAAATCCTCCCCGGAGAGACATTGGGTGTGGTCGGAGAAAGCGGATCGGGCAAATCCACGCTGGCCTTGGCGATCGTTCAATACCTGAGTTCGAATGGGGCCGTGCGCGCGGGGTCACTACAGTTTGAAGGAAACAGCATCCTCGGTCGTTCCCGACGATCGCTTCGCCGGCTCAGACGGACACAGATCGCGCTCATTCCGCAGGACCCGATGGCCTCGCTCAACCCCTCTATTCGAGTGGGAAAGCAAATCGCGGAAGTTCTTCGACTGAAGGAGCCAAAGCCCAAGAAAGATGTGGAGAATCGTGTCATCGAGCTTATCTCTCGCGTACACATCGCGGATCCGGAACGGGTGGTGCGGCAGTATCCTCATCAACTGAGCGGGGGGATGCAGCAACGGATCGTCATTGCCATGGCGCTGGCTGCAGATCCGAGATTTCTCATTCTGGACGAGCCCACCACCGGGCTGGATGTCACCACCGAAGCAGCCATTCTCGACCTGGTCGCCGAGCTGCTTTCCGAGGGCGCTCGATCGGCGCTATACATCTCGCACGATCTCGGTGTGGTCGCCCGCGTATCGGATCGAATCACCGTTCTGTATGCCGGCGAGCTGGTGGAATCCGGGACCGTTGAACAAGTATTTCGGAGGCCCGAGCATCCCTATACGGTGGGACTGCTGGCAAGCATTCCCAAGTTCACCAAGCACAGGAGAGGAGCCGACGGACTCCCTTCGATGCCCGGAAGCATTCCCTCACTGGTGTCTCTTCCGGAAGGATGCGTGTTCCGCCCCCGGTGCCCGTTGGCTACAGACCTATGTACCCAGCGACCCGAACTCGAGCCGACGGAAGACGGGCGCCGTGTTCGATGTCATCATTGGGATCGAGTTACAGAGCAACGAGACGTCTTGTTCGCGGAAAGGGAATCGGCTTCTCGGCCATTCAACGGAGAGCGCCCTCATCCCCCACTCCATCTTCACGACCTGAAGGTCGAATTTCCGATTCGGCGGTCTCTTCGCGAACTCGTCTCCCGAATTCCGAAGAAATCGATTCAGGCCGTCAACGGCGTTTCGCTGACCGTGTCCCCGGCCAAAACCTTGGGGATCGTTGGTGAAAGCGGAAGTGGCAAAACAACGTTGGCGCGTTCGATTCTCGGTCTGACACCGCTTTCCGAAGGATGTCTTCTTCTTGGGGAGACCGAGCTGCCGGCGGCGCTTTCCAAACGACAACGTAGCCTACTGCGGCAGATCCAAGCGGTGTCCCAAAATCCTGATCAGTCTCTCAATCCGTATATGTCGGTCGCAAACTCGCTAAGGCGTCAGCTCATCTGCCTCACAACGTTGTCGCGAGCAGAGATTCGTTCCACCATTTCTCAGTGGCTCGTTCAGGTGGGACTGACGACAGAATATGCCGATCGATTGCCGACTCAACTGTCGGGAGGAGAAAAACAGCGGGTGGCCATTGCTCGAGCGATGGCGGCCGACTCGAGCATCGTCATCTGTGACGAAGCGACTTCATCACTCGATGTCTCGGTGCAGGCGCGGATTCTCAACCTGCTGGCGAGATTGCAGTCGGAAACCGGGCGTGCTTATGTGTTCATCACCCACGACTTGGCAGTGGTCGCACATTTGGCCGACGAAATCGCGGTGATGTATCTGGGGCAGCTGATGGAAATCGGCGCCCGGGATCAAGTACTGGAGCCACCCTATCATCCCTACACCGAGGCCTTGCTGTCGTCTTATCACACAATTAGTGACGACCATCGGAGAGAGCCGATTCGCTTGTCGGGAGAGGTGCCCAGTCCGGTCGATCTTCCGACAGGATGTCCGTTCCATTCACGGTGCCCTCGCGTTCTCGGTGACATCTGCCGCGATCGGGCTCCGGCTTGGCAGCACATCGACGAGGAACATGCCTTGTATTGCCACATCCCTTGGATCGAATTGAGGGCGGATCAAAGAACGCAGTTCGAAACCTCAAATCGACGAGAGACGGAGGGCGCATCATGAGCCGATTCACAGTACGTCGTTTGGGGTTTCTGATGCTGACCCTGCTTCTGACATCCATCCTTATCTTCTCGGTCACCCAATTCCTACCCGGGGACGTGGCTCGTATTCTGATGCCCCGCGATGCTTCGGAAGACGCCATTGCCGCCAAGCGGGAAGAACTGGGATTGAATCGGTCGCCGATCATTCAGTATGGAACGTGGATCGGTGGGTTCGTTATTGGGGATTGGGGAACGTCGTTCGCTTGGGATATCTCCGTCCGGCCACGCGTGACCGAGGCGCTTCGAAACTCGCTGATGCTGGCAGTAGTCGCCTTGGTATTGGCGATTCCGGTTTCCATCGGCTTGGGCGTCTGGGCGGGGCTCTCCGAGCATCGGTTGGCCGATCACCTCATCAGCCTGTTCAGCCTCTCGTTGGTCGGATTACCCGAATTCGTCACCGGCGTATTGCTGATCGAATGGCTGGCCCATCGACTTCGTTGGCTGCCTGCGATTTCGTCCATCGACCCGGGAGCAACGTTTGTGGAGGCGTTCCCATTTCTCATTCTTCCCGCGCTTACAGCCACGTTTGTTCTTCTGGCCTACATCGTGCGTCTGACGCGCGCCGAGGTGGTCGAGCAGCTGAATCGACCGTACGTGCGGACCGCGGTATTGAAAGGACTTCCTTGGCCTACCGTCGTGTTTAGGCACGTGCTGCGAAATGCTCTCTTGCCGACGATTACCGTGATCGCCATCAGCATTGGATGGCTCATCGGCGGCATCATCGTGATTGAGAATGTGTTCAACTACCCGGGTCTGGGGCGACTTCTCCTGTCGGCTATCGACAATCGTGATTTCCCGTTGATTCAAGCGATCACCATGGTCGTCGTGGTCGGTGTCGCGTTGTCGAACTTCGGGGCCGACTTGTTGTATGCGACGTTCAACCCGCGGATTCGATACGAGTAGCGCATCCCACCCCACCCTGTCAGCGGACGTGATGGAGGCAGGATGGGGATGCGCAGAACCTATTTAGATTGTGAAATGAAGACGATCGCGCCAATGAGGGCGACGATTCCGATTGCGATCATGATCCACGTCGTGCTTTCCATGGCTCACCTCCTTTGATTGGGCGTTCTACGCTTCGGGCAGGTCTTCAAACAGGGCTTTCATCTGTCGCCTATAAGCGTCAAACGCCGTTCGGCCTTCGCCTGTAAGCTGCACCATGGTGTGCGGTTTCTTCTGCACGAATTCTTTGGTGATCTCTACATAACCGGCGTCTTCAAGCTTGGATAAGTGAGAGGACAGATTACCCCATGTCAGTCCGGTGTTTTGCATCAGGAACACGTAATCCGCACTCTCAACCACGTACAGGTGAGCCGTGATCAGCAAACGGGCCGGCTCGTGGATGATGCGGTCAATGGTGTAGTCTTGATTCGAGCCATCAGGCATCGTCAGGCTCCATGAGCGTGCCTTCCTGCTTGGGATAGCGGCGAATGAATCGGATCAGGAGCGTGATCCCTGTCAACAGGATGAGGCCCCCAACAATGGCTAGGGAAAACCCTAAGTGATATCCCTTCACGAAATCGGTGATCAAGAGCGATCCGAACATCAGGGCTCCATAGCCGTAGAGTCGTGGAAAGTTCACCAACCAGCCGGTGACAGCAAGGGCTCCGCCCCAGATGAGGCCGATGAAGATGACGAAATGCTTGCTGATCCACTGTGCCCACGAGGGAGGAGTTCCTTTGAGTATCCACGTTATGAACATGAAGGCCGCCAGGCCCATGAGGGCGGTGGCAGTGAGGACTCCGGTAAGACGACCTTTGGCCCGCTTCCTTTGAGCGCGGAACTGGACATGTCCGATTCGCGGAACGACAATTTTACGTCCGGCTCCGAGAAGACCCGGCAGGAGCGCGGCCACCCAGATTGCTGAGAGAGCGGCAAAGTCAACTAGGATGGAGAGTCCGAATGCTAGGAATAGTGATCCAATCCCGATGTCCCACATTCCATGCTCGAACGTACGGAACCAGACCTTCTTCTCGATTTCGCGCAACACGAGGCGATTAGTCACTGGAACTCCCGAGACTCCCTATTGTGATGCGAGGTACCGAACGCAAGAAGTGCACGAAGATGGGAATTCCTATGGAGAAGCTGATGGCGCTGCCTATCCCAAAGACGAGGGGCCCCGCATAGGGAGTAAAGTCTTCCAGCCCGATCACCATCAGAAGGAATTCCGCGATCACGAACAAACTGCCATGAAGTAGAAGCCGCGGGTTGTCAAAAACGACGGCTAAGGCGGCAATAGGAATCATGACCACGGCGGTGACGATCGCCCATACCGACCAAGCTCCCCCTTTGCCAAACAACAAGTATCCGAACCGGTGTTGCAGCGATGTCGCAGCAACGAGCAACACTGTGACCGCCGCACAGATGCCCAGCATGATGCGCATGAATCGAACGCGCTGTGTGCGCTTGGCGGCGAACTTTACGTGGCCGGTTCGTGGGGTAACCTCTCGCCGACGCATCCAACTCGTGATGCCAAAACCTCCGAATTGAACGACGGCCAGAGACGCAATGGGAACCCAATCCGGCGTCTCCCACATCCCCACCACGGATGACACGCAGGCGCCCAGCAGGCAGAATCCGAAAAGGATGTCCGTGAGCCCATCCCTGCTGGACATGCGCCAGCTACGACGTTCGATATCTTGAAGACGAATTGAGGTCATAAGTACTCCTTATCTAGATTAGTGCAGTGAACTTTGTACTGCAAAGTTCACTGCACGATAACTCTGGTGTTCGCGGATGTCAAGGCAGCCGATCAATCAAACATCGGATGCCGGTCAAGCAGGAGGTTGGTATGATGAGACTCTCGATTGCTGGAGGCACTATGGCTTGGATTCGAGTCGTTGAGGAGAACGAAGCGGGAGATGCTCTGCTTGAGGTCTATCAACAGGTGAAGGGTAGCCGGGGCAAGATAGCCAATATTCTGGCCGTGCACAGCCTACACCCGCCGGCACTGCAAGCTCACATGGATTTGTACATGGCCATCATGTTCGGCCCTTCCGGACTATCTCGGGAGGAGCGCGAAATGATCGCAGTGGTGGTCTCGTCGGCGGATCGATGTCCCTATTGCATCCAGCATCATGCCGCCGCCCTCAGCCATTATTGGAAAGATGAAGAGAAGCTGAGTCGCTTTACCGAGGACTATCAGTCAATCGACCTGACTCCCAAGATGGAAGCCGTACTCGACTATGCTTCAAAGCTCACGACAACGCCGCATGCCATGGTCGAAGCGGATGTGCAGCGGCTGCGCGATTGTGGTTTGGATGATGAAGACATCTTGACGGTCAACCTCATTGCCAGCTACTTCAATTTCGTCAACCGCATCGGCCTCGGACTAGGGGTTGCATTTACGGAAGACGAAATCGAGGGATACAAGTGTTAGCTATTGGCACAATATGAGTGGGCCTCGCCCCCACGCGAGACCCACTCTGGCGTTACCCTCTCCACCTGGAGCCGTTCTTGTCAGTCAGCTACTTGTCTTTGTCCCTCTTAGTGCCCTTACCGGGGTTGTCGTCTTTCTTGTCATTCCCGTTGCCATGTTCGTTTTCTTCTTGTTCCGGTTCTTCGTTCCCGCCAATATTCTCGTTCTGCTCTTGATCCCGATGCTTATTCTCACCCTTGCCGGTTACGTCGTTGGCGATTTGGCCCCACGAAACGTCTTCACTCTCCGCCATGGCGGCAGCCAGCGCATCCAATTGCGCTGTGATCTCCTCCATGGAGAGGCCGTTTCTTAGCCCTTCCTTAATAATCCGAACGAGAATGCCCGGAGGCACACCGTCTGCCACCAAACCCGATACTTGATCGAGAACCTCTTCGGATGCGCCTGCCTTCCCAATGGCATTAAGCGTTCCTGCCGGTGTGGCCAGTGCATTCAGTAGTTGGGTCAGCGCAGCGAGTGGATCGTCAGTGAGCGCGCCGGAAATGAGATCGGTCAGAATGGTTTGAATGGCGGCGGAAGCATTGGCGAGGTCGTCAGTTTCTTCAAGCATTTTCCATTGAACCATCTCAAGTAGTGCCAATGCCTCTTCCGGTGTCAAAACTCCTAGAGTTACCGCGTTCTCGAAGGTCTCCTTCAGATTCTCCTGGTCCGTCGAATTGGCGTTGGCGTCAATCAAGTCAAACACAGGCTGCAGAAGATTGGAATCAACTTGGATCTCCTGTGCCATGCCCAACAGAGACATGGAAAAGGCCAATCCTAGAGATATCAACAATAGAGAAGCCGATTTCGGCAGTCCGGCCATCATGGGTCCTCCCGTAGATCCGTGACTTTGCGTCCCCGGCTTTCGCCGGGTTTGCCATTTTCGTTCCGACGATCCGATTATAGCACAAAACCCACCTTGTCTAGCCAATGGAGCAAGAGATAATGAGTGAGTGTCTTAAGGAATCCACCAGGATAGTGCCCAAGAGGACCCGATGAATCAGCTCACCATCGAAACGATCGACCAGGTGATCGAATGGATCACGATCGACAAGCTTGATCGCCTCGATCTAACGAACATCCGATTCGTCGATCCCTACGCCCTGCTGATCCTCCACTTGATAATCCTGGAGCGGGAAGAAGAGGGCAGGCCGATCGAGGTTGCCTGGCCACAGGCCGCATCAGTGAATCGTTGGATGATGGCCATGGGGATTGTCGCAGGGAACTCGCATAATTCCGCACCAGCCTCGAAGAACCGCGAGAGCACGTTGCAGCCGATCACGAGAATCGAGAACGAATCGGGCATCGGCCACGTGGTCGATGGCTTTCATCACCGACTGGCGGAACGGTATCCGCTTACTGAATCTTCTCGCCGGGGGTTGGTTGCCGTCATGATCGAACTGTTTCAGAACATCCCTCATCACAGCAATGCCACCGGAACCGTGGCCGATCCACATGGGATTGCCGCCATGCAGGATTACGAGGATTCGATCTTCTTGGCCGTTGCCGACAAGGGCATCGGCCTGTCGACCAGTCTCGGGCTGAGGAACGGATATGGAGGGTTGTCCGACGCGGGCGCCCTGGACGTTGTCTTTCATCAAGGAGTGTCCCGGTTCGACGATCCCGGGCGTGGCGGCGAACTGCAGCGGATCGCCGACCTCATTCGCTCGTGGGATGGAGTGTTCGCGTTGCGAACCGGCCGAGCGTTGTATTATTTCGACTCCCGAGGCGGCGATGTCTATGACGTGCCGAACTTCCCTGGCGTGCAGTTGGGGCTCCGGCTTCCCCGACGCGTGTTGACTTAAGCCGCTTGAACCTGGCGGCGTCTTTCTGTTCAATGAGGGCAATGCAGATCGAACGATTTCGAATCGCTCAATTCGGCCCTCGCTTGGGCACTCGAATGGAGGGAGAGCAGGCTCGCGAGCAGCTGATCGCTCTCCTTCGTTCACTTCCTGAGGACGGACAGGTTCGGATATCGATGGAAGGCATCGATGTTCTATCCACATCCTTTGCCGACGAACTCATCGGCCGGACTTTGCACCAATTGATGATTGGTGAATTTGGAGCCCGCACCATGATCCTGGAAACACCCGCCCTTGATCTGGCTGACGGAATCGACGTCAAACTGGCGCAACGGCAGATGGCTATGCTCTGCTTGTCGGATGATTCGTGGCATCTTATCGGCGCGCATACACCGGCCATGACTGAAACGCTAGGGTTGATCATCGACAAAGGGACGACCACGGCTAAGGAACTGGCCGCTGAACTCGGCCTGCAAATGAACGCGTGCGTCAATCGCGTGGCGCGACTGGCCAAACTTCACCTCATTCGAAGGGAACAAATCGGCATGAGCGGCCCTCAGGCTATTTACTCCTTACATTCGATTCTCAAGAGTTGACGGGTTATCAAATATCTCGTACACTGCGTGTTGTGTACGAACATGTTCCAGGAGATTCGAGAACCCATCGATGCGCTCGTGATCTACCGCCGCGGGGCCCCGCACCCCCTCCTTCGGGCATTCCGATGGAAACAGCGTCGATATGATGTGACTGCGACCAATTTGGTTCACCCGAAACGGGTGGGAGAAACCGTGTACCTGTGCTACGCAGTCAGCTGTGGAAGCGATCACTTCGACATCCGCTTCAATACCGCACGGAATCAGTGGCGCTTGGAGGCCATCGATACATCGCGTTAATCCCGTTCGAGTTCCGGGGACGCATACCATAATTCCTCAAGGAACAGCCTGAAATAGTAGAAAGCTCTGTTTCTTGCGAAATGGGGTATAGCTCCGATTCTTACGAATTAAGGTATGTGTCCCCCTAATTGATCGATCGTCCGCTGCTGGCTACTTTGTTCCTCGCTAGGCGGAGGTAGGTTGCGAACCTAGTCCATGTAAGGCTAGGCTGCGAACAGAACACACAATATTCACACATTTCAGTCTTGATTGAACACATTGATCTACGTATACTGCGCCCTTGTGTTCAAAGGAGCATCCATGGATCTTGGCAAAGAACGACTTCGCCAGTTCATCGAGAATACGGCGGACTTGATGGAGGAACACGGACTCCCGCTCATGGCGGGACGTGTAATTGGGGCGCTCATGATCTGTGCGCCCCCCTACTTGTCTCACGAGGAAATGGCAGAACAGCTTCAGGCAAGCAAGGGCTCAATCAGCATGTCCACCCAACTGCTGATGCGAATCAGTATTGTGGAGCGAATCAGCCTGCCCGGTCATCGACGCCATTACTACCGACTGCGCGAGCGATTGTGGAATGATCTGCTCTCTACCCGGACGGAGCACACTCAACAGCATCTCAAGTTGGCCTCCGATGGCCTTGAGCTTCTCAAGAATGAACCAGTAGAGGCGAAGATGAGACTCATTGAATTGCAGGTCTTCTCGGACTTCATTCTTGAGGCGTTGCCTGAAATGGCGGACCAATGGGAACGTCGACGCCCTGAATTGCTGAAGAAACGACTCGCCCAGCTGTCATGAGGAGCCCGAGGAAAGGAAACCCCATGAAAACCAGACTAAGAATACTGTGCTTGATTGGAGCGTTGCTGCTCGGATGGACCGTTGTGGCAGCGGGACAAGAGGTATCCCCGACCATTCGCATCCTGGTGATCGATGAAACCAAAACGTTCACCTCAACAATGAAGGTGGCGGGTACCATCGGCGCATTGCGTCAGATGGGATTGTTCGACGTGTCGGTTCGATTGGCCGATGTGGACACCGACTACGATGACCCTCTGTCCGGGGCAGCACCCGAACCGGGTCAGGATCCGTTCGATCTGATCCTGATTCTCCCTCGCGGGCTGGACACGAAAACGAACGTCAACATCTGGCTCGTGAGCAACGGGCTTGATTCGTTGTCTTCGTTCATCCGCGGTGCTGTTGATTTGGTTTCCAATGTTGTCGATCAGGTCTTTGCAGGTTCAGGCCAAACCATCGATGTGTCAGAAGATCTGTGGCCCGGCTTCTTGTGGGCAGCGTATGTTTCGAAGGGATGGATGATATGAATTGGCTCATTAAGTTTGCCGTAGATCACCCGATTTGGACGATTGTCGCAACGCTTGTGTTGGCAGTAGGATTCGCGTTCCCAATCCAGTACCTGAGACAAGAAACGGACTTCAAGGAGTTCCTTGATGAGGATGATCCGATCATTGTTCTCATGGATGAGGCCGAGGAGCGGTACGGCAAGTCGTGGGGCATCATGGTCATGCTGTTCAATGAAGACAGCATCTTCAATGATGTGACCCTCTCCAAGATCGAGCAGATGGCCGATGCGTTCGAGGAGATTCCGGGAATCAAGAGTGTGTCTACGCCTCTCAACTCCCAGACGATCATCGGCACTGAAACTGCAATCAGCGTGAGCAAGGCGGCGCCTGGCGGTGTCGCTCCTGCAACGTCCGAGGATATGGACATCTTCCGTACGCGTGTCTTGGAAGATGAGAATCTTGTTGGCGGTGTCATCAGCGCCGGCGGGCAGGCCGCACTCATCAACATCGAGCTTGAGGTTGGTGCCGACGAGTACGCGTTGACGCCGGATATCGTTGCCATTGTCGACGCGCACCAGGGTGACGGAGACAAGCTCTTTATCTATGGTGATGCCTACTTCGATACAGTGATGGCAGAGGAGATGGCTACAGACACAACGCTTCTCTTCCCGCTTGCCATCCTGTTGATGGTCGTCCTTCTGTTTGCCAGCTTTGTGACGATCCGTGGAGTCCTTCTTCCAATTACTATTGTCCTCCTATCGGTTATTGTGGCCATGGGATCGATGGTCTTCCTAGGATTCCCAATGACGATGATGTCATTCATCGCGCCTATCTTGCTATTGGCAATCGGCATTGCGGACGCCATTCACGTGCTCAACAGATACAACGAAGAGACTGTCAAGGGACTTCCGAAGCGCGAAGCGATCATCAATACGATGCAGGAGATGAAGGGGCCGGTTGTCATGACGTCGCTGACTACAGCTGTCGGGTTCCTGTCGCTCTTGACGGCATTCATGGTTCCGCAACGGCACTTTGGCATTGTGACAGCAATTGGCGTGCTGGCAGCGATGCTGTTCTCGCTCGTGGTGATTCCTGCGGTCATGTCACTTCTCAAGAAACCGCGGGTGCGCGACCTAAGCAAGGGTCTTCGCCCACTGACTCGTGTTCTCCTTGGATTCGAGAAGGTAATTGGCGGGCATCGAAAGACAGTCATGGTGGTCGCGCTGATTATCTTTGGCATCATGGTGGCGGGCATTCCGCGACTTCGTGTAGAAACTTCCAACGAGGAGTTCCTCGGCAAGGAGCACGAAGCTATTCAAGTGCTCAACTTCACGTCGGAGTATTTCTCCGGCGACATGAACATCATGGTTGAATTCGACACGGGGCGACGTGATGGTCTCAAAGATCCTGCGGTGCTGAATGCCATGCTCGATCTTGAAGAGTTCATGCTCGAAAACGGCGTCAGCAAAACGTTCTCCCTGACCATGCTGGTCAGACAGATGAACGAGCGTTTCAATGCAGACGATCCCGCTTTCTATGTTATTCCCGATCAGCAGAACATGATCTCACAGCTGTTGCTTCTGTTCACGTTCCAAGGGGGAACCTTGGGTGACATGGCGCTTGGAGATTTCAGTGCCGGGACCGTCATGGGAATGTACAAAATGGACTCGTCAGGTAACGTTTCTCGTCTTGCCGGCGTCGTTCAAGGCTATCTAGACGAGCACTTCCCCGAGGGAGGAGACCTTCGCGTGCGCATGATCGGCGCGACTACGCTGATGAGTCGTATCTTCACACAGATGACCCAGAGTCAGCTCATTGGCCTGGCGACGACAATCGTTGCCGTCACCGTTCTGGTCATGATCCTGATGGGTTCCGTGGTCGCCGGCCTGATTGCCGCAATTCCTCTCATCCTGACAGTCACATTTAGCATGGGCATCATGGCATACACCGGTCAGCCGCTCGATATCATGACCTTGATGGTCTCTGTTGTCGCAGTCGGTATTGGTGTTGACTACTCGATCCACTTTATCTCCCGTTTCCGTAGCGAGTATCGGAAGGATCAAGACGCCGAACGCGCACTGCAGAAGACGATTCAGACGACAGGACGGGGCATCACCTATAACGCGCTGACTGTAGCACTTGGATTCTTTATCCTGATCTTCGCATCATTCAAAGGGATTCGGACGTTCGGGTGGCAGATTGCCCTGACGATGGGCATTAGCGCTCTGTCCGCTATCTCGATCATCCCGGCGATTTTGGTGCAATGGCAGCCGAAGTTCTTGTCGCGGTTTCCGTGGAAGCGCGGATCCTAGGGAACGAACGAAGACAGAGTACTTGTTCTAAGGAGGCATGGAATGTTTAAGAACATCGTGAAACTTGGAGTGATCGTCGTCAGTGTGGCACTGCTTGGATTGACGGCTGCTGCCCTGACTGCAGACGAAATCATGGACATGGTGGACGCTGAAGCCGATGCATTAGCCGAAGGCAGCATGATCTCCATCATCCGCTTTGACAACGTCTACGGCGACGGGACCAGCGGATCCAACCTGTTCGGTTCGCTCGCCATCCCCAACTTCTCGCTCATCTACTTCATCGAGCCGCTGGATGTTGCTGGGACCATCTTCCTGACACACGAGGGCGAAACTGACGACGACAATGCACGCCTTTGGCTGTATCTGCCGGTATTGGGCAGTCCCAAGGAGCTTGTTTCCGAGGAGCAACGAGGCGGCAGTTTCGCCGGCAGCGCGCTGTCCTATTCCGATCTCGGCGACCGTGAAGGCCGCGCTGACTATGACACTGTGCTCCTCGGAGAAGAGGACGTCGTGATTGGAGATCAAACTCGTACTGCCTACAAGATCGAATCGACCGCCAAGCCGGACGTCGACGTCGATAATCCCCGCTCGATCGTGTGGATCGACACCGAATTCCTCATCATGCTGAAGGTCGAGTCCTACAACGACCTCGGCAATCTTGACACCACCATGGACGTTCTCGCACTAGGGGAATTCGAAGGCAAACTGACGACGGTCGAGATGCTGGCCACCAACCACTCGGACGGCAGCACCACCACCATCACCATTCTTGAACAACGCCGACCGGGTTTTGAGGTTTCGGAAGACGTGTTCCTGCCGGAAAACATCCACGCGTTCGACGCTGTTCTGTGGGGATTCGCTGAGGAGTAGAGGCTGATTCTGATCATGGTGGGTTGTCGCATCGCGGCAACCCGCTCTTCATTCCGATTCCAGGAGCCGCCTGGCCTTTCGAACCGCGGATTCAAGGATTCCGAGAGCCCATTCATCTGTTCTCAGTCGCGGGGTCCCAAGAATCCAGGCGATCATTGTGAATGCTTGAAGCATATCGAACGCGGGAATGTGTTCGTCCAGATCGCATGGCAGAGTACGAATGTCGGTGTAGCCTTCGACATAAGCCGATTCCAGTGATACGTAATCCGATCGCCTGTTGAGATAGCTGAACGTAGTCGCAATGTCATAAGCATAGTAGTTCCATTGAACACATTCGAAATCGATGGCTCGAGCTTCTCCCCCATGAAATAGGTAATTCGACTGATGAAGATCGCCGTGGATGACACCGGCGATGTTGTGCCCCTCTCCCAGCGAGCGCAACACGCGCTGGATGATGGGAATGGTGGCAAGAAGCGATTCGGCATCAGCTTCGGAGTAATGTGCCCTGAGCGTCGCCCGAGGGACATTGTCCCCGACCGTTTCAGCCGAGACCTTGACAAGTGCCAATTCCTCCGGCCAGCGAAACGTTTCCGCGTGCTCGTGAAGGGTTGCTGTAAACCGGCCGACGGCTCGCAAGTGATCCGCGGTAAGGTCGTCTTCGAACTGTCCCTTGACCCAGCGGAAAAGCATGCAGGCGCGAAAGCCGGAAAGACCGGGCATGGAAACGCTACGCAGAAGATCACCGGATCGCATGATGACGGGTTCGGGAACCGATAGATCCGTATCGCGGTTGAGCGCCACCAGCCACAAGAGTTCACGCATCAAGATCCTGTGATCT
>Ga0209976_10000578_pt1 | contig 23509 bp, 36 predicted proteins | sample SumtaG_FD_182806 | JGI IMG/M metagenome (GOLD analysis project Ga0209976, IMG submission 182806) | Deep subsurface microbial communities from Indian Ocean to uncover new lineages of life (NeLLi) - Sumatra_00157 metaG (SPAdes) (version 2) | ecosystem: Environmental > Aquatic > Marine > Oceanic >...
CATTGCCGTAGGGTTCCATGAAACTTTCAGCTCCAGACCTAGCTTGTATTTCATCGTCAGCTTTGATTAATAATATTGTTCCTTTATGCATGTTTTCAACTCCTAATAAGTTAATAGTTAAAGCCTTGTTAGGCTGTTAGTGTGTGACAATCTCGTACTTAGCGTTCACAATCTCTCTCGTAACAATAGTTTCGGCTGCTTCTGTTACTTCGTGGAATGGGGTTGTCGGTGAACACATGACTGCCACATGAATAATTGCTCCCATGAACTCAACTTTTACTGTTTTGTAGTACATTATCCAGTCTCCTAATTAAAGTATAGTTATCGGAGAACACCCGCAAGTGCGCTCCCATAAGCATACTAAGGTTAAAACGAATACCAAAGTCTACCAGAATCAAATTCTTTCCACTTATTAGCCATATTAGGCGATTTTAAAGACTTCATGCATTGCCTTGCAAACGTGCGACAAGCAGAATGTTCTCGGTCGGTTCTCGGGATAGATGGACTTGTAGCCCAATTCCAAGCATTAACAAGTGTCATTATTGTATAGCGTATTGGTGTACCTTTTAACTCTCTTACGTGTTTTCTATACGCTTTGATGCTTTCTGCTACGTTTTCCATTATTTCACTCCCTAAATAAGTATTAAAACGTTAGTTTTTTACAAAACCCCTGACACGCATTGTCAAGGCTTGGAGGGGATGACGCAACGCGCCAGAGGTTTATATTGTTAAGGTTCCAAGCCATAAAATCCCGTTTGCGTTGAAGCAAGCCGCCATTGTCGCGGCACGGGGTTGAGAGTTAAATATCATAAGAAACTGAAACATCGTGGATAAACCCGAAACATCCGCCAAGGTGGTTTAGCCAAATATTGTCAGCACGTGAGATATCAAGCAATGATAAAAGCCTATCAAGGTAGCATTTGACGGTTTCAGCGTTGCTCAGCCTATTAGCACCGAATAAAAGGCGGTTTTCAGACTTAAGTCTGGCAATATCGCCACAATAAGAACCGAAGTAAACATAATAACTTGTGTTGCCAGTGTAAGGACTTGTGTAATCGGTGATACGTGTCTTCATGATAATTCCCTTAAAAAATAGTTGATATTAGTTTAAGGCTCCAAGCCATATATAGTCTACACTATAAATCGGCAAAGTCAAATGACTACATGAAAATAAATCTAAAATAGTTCTTGCAATGCAGTGATATTGTGCTAAAATGCCGTGTAATGAGAGACGGAAAGATCGAACACAAAGAGAAAATCGGCTCAATAACGTGGATAACACGCAAATATCCACCATGCACCACTAAAGAGCTTAGAATAAGGGCAGAGCTAAAACGACAGGAAAGTATTAAATAAATGTTTAAAAATGGTTACAGAAACTTACAACATCCCGGAAATAAGACTTTCCTTGACAAGTCAAGGCATAGACGCATTGCCGGATAAGGTGATAACCATTGTAAAAGATGAGATCGAGTACAAGTATGATTTAATTGAGTTTTTTGATGTGTTAGGAATAGAATGACAATATATTACAAATCAGTTTTAAATGAAGCAATTGCAACTCACAGGCCCGCAAGCAAGTGGATGCTCTTTAAAGCGTGGTTATTCGGTCAAAGATGTAAAACTGCGGATCGGGAGCATATTGCAATATCCTACAAATATAAAGGGATAGTATACATCACAAGCATAAGGAAGAGATTTAACTTGAACAGCCAATAAAGGAATAGAATGCCATTAACAGCAAAACAAACAAGCTTTATACAATACTACGCTGATCCCACAAGCGAAACACACAACAACGCAACGCAATCAGCAATAAAAGCCGGTTATAGCCCAAAAACAGCCAGTAATAACGCAACGCAAATAATGTCAAATCATGGAGTAAGTGAAGGAATAAGGGTTTATAAGGCAGAAATAGTGGAAAAAGCCGATGTTACACGCAGTGAAGTAATAGATAATGCCCGTTATTTGATCGATATGGGCAAAACAGCCAAGAACGGTACTGATATTGGCAAGGGCAACGAACAGCTCGCTAAGATCGCCGGTGTATTCTCTGAAAAGCGTGTTATTGAGGAGCAAACGGCCCCTGTGAGCGATGAGGAGCGTATTATCGTTGAGAAGGCGGCTCGTGAATTGAACATAAAGCTATCTAATACAGGGAGTTAGGAAATGGAATGTATTAATAAGTGTGGTAATGAGCTTACAGGCCGTCAAAGGGAGTTTTGTTCGGATAAGTGTAGGATGCAGCACAAGCGTAACCCGAACAGCAAACCCGAACAAACCAAACCCGAACAGCAATCTGTTCGCTTTATGACACCCGGCTTTGTTCGGGTTACAGGTGAGGTTTACAAGCGGCCTGCTGTTCGGTATGAGGGTGATAGATATGAGACCAGGCCCGAGCCACAAGACGCGCACGATCGTCCTTGTGAGAGGAACAGAGGGCGCTACTACAGACAGGACGGGACGGGCTATCAATTCGATGCTGGTGGTAGAGTGTTCGAGCTTACTAATGGCGTAGTATATGAGACCACTGAACAGGTCAGGGCTTGCTATGAGGAAATATCAGCATGATTAATCCCAAACGTATATATGAAGGCGGGGGGCCCGGATTTGAAAGTGAGGGTGGCGGTAAGTACCTAGTAAACCCCGACTTTTTTCTTTTTGAAAGTGGACTATGATTCACGACCCAGACAATCCAGATAGAGGTTTATGTTGTGTAGACGGTTGTTTTAATCTACAACGTAATCGTGGCCATAAGAAGTGGGGTAGATTTTGTGGAAAGCATAATAAGTCTAGTGTCTTTAGAGATGAGCGGGTCAGGTTAACAGATGAGCAAAGAGTTATTTCTAAAGCGGCTACTAAGGAAAGGCAACGGTTGTTATATGCAGAGCGAGCACGGATTAACGAGATTAAGATGGCAAAGAAGTCGTTGCTTCCAAGGGTTTGTTCTAAGTGCGGTGAGACCTATCCTGCATCTCATTACATAGGTCGCCGTGGATTAGTTTGTGAGACATGTAAATCTTCTAGCGGTAAAGAGAAGTTTATGATAAAGAAGTATGGCATAGATTTTAAGCAATATAATTCTATGGTGGCATCTCAATGTGGAGTATGTGCGATATGTGGAGTAGAACCTAATGGCAGACCGTTAGTTGTGGATCATTGCCATGACACGGATAAGGTCAGAGGGTTGCTTTGTGATGCGTGTAATATAGGGATAGGCTGTTTGCGGGATGATTTGGATATTTTGGCATCAGCGTCGTCGTATCTGATTAACAGTAGAACGAAAGCGGTGTATTATGGATAATGAAATATATGGTTTGTGTCAGGTTTCCCCAATTTTGCCTGACATTCAGTTTTTTAATACTATTTTGGCTCTTCGTTTAGAGCTTTGGAGTTTGATGCCTGATTACGAGAGTATTGAGTAATGGATTTATTTTATCTACAACCTAAGCCTATGACCGGTGCTTATCCCGTCGATTCGGTAGGTGGCTCAATTAACGGGGTCCATGATGGCAGCTTGGCCGGAGAACAAGCAGAGAGCCTATTTTTTTCCTCTCATTACGAGTACAGGACAAGGGGTATAGACAATGAATAGACGTGCCTTTGCAAAATTGGTTGGTGCTACTCTGCTTGCTCCTGTTTTGCCGCGGAGAGAAGTTTTTGATGTTCATGCGGTTCCGGCTAGATATCGCGGGTATGGTATCAAGATTATACAGCGTGATGGCGATTTTAAGCGGATACAGGTTACTGATGGAGAGAATCTTGGAATGCTTTATGATTCTATGTGTGAATCTGATGCGGAGCTTTGGCAACGGATTCGACCGTATCTCGACAGGTCCATAGAACGAAAGGACAGGCAATGGACAATGCCAAGTTATACACGGTTATATCTGTAGGTTATGCGATATTTTTGATGTCTTTGGCTGTTGTTGAGGTATGTCGCAGGTTTTCGATTATGTCTTTGTTGGACCGTAATGAGTTTTGGGACGATTATTATTTTCCCGGATTTTAGTTAGAAAGGAAATAGAATGTTTAAGATGAGTAACAAGAGATCGGTTATACGTTTATGCGAGTTATTGTTTAAGCATAAGGACGTTAAGGTTCCTCGTCCTCGTCGTATTTCCCTTGATGAGGCTACTAATTTTGTGGACCTTACGGTCGCTTGGCATCAGGAGTGCTATGGCGTTAAGTAACAGGTGATATTATGGCTTTATGTAACGAGTGTAATTTTTATCGTGGTTCTGGCGGTGAGGGCAAGTGTAAGTATGAGGCACCTATCCGCACGGTTCAGGGCGTAAGCAGTGGTACTGAGGACAGGATAATTAACGGCTGGCCGGTTGTTGATGGTACTTTGGAGAAGTGCGGTCGTTTTGAGAGTGTTGGTCCTCCTTAGAAAGAAGCTTGCTTCGCATGAAAGGAAATGATCATGGAAGTTATTTTGGTGGACCCGGCTGTTGAGTATTGTCGGCAATTGAAGGATTCAACGGATATTGTGATAGGCAAGATGTTTGACTTTTGGTACGGGTTGTTCATATGTCTTGGGTATTCCAAGGCTGATGCTTCTTGGTCGGCGATGAGAGAAACCCAGTATGACTTTGATAAAGTGGATTTGACAGTGAATTTTGATGGGCCTATGTTTTAGAAAGGAAATGAAATGGATGAATTATATGGAATGTCTGGATGGGAACGAGAGCTTAGGGATTTGTATGGCGACGATAAAGCTGATGCGATGATTGCTGTTTTTTTCAGTCGTTCCAAGGAGAGTTCTTTACCAAGTGAATAAAGAGATAGAATTAGCGATGAGTGTTAATTCGATCACGTGGGCGTGTCAGAAACGTTTACAATTGCGTGACGGGATTACGTTTACCATTAAGGATATGCCTTACTTGGTTGACCTGATCAACCCTGCTAAGAAGATAATGAACGTCAAGAAGGGTGCCCAGGTTTGTTTGACGACTACGATGTTCATTGACGATATCCATGCGTGTTATCACAAGAAGTTTCAGCAGGGTATTATGTATATGATGCCTTCGGTGAAATCTGTCGAGAAGTTGTGTAAGGTTTCTTTTGATCCGATCTTTGACCTGAATGTTTTTATAAAGAAGCGTACAACGTGTAGTAATGCGACGATAAAGACTATTAGCAGTCGTTCAATCGGTTTTGTCGGTGCCCAGCCTAAGACTGTTGGCGGTTCTTCGGTGAAGGACTCAGATAACTTAAGGTCGTTTCCCTGCGACCGTGTTGACCGTGACGAGGTTGACATAATGGATCAGGACATGGTTTATATGTCCAAACAAAGATTGAAGCGTTCGTTGTGGAAACAGGAGCGAAACTTCGGTTCTCCTACTTATCCCGATTATGGGATCGATGCGATGTATGAGAATTCCGATCAGGGCAAATGGCAGATAGAATGTCAGTCGTGCGGTAAGTATACTTGTTTGCCGGAGACGTTCCCACAATGTATCTTATTGGTTGGCGGGAGATGGCGCCGGTCGTGTACGCACTGCCAGGCGGAGATATTCGTTGCCGATGGGTCGTGGGAGCATGAGTACCCCGATAGGCGTGAGGCGGGGTATTGGGTTGACGGGTTGTTAAGTTCGTATGCCAATCTTGACGATTATATGTACGATTACAACCATGCTACCGATAAACAAAGAAGCGAGTTTGTACGTTCAACATTGGGTATTGCCACTACCGAGGCCGAGAACCAATTAACCGAGCAGGACGTTTTGGACAGATGTACCAACCAGCCGATAGATATGTTTTCGTATGGCGAGACTGTTATGGGGGTCGATGTTGGCAAGACCCTTCACGTAGTGATAGGAATTAGAACTGGAAGGGACACTTACGATATTTGTAATGTTAGTCGTGTTGATTCTTTCGGGGATCTACATCTTTTGGCCCAGAAAATGAATGTCAGGTTCTGTGTGATAGACGCTATGCCGGAAGACCACAAGACCAAGGAGTTTGCCAAAGAAGAACCTTATGCGGTATACAGGGCATATTGTTCGGAGCATTACGCTGCGGGAAGACCTAATTGGGACAGCAAGCAAGGTACAGTGAAATCTAACAGGAACGAATGGATGGATAAAGTTCACGAGGTTGTGGTATCCAAAAAAATTAGAATTCCAAGAAGTTGTCCAGAGACTCAATTGTATTCTGTTTCTATGACCAAGACGGCCAAGAGTGTTATAGAACATCCAGAAACGGGAGTAAGAAAACCGAGATGGCTAAAATTAATAGGTTCACCTGGTGATCATTACTATTTATCGACTTTATATTTCTTGTTGGCAGCGTCGAGGGTGTCACCAAGACGAAGGGATGGACAGGTAGAAAGGCATACAAAACAAAAAACAAGTTTTTCGATGGGAAGATAAATGGAACGAATAACAATGAAAGGAAATGAACATGGCAGACGAAAAAGTATTTTGTAGAAAATGTGAAAAAGAAATCCAGATCAACGCGATGAAGAAGTGTTACTGGTGTCCCGATTGCAGGCTTAGGGACAAAGCCGTTGGCGAGGACGACGTTGTTGAATCGCAGGGCGGGATGACGGTACGGATGGTTAAAGACATCTGCCAGAAGATGATCGATCAGCAGCTTGGCCCGAAAACACAATTAACCGGGTTAACGGACGAGATTGAAAAAGACTTGAAAGAACCGGAGACACCCGACGATGTTCGTGACGACTGGCGCAAGCAGGCAAAAGAGCTTGGCATCCCGACCAACCAAGCATCGGGCGGAGCGCGAAAGAAGAAAGATATCATAGCCGATATTCAGGATAGACTAAACGGGAACTCCAATGTGGACGACCCAGATAAAAGCCCAGTCGAATAGGGCGATAACGAGCGCGCGAGAGCGCGTCATTTAAGGAGCCAATCATGGCAACGTATGCAGCAAAACTAAGAAGTACAGGTATTGATAACGCCACTGTTAAACTAAACGCAGACGGTCAACTGGTAGCCGGTGGTGCAAGAGAGCCGTTCAGCGCCGCAGGAGGTTTGATCCCATCGGTTTTCTATGTCGATGGCAATGTGGTAAACTCCGGTGACGGGTTTACATGGGACACCGCTAAGAAGACTTTAGCCGAAGGACTGGCAGCGGCCCACTTATATCAAACAACGTCGTCTAACAGGGCATGGGCGCATCGAGCTACTGTATATGTTGCCGGTGACGACCTTGACGAAGACTTGACGAAGTTTGCGGAAAAGACCGACGTTATCGGCGTTGGTAGTGATGATGGTAATAAGGGGCCAAGGATTCTCGGAAATCATGTTCTTGAAGCGGCTACCGAGGATACTTATGCTGGATGTCGTTTTATAAACATGACATTCAAACCAGAAGCATCGGGACCGGTTGTTACAATCCCAACAGGCCAGCATGGTATTGAGTTCCACTATAGTAAATGGGAATGGGCCGCAGCATCTACGACAGGAATTCTTATCACCGCTTCGCTCGATATGGTTGTTGATAATTGTCGGTTTGTTAAAGGTTCCGGTACAGGTTTCTCGACTGGCGCAATTAGTATCGGCGCAGGAGCAGCCAGCCAGACCATTATTACGAATAGTTATATTGACGCAAATGTAGGTATTACGTTAAACGCCAGCACGACCGGCGAAGGTATCTTGATACAAAATAATACTGTCATAGCAGTAGGTGTTACGATCGACGACAACTCTGATCTGGCCTACGTGATAGACAACAGGTGCATCAGCGAAGGAACTCTTGGCGCAAACTCGTATGATTTTAGTCTTGCAAAGTCTGCTGGTAATATTGTAACCGGTAGTGATAATACTTTAGACGTACCAATTAAGGCGGTGTAACATGGCTAAAAAAACTAAAAAAGTAAAAGGTTCAACTTCGGGCAGTGTTCAGCGGCAATATCAATGTATGTGCGGCGAGATATATACAAGGACCAGATTTGAAGAAGATATCTGTCCTTCATGCGGCACAACCGATGGTAAGAGGCTGAGATGACCCAAAAAGGACCAAGTAAGCCAAAATTACAGGAACCTGAAAAGACCGAGGACATTCAACGGGTCAAAGAGGATCAATTTAAGGTCGAGCAGCGTGAAAAACGCAGGGCGATCCTTACCGGCGGCAGGAGAAAGAATATCCTGTCCGGGATACAGACGGTACTTAAACAGAGATTGGGCGACTAATGGCTGTAAGAAAAAAGGCTATAAATACAAACTCAGACGTAGAGATGATCCTACAAAGATACGCATCGGCTAAGTCCAAAAAGTCCGAGTCGGATAATCTCCGCGAAGATGCCGGTAAGTATTCATGGCCTACATCAAGGGATATGTATAAGACCTGCGAACAAAGCGATGGGCTTGAATTTTCTCTCGACGTATTTGATTCTACGACTATTAACGGTTCTTTCAGATTGGCGGCAAATATATTCTCATACTTAATGCCGGTAGCTACGGGAACAACGTGGTTTGGCTTTGAAGCGTCAGAATATGAAGATAACAATGACACTGCGATTGCGGAGTGGCTGTCAAAGGCCACCCGCATCACACACAAGGAAATATGGCGGTCGAACTTCATGCGCGAGATGTTGGCGGCTATAAGGTCTATGGTCGTATTTGGTACGGGCGTTATATCTGTTGAGAGTGCAAAAAGAACTAAAGAACTGGTATACCGTGCGTACCATGTTGGCGATATATGTTTCCAGGAAAATTCAAAGGGTGTTATAGATACGGTGTTCAGGGATATTTGTTACACCGCACGTCAGGCCGTACAGGAGTTTGGTAAAAAGACACCGGCCAAGATCAAAGAAGCGGCGGAAGATGCAAGCAGGGCCAATAAGAAGTTTGATTTTATTCATTGCGTGCATCCAAACGCCGACTTTAATTCTAAAAAGATAAACTCGTTCAGGTTTAAATCGGTATGGATTTACAAAAAGGACAAAGTTGAGGTAAAGACAGAGAACTTTAAATCGAATCCATACTTCGTAATGCGGTTTACGGTCGCTCCGGGCGAACTTTGGGGACGCGGTCCGATCATCGAGCTTCTTCCTGAGATCAGGATGTTAAACCAGATGCGGGTTGACTATATCGAAGCTTCCGAGCTTGCCAACCATCCACCGATGATAGTAGAAGACGATGGAGTTATCGGCCAACCGGTCACCGAGGCTCGCGGTGTTATTTACATACGCGCAGGCGCGGAGAAACCCACAGCATGGAATACCGGTGGAAACCTACCTGTTACCAGACAGGACCTTGAGGATCAACGGGATGTTATCAGAGAAGGGTTATTCCAGAACATCTTCCAGACACTCGAAGGGGTTAAGAACGTATCGTCTGCTACCGAGGCGAATATACGCAAACAAGATGGTATGATCATAGTAGCTCCTGTTGTCGGTGCCGTACAAAAAGAAGGGCTTGACCCGATCATCGTAAGGTCTTTATCGTTGATACCGGCCAAGAAACTTCCACCGGCTCCGCGTAAGTTTGAGTTTGATATTGTATACCAGGGCAGGCTTGCACTTGCGATGAGTGCGCTTACGGCAGATGCGATAGAGTTGTGGATGGCAAAGTGGGCACCTTATGCAACTTTGGGTGTATTCGATAATATAGATATTGACAAGGCTTCACGTATCAGTGCATTGGCCGGTTCGGTTCCGGCTGAGGTGCTTGTAGACGAGGAATTAATCAAGGATGAAAGAGCGGAGCGGAAACGTATTGAACTTGAAACGATAAACGCTGAGAACGCTAAAAACGCCAGCGTAGCGCTCAAGAACTCAGGCGCTGAAGTTCATCCGACAAGTGTGGCGGCTAATGTATAAAGGGAAATGATGACTGAAAACGACGTAAAAAAGAAACAAAGAGAAGAAGAAGCGGAAAAGTCGGCAGCGGTTGTAAAAGCGGTGCATATTGCTTATGCCACTATATTCTCTGGCGATAAAGGAAAGTTAGTGCTAGATGATTTAGAGAAGTTTTGCAAAACCGATAATACAATCGTAGCAGCCGGACCAATAGATCCATACAGAGTGCTGTATAAAAATGGCAAACGAGATGTATGTGATGCAATTAAGAGAATGATTAAGAAAGGAAATGAACATGGTTGATTTTATGAACACAGACGGGACATTCGGTGATATGTCAACTGCGCCGGAAGCTGTAAGAACATTAGTTGAAAACAAGGGATTCAAAAATGTTGAGGATATCGTACAGATGACTACGAATCTCGAAAGCATGAAAGGTGCTTGGGCCGATCCTGCCGCTATGAAACTGCCCGACGAACTTTCGCCGGAGAATCTAATTACTATCCACGGTAAATTAGGCGTTCCCGAAAGTAGAGATGGGTATGTTTACGAAGCACCGGATGGCAAAGAAATACTTGCTAAAGATACATTGGATAAGTTTACGGACTTCGCAAGCGAAAAGAATTTCTCGAAAGATCAGTTCTCCGGTTCTGTTGATTTCTATAACGATATTCTCACCCAGGCAGAAGCGGCGTTAACCGAATCCGAGACAAAGGCGTTCACCGAAGCGACGGCGACCCTGAAAACGAAGTGGGATACTGACTTTGAAGCTAACGCAGAGGCGGCGGATGCTTTCAATGTCAAGTCCGGCCTAAGCGAGTTATGGGAATTATTCCCCGGCTCGGAGAACCATCCGAAAGTCGTTGAAAAGATGTTCGAACTATCTAAATTGATGGAAGAGGGTACTTTGCCTAATGCTGACCCTGTTCCCGCTAAAACAAATGAACAAAGGCTAGGAGAGCTTACAAGCGATCCGGCGTATACTAACGCTATGCACCCGGACCACAAGAAGATCATAGCCGAAGTTAATAAAATACATGGAATAGCGGGATAACCAGTATGGCCCCGCGATAGTGGTATTCCACTCGTTGACTGAACGTAAAACAGAGTGATTGGCCCGAATAGGACAACCTGTTGCGATTAATGAATTTAATTTAACAGGAGTATTATTATGTCCGATCCTAATTATGAAGATGTATTTGTACTTGCTTATACAAATGGATATTTGCAAGTACCCCAGGAACGTAAGAACGTTTTTGACGGCCATTTCACGATGTCACCGCTCGAAGGTGAGCAGATGAGATTCGATGATATTGGCACCGGGTCTATGACCAAAAAGACCACCAAGTTCTCAAGAGTACAGGTTACCGACAATGAGTTCCGTGCAAGGTGGCTCTTCCCTGAGTTCTACTATGATGCAAAATATGTAGACAAACAGGATAACATAGCCCAGCACACCGATCCGGCAAGCGCGTATATGCAAAGTATGATATTCGCCCTCGAAAGAGAAAAGATAACCATTGGCCTTAACGCATTCGACGCTACCGTTACCGGTGGTAAGAATCCGGGCGATACGACTTTCTCGTTCACTAATACAGCGATCAGCAACGCGGCGGGTAGAACTATCGTACTCGATACGACCAACGATGGAGCCGCCGGTGGAAGCGAGACCGGGCTTACGGTAAACAAGCTTATTCTTATCCGCGAGAAGTTCTCTACTCTCAGTATTCCCGATGGGACTCCCATTAAACTTGTAACCAGCTTTAAACAGAAGTCAGATTTGCTTCGTGAAGCTGAGATACAGAGTTGGGATACGTCCGAGGTCAAAGCATTGGTCAACGGAACTATCAACAAGTATATGGGTATTGAGTTTATCCAGACCAACCAGGTCGTTGAAGGTGCCGCTAACGGTGTTGGCGGACAGGACGTTTTCGAGTGTTTCGCATGGATTCCAGAAGGTATCGTGATGGCTAACCATCTTAGTCCTAAGTTTAGTGTGGACCGCCTTCCTGAATTGGTTGGCGATACATGGCAGATCAAACTCGACTGGGGTGCAAACGCGATCCGCAGGAACGAAGATATGGTTCTTAAGGTCGAATGTTAATTCTGAACCTAGAATATTAATTTAAGGAGATTTAAAATGGCAGCAATAACAACAGCTAACGGCGTTGAACAAACCAAATTCGCCGCAGGCGGTATCGCTAATATGGTCAGCAAGGTGTGGAATAACGCACCTATGGTTATGTATGAAAAGTACACACTCCCGTCTACCGATACAGCGGCGGCAGGGTTCGCTATTTCTATGGGCCGAATTCCTATCCATGCGATAGTCCTGGGATTTTACTGGACATCAACTGCGATGGGCGCTGCGATGACTGCCGATGTAGCTATCGGCGGAGTAGCGGCAACTACGGCAGAGGCATTTACTAATATGACATCGGCGACAACTCAGTTTGTAGGCTCTACGGGTGTATTTCCGTATACGCCTTTGACAGCAGATTCACAGGTATTGGTCACTACGGCGGCACAGGCATTCGCGCCAAGTGCGACAGTAACGCTTGCAGTGATATATGTAATGGATAAGTAGCATTTCCTTTCTAAAATAGGCGACCTCCATCGTGGGGGTCGCCTGAATTGAGGTGACAGATGGCGTTAACGGAAGAAGAGACGATCTATAATCTGGCTCTTGGTCATATAGCTGATTACGAGGTTATAGAAGGTCAGACTAATACAAAACAGTATAAAATATGCCAAAGGTATTACGAAAATGCCCGGCAGCGGACGCTAAAGGCTCATCCGTGGAACGAGTCTACAACGCGGGTCATAATCGTACAAGAGACCTTTGGGCCTATCTTTGAGTTTACCAACAAATATGCGCTGCCATCCGACCATCTTTTGATCAAGTCTATCAATGAAAAAGGGATTGACCTTTTGTTATGGGAGGTCGAAAGTGAATTCATAAAGACCGACGATGGACAGACACCCCAGATTTGGAGCGACGACAGTATTCTGTATTCAGCCGGAGAATACGTCAGTTTGTCCAGTATTACTTATTTGTGTAATGCCAACAATACATCCGCAACAGCTAACTCACCGGCTACTGACACGACTACATGGACAACTCAGGGTGGTGACCTCGAAGTAATATTCGTAAGGTATATATGGAACAACACCGACCCGACAACATATTCGGAAGACCTTAAAAATGCTATCGCGATGCAGCTTGCGATCCTCATATCGACAAGGTTGACGAATGATGTTAAGACAAAGAACTCTCTTATACAGGAGTTTGAACAAATAACAATGCCCAAAGCGCGTTCCGTTGATGCGCAAGAGGGAAAGCCAAGAAGGTATTTTAACAGTAAATGGATAAGAGCAAGGCGAAGTTTTTCGTCACGCCGTTTAAGGAGCACGTTATGAAGATTGCAAGAAAGTATTTGAGTGTATTGGTTGTATTGGCGGTTTTTTGTATGGCTCCTACTACAACTACAAAGGTTTTGGGGTATAAAAACCTGTTGGTATCAGCCGCAGGCGCTGAGACTGACCTGGTAGCCGCTACCGGATACACAGTAGGGATACCCACCGCTGCGAGTACGGCATTGGGGCCAAAAAGACTGATAAAACAGTTTGGAGCAGGACAGGAGACTTACGCCAACGTGACAGAGTTGCTATGTTATGCAACGGCCAGCGATAATAATAATGTCGATATTTCAATATACGGAGGTCATGGCAGCGGACCGCCGGAATATCTCGGCAATTTCTTCTGGACGTTTGGCACCGCGATCCGGTCATCTGGTGTCAGGTGGGCGGATAGTTGCGTAGTAACCGGAACCCATATTAAAACTATTGCCGTAGCTGACAGCGGTAATGACAGGGTGGTAAAAGTTGCTTTTGACGCTATTGGATACGAATACCTTTACGCTATAGCCCATACGACTACTACCGGAGCGGCTACGAATATAACAGTAATAATGAGACCTTTTTAAATGTCTGACAGACTGATAAAAAACTCTTATAACTCTGGCGAACTATCTCCATTGATAGACGGGCGTACTGACCTTTCCAAGTATTATAACGGATGCTCAAAGATAGCCAACGGTCTTCCTTTGTCGTATGGCGGTATTATTAAGCGTTCCGGTACGGAGTTCATTGCACAGGCTAAAACAAAGTGTAAGTTGTTTGAGTTTGAGTTCTCGGCCAACGACACCATGATAATTGAGATGGGAAATCTTTACGCGAGATTTTATCAGGATGGGGCAAGGATACTCGAAGATGCTGTTACTGTAACAGGGATTACGATAGCCGACCCCGGCGTATTTACTTCAGCAGGGCATACGCTGGTCGATGGTGATTGGGTAGTCGTAACCGCCGCCGATATGCCTGAGATCGACGGCAAAACGTTTGTCGTAGATGATTCTGCCGCTCCGACTTTCACTCTTGATACGATACAGGGCGACGATGTTGAGATAACATCAACATTCTCATCCGCTACCGTCGAAAGGGTTTATGAGATAGTAACCCCTTATTCGTCTACGGAAGTATTCGATATCCACTTTACGCAGTCTGCCGACGTTCTTTATATGGCACACACAGATATCCATCCTCAGAAGATGTCCAGATTTGCGGTTGATAACTGGACTATTGCCGATATTGATTTTACCGGCGGGCCTTTTCTTACTGAAAATATAGACGACTCCAAAACGTTAACCTTTACACACGATGAGGTGGCCTTTGAAGCGCCTTGGTATCATTTAGCCGGTGCAGAAGGAATCCTGACCTCAACGGGACATACACCGTTCCTTGCGGAGCATGTAGGAAGTTTGTGGGAGATAACAAAAACACGAACAGGCGATGTTACTATATCTCAAATAACAGCCGGAACATCTGTTTCTATAAGGGTCAAAGGCGACTTTTCTTTGTCTACTACCGGATTTGCTGGAAGTGATTCTGTAACCATACAAAGAAAAGAAGGGCTGGGTGAGTTTCAGGATTACAGAACATTTACAGCGGCCTCGTCGTTCTCTGCCACAGAGTTATTTGATGATGTTTTTTACAGACTTGTAACCGTCGGGACTTTGGATAGTGCTATGTTTACAGCTAAGGAACAAATTCAGCATGGCGTGGTTCATGTTGATTCGTTTAATAGTACATCGTCGGTTAACGTTACAGTAGTCAACGATGTTTACCATGACAACTCCGACCCCGTATCTATTGCAGGACTGACTGACGGCGGTACAGCGGCAGCGGCGGGCGATGTAAATGTAAGAACCGCAGCAGTGCATGGTCTATCGACAGGAGATGCAGTATTCCTGGAAGGCATAACAGATGCCCAATACGATGTATTAAACACTGATGGGACTAATGATACTACTTTTGTTATAACTGTTCTGGACGTTAATAACTTTACTTTAGACGGAACGGATGGGACAGTACCGAGGGTTGCCGGGGTTGAGGTTACTGTTGGAGTCGGTTCATTTGTACTGCTCTCTCCGACAACAACAACCGCTATGTGGGCAGAGGGGTCATGGTCCTCCGCTAAAGGTTATCCGGTATCGGTAACATTCTTTGAGTCAAGATTGTGGTGGGCGGGTACGGATAATCAGCCACAGACGTTATGGGGATCCAGAACGAACGACTTCGAGAACTATACAAGAGGTACATTAGCAGACGATTCGGTTATAATAACTATCCAGGATAACAATTTGTCGGCGATAGAATGGATCGCGGCAAGAAGGTCTCTTGTTGCAGGCACCGCCAATAAAGAGTATGCGATACGTGCTAATAATATTGACGATCCGATTACTCCGGCGGACATAAAAGCTTCTCCGCAATCGACTCACGGTTCCGACCACCTGCAGCCGCAGACATTGAATGACGGTCTTTTTTATATTCAGCGGTCAGGCCGTAAGATGTGGATAATGAAATTTAGTTTTGCCGACGAAGAGTTCAGGTCTACTGACGGCACTTTGCTCTCAGAACATTTACTGGAATCGGCACCTACCGATATAGCTACACAAGGTGTTCCAGAATCGGTTATCTGGCTTACCAGCACTGACGGGGTTTTGTTGTCGTTTACTTATAACTCGGACGAAGAGGTTGCGGCATGGGCAAGGCATTTAACGGGAACAATGACATCCGATCTATTGAACGGCAAGTCTTCGCCGGACGCTTTATATGAATCGGTGGCAGTTATAGCAGGTGATGTGGAAGATGATGTTTATGTCTCGGTTCAAAGAATAGTAAACAGTAATACCGTAAGGTATATTGAAAAGTTCAGTACGAGGGTCTTCGATCAGCTTGACGAGGCAAATATGCTGGATTCAGCGGTTACAAACTTATCTGGCGAGGTGTCAGGTATTTTAATATTAGCAAGTGATACAGTAAGATTCGGAAGCGGGCTATTTGGTTCATCTTTATTTGGAGGTTCGACATAATGGCAACAAGACCAGTAACAGGAAATACAGGTTGGGGTACAACCTACGATACGTATGAGGAAGTTTCTCATAATTTAGACGGAACATTAAAATTGATAGGTAGCGAAAGTGATGGACACGTTTCGTCGATAATAACGGGGTTTCAGTTTTTTAATATAAACGGAGTATCGACTAAGGTTTATACAAAATACTTAACAGGGACAAAAACCCCAGGTTCTAGTTTTAATAGTGCGCATGGACTTGACGATGCTGATAATATTTTACACGTAAGTTCTGCGGTAGAGAGTGATACTGGAATTTATCTAGTATATGACTATAGAGATGATGTAAATGCAACTAATCAATACGCATTAACTTATGATGACACTAATGTTATCCTTGGTTCTCTTGGTAGCCAGATAGATGGAGCAACCAAATATAGAATTAAAATAGAATACATAGGTCCATAATGCCAGATTTAATATGCTATATACCTAATCATGGATACGCAGACGAAACGCCTGTATTTGTTTCGTGGCTTGGCGGTAACTTCTTTATCCATGATCCTGACCAGGACTCTTTCAAGCTGGAAGAGGCTGTCGATGGGGTTGTTGTTCAGTTCACCGAAACGATAACCAATGGGTTTGTAAGAGAAGATGCCGAAACTCCTATATCAACCATTGCCGGACTTGACCATCTTGAGGGCGAGACGGTCACAGTAACTTCCGGCGGAGAGGTGATAGGCTCGTTTGTTGTGTCAAATGGCATTATTACTTTAAGTAGTGAACTTACAACCTATCAGGCAGGACTTCCGTATACGTGTAAAATACGTTCTACCAGAATAGCTTCTCCGCAGATCGGAAATGCCCTACAGGGTCAGATCAAGAATATTAACAGGCTGACAACTCGATATGTCAAGACAAAAGAGGGTAAGGTAGGCGTAGAGTATCCGGTAACATCGAATTCCGATGAAGAAGTTATGACTGAATTCCTACAGGATATGAACGCGGTGTTCGATACTGATTCAAGAGACGTTAAAAGACCGGCGGACGGCGGAATGAATACTGACGGGTACGTTGTTCATAAGTCGGAGAAACCGTTCCCAATGACTATAATAAGCAATGTTGTCGAACTTACGATAGAAGAAACCAGATGATAACGATTCGTAAATATAAAGATGGAGATATCGAGGCCATAGGCGAGGTCATTGAGCCTTTAGTAACCGAAGGCGTTAAAGAATACGCCGACCATAGTTTGTATTTAACAATGGATGTCAATGGAAAACCTATGGCATCCGGTGGATTAGTAGCATTAGACGAAGAAACCGCCGAGGGTTGGGTGGCTATATCCAAGAACATGTGCAAAGAAAGTATATTTGTCAGAATGGGTTTACTAAGGGCACTGAGGGAGGCACTTGACGTTATTAATGAACATCTTGGTTTTCCGATGACTTTTGTCGGCGTGTTAGAAGGGTTCACCGATGGTGTGAAACTTGCAGGATTTCTTGGTTTTAAGAAGACGGATCAGACATTTACGAAAGACGGTCTTCTATATCACTATTATAAGGAAGTACGATGACATTACAAATACTAGCCGCTAAAGAGGAAAAGGAAACAACAAAAGCGCGTGGTCGTGCAGAACAACGGATCGCAGAGTTTAATGCGAAACAAAAAGAACGCGAAGCACGTTCCGCTCAGGAGGCCGCAACCGCCGAAGAGGAACAGATTTCCCTACAGGAAAAGAAGTTTAAGGCCAGACAAAGGGTTCGCGGCGCAAAGGGCGGTATAAGTATATCTGAAAGTTCGACTATTGAGGTATTGGCAGAGACCGCAGGGCAGTTTTCAAGGGAACGTGCATTGACATTAAGAGCGGGTCTTGTAAGGTCTAATTTCTTAAGGTCTCAGGCTAGTCTTTTACGTGCAAAAGGCAAGCTTTCTAAAGATTTTGCAAGGGTGGAAGCACGTAGTACATTTAATAGAAGACTGTTAACTTTAGCGACATCAACCCCTACATGACAGGAATAATATGCCAGAAGTACCAAACTTTATATCGCAAAAAGCAGTGCCAATAGAAAGGGCTGTTCAGGCACCGGAATCACTTGCAAGGCAACCAAGGGATACCTTGTTGGGAGATATTGCCGCCGCCGGGGTTAAATTGTCAAGGGACGAGCTAAAAAGACGCAAAGAGCAGAAGAAACTCGATGCAATACTGGCTAAGAAGAACCGTGACGCTGTCGATACAAATTCTAAGGTAACTGCTAATTCGTTCTATACGGTCGCCGAGGAAAAACTGAAAGCATTTAAAGAGACCAATCCGCCGAGCGACTGGCCTGCTAAACAGGCCGAATTTTACAAAGAGGCTGACGGCGAAGCTGCCAAGCTTGATCTGTCTGACGAAGCGAGGGCGTCGGTAGTAGCCAGAGGGCTGGCAGACGCTTCTATATCGGCTCAAGAGACGAATACCCAGATGACAGTAGCGAACGTAGCTTCGGCAACCATAGCCACTGGCGCTGCTCTGGAAGCCGCTATAGTGGACGGTGGGGATGTCGATGCTGAGTCCGCCGAATATCTGGAAGCCGCTACTGTACAGTTTGGCGAGGAAAAGGCCAAAGTAATGCTCAAAGAGAAGACGGAGAAGTCGGAGAAAAAGAGGGTTGATGCCGCCAATGCTGCACAACAGGACTTATCGGCAGCGAATCCAACGGGAAGAATGACGGCTATCGAGGCGGAAGAGGAATCAAGAAAACAGGGTAACGATCCGTCTTTGGGGTGGGAGGATATAGACGACTCAGACCTAAAGAGCATTAAGTCCTATACGCAGACATTGATCGGTAAGCAAAAAACTCAATCAAAGGTTAACATGGAAGCTGCGTTGGTCGATAGTTACGATGCCATTCGTAACGGGGCTACTAATATTGACAAGATGATAGATGTTAATAATGCCGATCCTGACCAGACCGACGAAGAAAAAATACAGTATGCCGAGAAAATACCAACATATTTTAACAAGATAAATTCGACTGTTGTTCCGACGCAGACTAACGAGGATGTATATGATTTATTGACCGTTGCATCCGAGGCCGTTGAAAGAGGGGCGATGTCACCCAATGCTTTTGAAGAACTATTTGCAGATAATCGAGACCAGCTTGAGCCGGAGGACAGGCGAATATTACGCAGTAGGGATATCGTTGCCACAAGAACCATGCAGAACAGGTCGTTTACGGATGCTACCACAGAATCTAAAGCTGTGTTAGTTCAGGCGACAGAAGATGAGATAAGCGCAATGGAAACAGCCAGAAAGGTTGCTGAGCAGGCCGAAGATATTGACAAGGTTAACATCTTTAACGCCGCACTCACCAAGCACAGCGCCCAGATATGGCAGCAGAGTGTGTTGAGGAAAGAACTTCGGTCCATGATCTCCCAGAATGAGAACTGGTCTCAGAAAGACATATTCACCGCCGGAGAGATACTTACAGGCCAGCTTGACATCCCTGACGAACAGCTTATAAGGATTTACAGCAAGGCAAGGCCGGAACTTGACATACTTGGCAAATCGCCGATCCCAGCTTTGGATGATATATGGAAAGATATAAGCGAAGAGGACAGGTCTTTGATACTTAATCTGAAACTGCAAGGGGCACCCGATAGCGATATAATACAGGAATTTGAAAGCGAACAGCCGTGAGTTTACAATCTTTACTAGACGAATATACTGACAGAGATACAAAGCTTCCGGCCAGCCCGATGGCCGAAGAGGTTGCTCGTGCCGAAAAGGTATGGACTACTTCTGTCAAGAATAATACCACTACCACCGTAGCGGACGATGTAGTAACGGCGGAACAACTACAACTCCACGTAAGCTCTTTAAAGAATAGACCGGCATTCGAGAACATTGACCTTTTGGTTGACGAACGCCCATTCGATCCTGCAGAACCGCCATCTCTTGAAGGTGAACCGCCGTCTGATCCTATGGGAGATTTATTAAAGGCCGAGATTACAGCCATTACAGAACCCGTCAAGTGGGCATTTAAGGCTATGAATTTTGTGTTTTCGCCGTTTAATCGGGGTATGAAGTTTCTGGCTAACGCTATGCTTCTTGACCCGTTGAGCAAATCGGCAGCCGGTCCGGTTAAAAAAGCGGCATTGGCTACATCCATAAGATTCGAGAAAATAAGAAGATGGAATAAGTGGCGAGACGATAATGGGCTTGGAAGAGACGAGGAGATACCGGAAGACGTTGCCGAGCAGATAGACAAAGATGTCCGTGGCCTTGCGTCTGGTTTAATATCAAGGGTTAATAGCGAGGAAGTAGAGGGGGCGGATATTGGTGATTTCGGCAAGTCTGCGTTCGACGCTGCAAAAGCTCTGGTTCCGTGGCCGGGTATAGCAGACGATGTGAATACGTTTGGCGAGATACAGGCGAATTCTTTTGAAAGGATCGTAGGCAGAGATGCGCCGTGGTTCTATGCCCCAATAGCCGATATTGCAATGGATACACTTGCTTTTTCAGGTATTACAAAGATGGCAATGTCATCGCAGCTCGCCGATGAACCGGCGATGATAGCACGCGCCGCCAAGCTCACTAAAAACGAACGCAAGGCCATTAAGAGGGCGCACAAGTTAGCGTCACAGGCAAAACCCGAAAAGGCAATATCGGCTACTGTTCCCACTGCCAACACAGCAGAGATGGCTAAGCTAAAACTTGTCAATCTGATAAAGGAGGCTAAGCCCTTAAAGACTGAAAAAGCTCGTTTACTAAGGCTGGACAGGCGGGATAAAGCTAAAAAACTCATGCAAGTCCAAAGGAATGTCAAAGGGGAGAAGCTTGTAGGTGCGACAAAAGGTGCATTGGCCGGGAAATCTCCTTTACCAGACTTCACTCCGCTGAACACATCCCTTACGACAAAAGAAATTGACATCCTTTTCAACAGCATAAACACTTCCCCGGTAAGGTCCGGGTTTGATAAGGGCAGGGCTTTTCTTGCGTTAGACGAACTATTAAAAGGTAAGATCATCAGCAAAAGCCAGATATCTAATCTCGAAACGGTGTTTGGTAAAGAGTTAACTAAGGCTCTTGCCGGAAAGCGGGGTATTGGCGAAGTGATAAGCGATTTATCGTTTGAAATTATAAACCTGCCACGGGCGGTTATGGCTTCGTTCGACCTGTCGGCCCCTCTTCGTCAAGGGGTTATATTTTCGGTATCGCATCCGGTCGCGTCAATGAAAGCTTATGGACGTTCGGTTAGGGCGGCGGCAAGTTTGAAATACGCAGACGACATTGAACGGGTCACATTGAGCTCTAAGTTCGGCAAAATGGCCGACGAGTTCGGTGTTCATTCATCGCCTACCGGGTTTACCGCGAAGCTGGCTGGAAAAGAAGAACAATATATGTCCCGTATCGCCGAAAAGATCCCCGGTGTGGCCGCTTCTGAGCGAGGGTTTACTACATTCTTAAACCAACAGAGAAGAGAGGTCTTCGCTATCCAGGCAAAGAAATGGATCAAACGAGGCATAACCCCGGATTCTGACCCTAAAACCTATGAACAATACGCTAAGTTTGTAAACCATGCAACCGGAAGAGGCTCTTTCGAGAATATGAAGCCGGGAGCATTGACGGCATTAAACGCATTGTTTTTCTCACCAAGATTTCAGGTGTCAAGGGCGCAGGTCGTCGGAGATTTAATAAACCCCAGAACCACCATGCACGTTAGAAAAGTTGTAGCAAGAGACCTTGCTGAATTTTACACAACCGGCATGGGGATTATGGCTGTAGCAAGAGCGGGCGGCGCAGAAGTCGAGATGAACCCAACATCATCCGATTATGGTAAGATTACAGTCGGCAACACTAGATATAATTATTGGGGTGCTTTTCAACCACTCGCCACGTTTGCGGCCAGAGTTGCTACCGGTAAGATCAAATCGACTGGAACAAAAAAGACAAAAGACAAGAGCAGGGCTTCGATAGTAGGAAGCTTCCTGAGAACAAAACTTGCTCCTGTTCCCGGCGGCATTGCCGATGTGTTTATTGGTGAGACGATGGCGGGTGATCCCGTCGAGGCAACGGGCGAATTCGTTGGGAAAAAGGCTTTTGAATCGTTGACACCTTTATTTATACAGGATATGATAGATGCGTTCAAGTTCCAGGAGATTGACGGCCAATTACCTATCAGTGCCGGGCTTGCCTTCCACGGCATAGGTGTACAGACGTGGGAACTTGCCCCATTTGCCGAGCTTGAGCTTGAAAAAGACTCACTATCCAGACAGACCTATGGTGTTGATTATGAAGATTTAACATGGTCTCAGGCTACTACTCTTGACAAAGATATTCTTATTAATCATCCCGGAATGGTTGAGCTTGAAAGACAGATTAAATTCGAGCAAAATAGTGTAAACTTTGCACGAAAACAAATGTTGGATGCTAGGAAATCGGAACGCCTGATCATGAAGAAAATGAGCAAGGATTTATTGGGCGACTTCGAGGAGATGAAATTACGGGTTGGCGGTGTCGATAGGAATGTAGGCCAATGGAGACTGAACGACGAGCAATACAAGCGGTATCAAGATTTGGTGGCAACGAGTATAAACGAACTATTTGAGTCAATGAGGCCGGTATGGGATAGGACGAATATAGACAATTATTCTAAATACGAAATGGCAAGCACTATATTGAGACGTGCTAAACTAAAAGCATCGAGAGAGATGCGTATTGGCGAACCAGAATAAGGAGAATAGTATGGCAAAAGAACAAATACATAACTATCTTAGGACAGGCATTATACTGGCTACTATCATCTTTGCCGGGGGAGGATGGACATGGCAGATCAAAGGGAATACTCTTAAGATTGCCGAGGTTAAGACCGAAAGCGTCTTGGCGGATAGAACTATCGCTAAGAAAGTCGATAAGGCGGCAGAAGATATTCACCGAATCGAACTTAACGCCAAGGACACACATGCTCTGGCTGCGACGGCGGCTAGTGCTATGGTGTCTATTGATTCAAAATTCACCACAATACAAACTCAATTAAACAACCAGGCTATTATTCAGGCCACAAACAGCGAAAAACTTAAAACCCTCACTAAGGACAAGGAGTAAATTATGCCATTACACACAGCAGCAAAAAAGAAAAAAAATAAAAAGAAAACAAAAGCTAAAGTCCGTAAGGTCAAAGTAAGGGTTCGTAAAGTGAAAGTGAAAGTCAAAAAGCATAAAGTAAAAAAAAAGTAAACCGCAAGCATCGCGGTAACGGGAAGATGTAACATGAAAAAGATAATACTATTATTGATGGTTTTGTTTACCTGTCAGGCGTTTGCTGCTGACTGGTATG
>Ga0209976_10000579_pt1 | contig 23498 bp, 21 predicted proteins | sample SumtaG_FD_182806 | JGI IMG/M metagenome (GOLD analysis project Ga0209976, IMG submission 182806) | Deep subsurface microbial communities from Indian Ocean to uncover new lineages of life (NeLLi) - Sumatra_00157 metaG (SPAdes) (version 2) | ecosystem: Environmental > Aquatic > Marine > Oceanic >...
AATTAAACAAAATAAAAAAGAAGAACATAGTGGAATATTTACATGAATTAGAAGCTAAAAGTAAACCTCAGGTTGTGCAAACAGATGATCCCTTCGCGGCAGAAATGAGAGCCATGATGCAATCAAGAAAGGATCAACCTGAAATCGAGGAACCGAGTAAAAAGAAAAAGAAAAAAAGAAAAGTAACTGTAAGTATATGCCCTAATTGTAGTAAAATTATGAAGATTGGGAAGAAGAAGTGCCCGTCTTGTGGATATGTTTTCTTTTAGAACAATTTTCTTAAAAGATAAAACAACCTAAATAGTTTAGAAGTGAATTCTAAGTTTTTTCAATTTTTAAATATTTAATCCTCCAATATTTAGTGCATGAGTTTTATAATATCAGTTTTTAAATCTTCCATTTGGTTAAGATTACCTAATCTTATTTGTTTTATCTTTTTCATTTTGATTTCTTTTAAGTTAGTAAGGACAATTTTTTTCCATTTTAAATAGCTTGTGATTGATTTGTAAATTCTCGAGGGACGAAGGGTATATAAATATCCTCTTGATCCAACAGTTCTACGAAATAAAGTAACCTTATTTTTTAAATCTCCAGCGTAGAATCTAACAGCATAAAATCCAAGAAAGAGTAGTATTTTTAAAACTTTGGGTGTAAAGTTATCAGTTTTGATCACAGGAGTTAACCAATTAAACTTTGCATAGTCTTCTGAGAGGAGCATTCCTTTCTCTTTCATTTCGTCGTAAAAACCGGTTGAAGGAAAGGGTGTTAGCAATGTAAAACTTGGTAAATCTAAAGTTAAATTTCCAGTTCGTTTAATAGTAGTAAAAATATCTTCTAATTTATCATTTAAATTAACTCCTAAAATGACATTTCCCATTACAATTATACCATTTTCATGTAAAATCTGTATACCACGCTTAATTTGGTCCATTTTAATTCCCTTATCAACAGATTTCAATCGTTTATCATCAGTAGCTTCAACACCTACTAAGACAAGCCAGAAACCCGCTTCAGCCATCAATTTAACAACTTTCGGACGTCTTGCCATTGAATCCAAGCGTCCTTGAAAGAAGAAATGTAAATTTTTTTTAATTCTTCCTCCCCTTTTACCCTTTATAATTTCAATACATAATTTCCCAATACGTTTCATATTACAAAGAATATTGTCATCAACAAAAAATACGTCTTTAATTTTTTTATTTCTTGATACTATTTCCAATTCTTTGATAATATTTTCAACTGACCTTGCTCTCCATGATCGACCATAAACTACACTAGTACTGCAGAACTTACACGCTTGTGGGCATCCTCGTGAGGTCTCTATAGCATCACATTTCATATTAAATATTTTATAATTATAATGTTCAACCAAATGACGAGCTGGTAATTTTAACTCATCTAGATTTTTCAGAAATGGTCTATCCGGATTATTAATTATTTTTCCATTCTTTTTATATGATAATCCATCTACATTTTCTGGAGAACCTTTCTCAATAAGTTCACGGAAAGTAATTTCTCCTTCTCCTCTCACCAGAATATCTATCCATGGGGAAGATAAAGTTTGCTCAACCGCTAAAGTAGGATGCCACCCTCCTATTACTGTTGTTGCTCCATATAATTTTGCTATTCTTGCATGAGTGAGAACTAGCTCTATTGCACTAGTAACTGGTACTGACAAACCCACTAAATCAGGTTTAAATTTTTCAATCTTTTTTTTAACTTGAAGGAGATTTAAATTAGCAGCTTTAGAATCTACGATTATCACTTCTGCCAAATCTTCGACATATGCGGCAATATATTCAAGAGCCAAGGGAGGAAAAGCAGAATCATAAAAATCATAGCCAGAAGTACTGAAATTAGCAACCAATAATAAAATTTTTTTCCATTTCATTTTCTTTCAGTTGAATTGATTTAATTATAAATTAGTAGTTCCGATTTTTTCGTATTATATTATAATAAGGTCTCCTTTTTAAAAAATGGCTTTTGAAAAAAATCCAATCAAAAATAGTAAATTTATCTTTTGAAATATTTTATGATAGTAATTTAGAGCATCACATTATTGAGGGGGATTGTCTACAGTTTCTAATAAGCTTGCTTTAAATTGCTGTTTTAATGACTTTAATTGAATTTTTTATAATCAATATATTTATTAATTCTCCTAAAACACTAGATTATATCATAATATATTGTAGTTTAATAGAATACCAAATTATTTCAGGTTTTAAAATATGACAAAAAATGTCTTTACTTTTCTTGTTGGTGGGAAAGCAGGTGAAGGTGTGAAAAAAGCAGGTTCTGTAGCTGCACATTTGTTCTCAAGCATGGGCCGGTATGTTTTCCAAATGGACGATTACATGAGTTTAATAAGAGGAGGTCACAACTTCTCTGTTGTAAGTACTTCTCCTAATTGGATTAGTAGCCATTATATGAACGCTAACTTAATTGTTAATTTCGATAAAAGAAGTTGTGAGACACATATGAATGACACGGCTAAAGATGGTTTAACTTTTTTCAATTCTGACGAACAAGATGACGCAGAAGGGATAGGGATCCCACTAACATCAGAATCAGAAAAATATCCGATGAAAAACTTGATGTATGGAGTCGGTGCAGTAGCAATTTTGGCCTCAACAATAGGTTTTAAAAAAGAAGAAATGAACCAAGTCATTAAACGTCAATATCCAAGAGGGATTGATGATAATATTTCTTTTGCAAACATGATATATGATATGGTAAATTCAGAATGTGAAAATAAGTTTCCGTTAGAAAGAGGATATAAGGAACGAAGAATTATTTCTGGTAATGAATCTATTTGTTTAGGTGCTGTTGCTGGTGGTTTGGATGTGTATTATGCCTATCCAATGACTCCTGCTTCGACAATCCTGCATTTTTTAGCAAAACAAGCAGAAAATTTTGGTCTAGCTGTAGTGCATGCTGAAAGTGAAATTGCTGTTATTAATATGGCAATTGGTTCAGCATTCACAGGTGCTAAAGCGATGGTTGGAACAAGTGGAGGGGGTTTTGCCTTGATGACTGAAGGTTTTTCATTAGCTGGAATTACCGAAACTCCTATTTTAATTGTATTATCTCAGAGACCTGGGCCTGCAACCGGAGTTCCTACATATACTGAACAAGCAGATTTATCTTTTGCTCTTTCTGCTGGTCATGGTGATTTTTTAAGGATTGTAGCATCACCTGCAACAGTTGAAGAAGCATATTATTTGACATCTGAAATGCTAGAGCTTGTATGGAAATTTCAAACACCCGGAATATTGCTTACTGATAAGCATCTTTCAGAGAGTAGCATGACAGTTGATATTGATATAGAAAGAGCGAAATGGGCAGAACCAAAAATGCATGAAGGGAGTGATTATAAACGTTATCTTGGTACTGAGGATGGAATCTCTCCAATGCTCTTTCCACCATCAAAAGAAATAATTAAATGGAACAGTTATGAACATGATGAATTTGGAATCACAACTGAAAATGCAGATATGATAACATTTATGCATGATAAAAGAGATAAGAAATTAAATGCTCTTATAGAAGATTTAAAGGAGAGAGAAACTGTAAATATTATTTGGGGGGAGAATCCCACAAATGTTTTTGCGTATGGTTCCACATACATGAGTGTTATAGAAGCTATTAATTTTGGGAAGATAAATCCTACAATTATTCAACCAATATATTTGAATCCATTACCTATTTGGGAATTAAAGCAATTTAAAAATCAAGAAAATATTGTAGTTGAACAAAGTTCCACAGGACAACTTACATCTCTTCTAAGAGAAAAAGCTGGATTGAATATTAAAAGTACGATTAAAAGATATGATGGCCGACCTTTTGATCCAATTGAATTATCATCAAAAATCAAGGAGGTGCTCTAAAGATATGGAAGATCTTAAAACATATGCCGAGAATACATGGTGTCCAGGGTGTGGCAATTTTGGAATCTTTACAGCGATAAAAAATGCAATACCCCTTTTAGAGGAGAAAGGTATTAAAAAAGAAAAAATGGTAATTACTGCAGGTATAGGCTGTCATGCCAAAATCTTTGATTATTTAAATCTAAGTGGTATTTATGGACTACATGGGAGAAATAGTTCAAATTCAGAAGGTATAAAGATTGCGAATCCTGACTTAAAAATAATAAATTTTTCAGGAGATGGGAACGGATTAGGTGAAGGATTAGCACATACTATCTTTGCAGCAAAAAGAAATCAAGATATGACATTCGTACTACATAATAATAGTGTATATGCCCTTACAACTGGACAATTTTCCCCCTTATCAGAAATAGGATGGAAAGGTCCATCAACTCCAAAGGGAAGTTTTGAGATTCCATTCAATGCAATTTCTTTACTTATTGAAGTAGGGGCAACATTTGTTGCAAGATGCTATGCAGGTGAAATTAACCACCTAACACAAACTTTGGTTAAAGCTATAGAGCATGAAGGCTTTTCTTTTATAGAAGTATTACAACCCGCGATATCATACCGGAAATGGACGGAATATAGTAAAAACATTGAATTTCTTGATAAAGAACCAACGACAAAAGAAGAAGCATTAACTGTTGCGAGGAATAAGCATAAATTTACCTTAGGAATTTTTTATCAAGGTATAAGAGAAGCATATCATAAAAGCCTATATGGAGATCTAAATCCCGTTAATAGTAGCTTATCAAGAGAAAAAAGATTGCAAAAAATCGGTGAAATTTTAAAACCTTAAGATGAAAGCTTAGCAAATACAAAGAATCTTTTATATTTGTTTTGCTGGATACTTAAGTGTTATTTCCAAATAAAATCCTACTTTTTTACCACAAAATAAAGCCTAAACCATAAAAAATCTATACTCAAGGAAGTAATTTTGTAATAATAATTCCTGAAGCTACATAATATATATTCACTGTTAAAAGGAAATTAAATTAGGAAAAGATTTAAAAAAAAAATTTTAAGCCGAAATAAAACACCAATATTTATTTTAAAGATCGGTACGTCCCATAGCTCTAAAGGGTAATGCTTTGTTAAAAATGTCATAGTCAAAAAATCTTCGACCATCTACTAAGTTTGGTGACTTCATTTGTTTTTTAAAATCATCTGGTGTTAATTCTGCAAAATCATCCCATTCAGTAATTAATAGAGCACATTCGGAATCTTTTAAAGCTTGTTCAATCGAATCAGCGTATTTTATTTTATCGCCAATAGCTTCCTTTGCAGATTCCTTAGCTTTAGGATCATATCCGATTATATCTGTTACATTCCTCCTTAATAATTCATTAATCACTCTAATGCTCGGAGCTTCTCTCATATCATCGGTACCGGGTTTAAATGAAAGACCTAACAAAGTCACTTTTTTACCATCTAATTTACCTATTAATCCTTCTGCAATATCAACTATACGAATCGCTCTAAGATCATTTCTCTCAAGAACTGCTTCTAATATCTTAGAAACATAACCTTTAGATCTTGACCATTTAGTAATAGCATTTACATCCTTATGAAAACAAGCACCACCAAAACCAACACCAGCTCTTAAAAATCGATGATTAATCCTATAATCTAAGCCAACTCCTTCCATAACTTGTCCAACATCTACATTTGGAACTAGTTCCGCAAGATTTGCAAATTCATTCGCATAAGAGATTTTTGATGCTAATAGGCAATTATTCCCATATTTAACTAATTCAGCGCTTTCTAAGTTCATTCTCTTTATAGGACAATTTTTTAAATGATCCCCATAAAAATATTCATATAGCTCTTGAAGCATCGCTCCACTCCTTTCATCGAATTCACCAATAATAATCCTATCAGGTCGGAGTGTGTCTTCAATCGATCTACCCTCTGCTAAAAACTCTGGTTGCATACATAATCCAAAATCTTTGCCAGGTTCTTTACCAGAAACTTCAGAGATAGTTTTACCTACAAGGTTCCTCGTAGTTCCAGGAACAACAGTGGATCTGACAACAACTAAATGATATTTATCACTTTTTTTAATGGCTTCACCTATTTCTCGTGCTGTACTCTCGATATATCCTAAATTGATAGACTTATCTGGTCTCATTGGTGTTCCTTGTGTAATCATTGAAATATTTGTTTCTAAAACCGCTTTTATAGGATCGGTTAAACACTTAAGAAGTTCCGGTTTTTCGTCTTTTATTTCAACAAGCATCTCGGCTAACCCTTCTTCATAAAAGGGGGATATCCAGTTATTAATTGTTTCTGCCTTCTTCTGATTATGTGTTGATGCTAGTATTTTTATATCTTTTTGAGCAAAACAAACAGCTGAACATAATCCGATAAACCCTGTTCCTAAAATTGATACACTATATTTGTACATTTTTTCGATATTTTAACTTGAATTTTTATAATGTGCAAAATATAAAATAATATTAAATTTTTTCGTTCTTCTATGATCGAAATAACACTTTTTTACACTTTAAAGAACAAACTTCCTAGTGTTAAATTTGATTAAAATTATATGAGAATCAGCAAATAAATATGACAGAAAGTTAAGATTAGTTCACACGTTAAAATACTTGACTAAAGCGTTCAAGATTTTAGGAGCATCGTCTACTATACAATAATCGGCAACTTTGAAAATAGGAGCATTCGGATCTTTATTTATTGCAACTATTGTTTTCGATTTAGATACACCAACAACATGTTGAATGGCACCTGAAATTCCAAAAGAGAGATACAGTTCAGGGAATATTGTTTCTCCACTAATTCCGATTTGCAAATGTTCTGGCATCCAGCCTTCCATTATTGGACGCCTTGTTCCACCCACTTGCCCACTAGTATATTTTGCTAGCTGAAAAACTTGATCAAAATTCTCTTTAGACGTTAAACCATGTCCACCACCTATCACAAATTTCGCATTAGAGAGTGTAGCTGACGGTTTATCTTTCCGAATAGGAGATCCTTTAATTTTAATCTTAATTTTGTTTAAATCGAACTTATATTCAACTTCTTCGATTTCAATATTTGATTTTCTTAATTTTTTCTTATGGAATGTACCACTAGAAATAGTGCACATCTGGGGTCGAGTTTTTGGACATGTTATTTTCACAATTATATTCCCTAAATACGCTGGTTTATCGCTTATCAAAAGATTTTTCTCATCTTGGCAATCTAATTCTAAATTTAAAACATTACTCACGAGTCCAGTATGACAACGATAAGCTAACCTCGCAGCAAGAGCATTACCTACTTCTGTGGAAGGAAATAAAAATATGCATGGTTTATGTTTCTGGATAAGATTGAAGACAAGTTGCGGGAAAATTACCTCGTGATAATGCTTTAAATTAGGGTCACTGATATAAATTATTTTATCAGCACCATATTCTTTAAGAGTAGGAATATAATTTTCTGCATCTAAAGAGAGTAAAACTACAATTAATTTATGCCCTAATTTATCCGCTATTTCTCTTGCTTTTCCTAATATTTCTAAAACACAATCATGTACTTTTTCATGATCTTTTATTTCTGCGAAAACCCATACATCAGTAAAATCTTCTAATTTATTCAATTTTAACCACTTTTATTTAATTAGTTTATGATTTACTCCATTAATACCATGCTCCCTCATAAGAAGAATTAAGCTCTGTATCTTTTCATTTATGGAACCATCGATAATCTTGTTTTTTCTTTTTAGATTTACTTTTTCAATCCCAACAACTAGCGTAGGAGATTTATTTTTTCCATCAAGGTATTCTGGACAATTGAATGTCTTGAAGTCAAAACTTTTTATTTCTTTATCAAAAGCGGTTTTAATTCTTGGTAATGAGATAAACCTAGGACTGTTAAAATGACTTATAGTTCTTAATAGAACTGGTAATTTAACTTCAATGTTTTGTGATTCATGGCCAAAATTTCTATCACATTTCAATATTTGATTTTCTATTTCTAATGTAAAAAAATCAGTAATCAATGGAATCTCAAGTGCTTCTGATAATTGAAAAGGAACTTGTCCTGTGCTAGAATCAGAAGTTTGGCAACCACATATAATTATATCATATTCTTTTATAAAATTAAATGCTTCTTTTAGAATAAGTGTAGTTTGAAGCGTATCAGAATAAGCAAACCTATGATCACTTATTAAAATCGCGTTATCAGCACCCATCGCTAAACTCTCTCTTAAAGCGAATTCTGCTTGAGGTGGGCCCATTGTCATAACCGTAACAACTCCATTGTATCGTTCTTTTAAATTAAGTCCTAGTTCAATTGCGAATAGATCATCAGGATTTATTATATTATTTACCCCTTCTCGGATTATAGTCCCTGTTGATTTATCAATTTCAATACTATGGCAACTGGGTACTTGTTTAATTAAAACGAATATATTTAATGGCATTTTATATATTTCCTCTTAAAATTTGATTCGCAATTATTACTTTCATAATCTCTGAAGTACCTTCATAGATTTCACATATTTTAGCATCGCGATAATAACGCTCCAGTGGCAGATCCTTCATATATCCATAACCTCCATGAATTTGAATTGCCTCTTGTGAAATTTCACGAGCAATTTTACTTGCATAAAGTTTGCACATTGCTGATTCTTTTGAAAAGTTTTTATTTAAATCTCTCATATACGCAGTTCTGTAGACTAATAATCTAGCTGCGTCAAGTTTTGTCGCCATTTCCGCTAATTTGAATGAAATCCCTTGGAATTGAGAGATAGGTTGTTTAAATTGAATTCTTCCCTTTGAGTATTCTACGCTGTGTTCATAAGCAGCTTGAGCAATACCTAATGCTTGAGCTGCAATTCCTATTCTCCCAAAATCTAGTGTCTGCATGGCAATTTTGAAACCGTCTTTAATCTGTCCTAGTATATTTTCTTTTGGTATTCGTACATTATTGAAATACAAGCTCCTTGTTTGGTTTCCTCGCATTCCCATTTTATCTTCTTTCGGACCTAATTCATAACCTTCCATTTCTTTCTCGACTATCATCAATGCCGTACCCTTCTGTCCGTCATTGGTTTGATAACGAGTTACTACGAGAAATATCGAACCGAGTTCACTGTTTGTCACAAATATTTTTGAACCATTTAAAATATAGTCGTTTCCATCTTCTATTGCTAAACATTCTATACCTCTAGCATCAGAACCTGCATTTGGTTCAGTTAAGGAAAATCCAATAATTTTTTTCCCTGAGGTTAAATCGAAAAGGAATCTTTCTTTCTGTTCTTCATTCCCCCATCTATGTAGTGTTGAAGAACCGAGCGCATTATGAACTGTTAGGGTTAAACCAGTCGAGGCACATACTCTAGAAATTTCTTCTATGATGATTAGATAACTAAGAGTATCTAATTCAGCACCTCCATAGCGTTTTGGGATTACAATTCCCCACAAATTCATTTTAGAAAGCTCTTCTAATATTTCTGGAAATATTTTTGCTTCCTTATCCATCATTGCCGCATGTGGTTCTATTTTTTTTTCAGCAAAGGCCCTTATGCTACGTCTGACAAGTTGGTGTTTTTCTGTAAGTTCAAAATTCATAATTCTATTTCACTACTCAACAATTTTTTTTCCAATGCAACCAATTTTCTCATTTCTGTATTTTTAAGTTAAAAGATAATATTAAACTCCTGATGGATAAATAAAGAATAATAAAAGCCAGAAAAGGAGTTTAATTTTCTTTTATGAAATTAAAATACTCGTAATAATACTAATAAACTAGTTCTTACTAACCGAGTCATTTTTAATGTCATAATTAGATCCATTAAATAATTGTACATTTATAATATTTTGCTCTACTATTGAAAATCTAATATTAATTTCTCTTATCTACAGATAAAATATTAAACACAGAAGATTTTATGTTAAAAAATAAATCTTATTTGAATTAGAATATTCTTGATTTTAAAGCATTTTTGGGTGAAAAGTTCGTAAAAATCATTCAAACTGAAAATAAAAATCTTAGAGTTTTACCAGAAGAGCTAGAACTTGAATGGTCAGGCATAAAATATGCCTTTTCTAAGCGTTCTTTAGTTTTTTTGTCTCTAGGTATGCCAATAATGGGCAGTATAATTTACTTATTTCTTAATATGAGTTTTAATAATTGGATAACTGAGATGTTTATTAAACAGGTAAGTTATTTTTTGGAATTGATTTTCACTATTGAAACAAATGTAGTTATCACCCCTGATCTAATAAATATATATTTACCAAATTCTTCCAACTCTGGTAGAGTGCTTACAGTTTGTTATGGTGCTGAAGTGATTAGTATTTTTATTGGTATAATTCTTGCGACACCTTCTTCCCATGATAACCAATCAGGAAACAATACAATTCAGAGGAAAATTAAAATAATTTTAATAACAATTTTAGCAACATATTTTTCATATCTAATCCGAATGGTGATGATGTTAGCATTTGTTGATAATGGAATGCCCATGCATATAATCCATGATTCTTCCTACTATCTTATAACAATAGTCTCATTCATAATAATTCTTTATGCCCTTCGAAAATTTTTACCCGAATTTATTATTTCATTACATTACATACGCTATTTTACTTTAAAAAAAGAAATTTACAATCCCGTTCCTGAAAAAATAAAACTAAAACCAAAAGGAAATGTACTTAAAGAAATAATTATAGAAAAGAAAGAGTTATATTATCCACTATTAGGAATAACAGTTTGCACTTCTATTCTTTATGCCGTTAGTATTTTTTTAAGTGTCTATGGATATGAACTATTTTTTGTAACAGTTAATCCTTACAAAATGAGTCTTCCTTTATTTTTAGCATTAATATTCTTATTGGGTAGATATCTATTGGATGTGTTAAAAGAATTAACAAAAACATATAAAATAATCCCCATTCTGTCTCTCGGTTTAATTGTTTGTTTATTTTTCTTCACAGTAATTTTCGCAAATTTACTAGCAAGTGATATTTTGAATGGTATAACTGTTGGTATATATTTCACTTCAGTTATTTTCATTTACTTTTTCTTTCATAAAGAAGTCAAGAATTATCTTCTAATTAAGATAGTATAATCCTGAATTAACAATTGATATTTTAATTTTAGATTTAATTAAGCTAGTTTAAATGTAAAATTAATACTTTATTATCTTGAATTAGGCTATTTTTAACGGTCCGTTGTAATATTTTGACCCTGGGCAACCAATACATTGTTCTTGAATATAGGATTTACATTTCTTACAGCAATTCCCGCAAGGAGTATATTCACTTTTTTGACTAAAACGAGTAAAATTCAAAGGTAAAAAGATATCCTCCTTTAATTTTCCAATTATAACTACATTCGATTTCCTCACACCCTTCATATTATAAAACATACAGGAATTAATCATTGTTTCTACGGTATCTAAAGTCTCACCAAAAAATACTAAAAGATAATTATATTCTCCTAATAAATTAAATGAGAATAAAACTCTTGGACATTTTGAATAGATATCTTTCATTTTCTTAAGACTCTCAGCTTCTAATTCTAATAATAAAACTGCTAACTTAAAATCAAACTTTGAAAAATTAATTGAAATGTTTGGTTTAATTGTATTGCTTTCTAGAAGTTTTTCATATCGGTTTTTTATCGAAACATGAGATACTCCAAGTTCTTTTCCAATCTTAGAATAGTTGAGTTTTCCTTCAGTAGATAAGTGTTTAAAGATCTCTAGGTTAATTTTATCTAGTTTAATAACTTTATTGAATGGTTTAGTATGTTGCATTTTTTTTTAATTAAAATTTAGTTATGTTTAAAATTGTTATGTTTAAAATTGTTATGTTTAAAATTGCTATGTTTAAAATTGTAACAAGTATATTTAAATCTCTCTCTAATTTTATATCAAATTGCATTTTATGTTTCATTTTCTAACTTTTTTTATATTTTGTTCTAGAATTCTACATTTTAAGAAAAGAAATCAACAAAATATACAATTTTTACTGCAATAATTGACATTTTGGTTAAATTAATGGATTTATAAAAAATAAATTTAGGTATTAAATTATTTTTTAAGTTTAAAGCTATTGCTTGGATCAAACGGAATAACTGCCTGTTCCTTAATTTCATCCCCAAAATAGAATGCTGTCTCATGATCATACTCTCTAATCGGACCTGTTAAGCAAAAGGGCGTAGGTGATCCACGTTTACCTTTTGCGTCTAAAGATGCTCCTGTACAAGATTTATACCGTCATCAAGTCTACGAACTTCATCGATTAAATCGTTTCTTGCAGAAAGATTTTTAAAAGATTCCCCTCAAATGGCACAGTTTTATGTAGACAGAACACCGCTAGGTAGAACCGGAGAACCCGAAGATATTGCTCACGTTGCGTTATTTCTAGCTTCTGATGCAGCATGCTATATTACAGGTCAAACACTTTTAGTTGATGGAGGAATAGGTCCAATGGAACTCCCTGGGACTGTTCCTATGAGTAAATATGCTGAAGGTATTAAAAAATTCTTATTGAAAGATAAAAACTAAGCATTTTATAATTTATTAGTCAATTAGATTTAGGGTTTTAATAATTAAACTGATTTCTTGCAAAAATAATAACTCATAACATTAATATTGATAATTCTCAAGTTTTTATCAATAATTAGAATTGAATTTAAATATTATAATTTAAAATAATTTCGTTTCTCTAGAGGAAAACTTAAATGAATGTTAAAGAGGTTATTGAAAAAAGAAGAGCTTATAGATCTTTTGAGCCTATCGAAATTTCAAAAGAACTGGTTAAAAACCTAGCAGAAGTAGCCCAAATTTCACCTTCCTGTGCGAATAAACAACCTTGGAGATTTATCTTCGTATATGATCAAAATAAGTTAAAAGAATTATTCTCAGTATTATCGGTAGGAAATAAATGGGTACAAAAAGCCTCAATGATTATTGCTGTTTTCAGTAAACCAGAATATGATTGTGTGATTGGGGAAAGGCTTTATTATTTATTTGATACAGGAATGGCTACAGCATTTATAATCTTAAGGGCTACGGAATTAGGATTAATTGCTCATCCTATCGCTGGTTTTAAGGAATCTAAAACCAAAGAAATCCTTAAAATTCCCAATGAAATGAGGTTAATAGCTCTAGTAGTTATTGGAAAACATTCAAAAAATATCAATCCGGTGCTTTCAGATTCAATGAAATTAGGGGAAAAGCAGAGACCACCTCGAAAAAAACTAGAAGATTTTGTTTCCATAAATAGTTTCGGTAACAAGTTTAATGAATGAAAAGGTGAATTACAAATTAATAATAATTTAGAAACAACAGTAAGAAATCATTTATTGAATGAAAAAAGTCCTTATTTACTACAACATGTGAATAATCCAGTTGATTGGTATCCTTGGGGCGATGAGGCATTTGAAAAAGCTCAAAAAGAAGATAAACCAATCTTTTTATCAATTGGTTATTCAACCTGCCACTGGTGTCATGTTATGGCTCATGAATCCTTTGAAGATAATAAAATAGCAAAATTAATGAATGAAACATTTATTTCAATAAAGGTAGATAGAGAGGAACGCCCTGATATTGATAAAATTTACATGACTGTTTGTCAGATGATGACAAGCTCTGGAGGATGGCCCCTCACTATTATCATGACCCCTGACAAGAAACCCTTTTTTGCAGGCACATATTTTCCAAAGACGAATCGATTTGGTCGAATTGGTTTAATTGATTTAATTAAACGGATTAAGAATTTATGGAATAATCAAAGAAGCGAGTTAATTAACTCTGCAAATCAGATTACTTTTAACCTAAAAAACCTCGATCAAGAATCACCTGGGGAGAAATTTGATAAGCATTCTCTTAGAAGAGCTTATGAGATGTTATTAAAACAATATGATAAAAATAATGCTGGATTTGGAAATAAACCAAAATTCCCAACTCCTCATAATATTATATTTTTACTTAGGTATTGGAAACGTACTCATGATAAAAACGCATTAGAAATGGTGGAAAAGACTCTTCAAGCAATGAGAATGGGTGGTATTTATGACCATGTTGGATTTGGTTTCCATAGATACTCAACCGATTCTTCATGGTTAGTTCCCCATTTTGAAAAAATGCTTTATGATCAAGCTTTAATAGCAATCGCATATGTCGAAGCTTATCAAGCCACGAAAAATCCTGAATATAAAAAAACAGCCCAAGAGATTTTTACGTATGTTATCAGAGATATGACTTCACCTGAAGGAGGATTCTATTCAGCTGAAGATGCAGATAGTGAGGGAGAAGAAGGAAAGTTTTATGTATGGTCCGGAAAGGAATTAGAGAGTATTCTCGAAAAAGATGAATATGCTTTAGCAACTTCAGTTTATAATATTGAAGAATCAGGAAATTATTTAGATCAAACATCGGGCAGGAAAACGGGTAAAAATATATTACATCTAAAACAGCTTCCTGAGAAAAATACCCAAGATAAAATTAGTAAAATCCGGTTAAAAATTTTTAATAAGCGAGAAAAACGGATACATCCTCATAAAGATGATAAAATTTTAACAGATTGGAATGGATTAATGATTGCCGCTCTAGTAAAAGGTGCTGTAGCCTTTCAAGATGATAACTATCTAAATGTTGCTAAAAAAGGGGTTGAATTTATTCTCTCAAATCTTTATTCTTCAAATGGGAGTTTATTACACCGATATAAAGATGGGACCTCAGAAATCTTGGGCTATTTGACAGACTACTCTTTCCTAATATGGGCCTTAATTGAATTATATGAAGCCACATTTGAAGTTTTTTACTTAAAAACTGCAATTAAATTACATCAAAAGCAAATAGAAAAATTTTGGGATGAAAACATTGGGGGTTTCTATTTTACTGCTACAAATAGTGAAGAATTATTAATTAGACAGAAGGAAATTTATGATGGTGCTATTCCATCGGGAAATTCAATTGCCACTTTAAATTTATTGAGATTGAGTTATCTCACAGGAGATCATGAATTAGAGGAAAAAGCTGATGTTTTGAACAGAGTATTTTCAGAAAGGATTAAATCAAATCCTTTAGCTTATATGCAATTTTTGGTCGCTACAGATTTTGCCATTGGTCACACTTATTCATTAGTGATTGGTGGTGATTCGGAGGCTCAGGACACAGAAAGGATGATCGAGTTAATTAATAGAATCTATATTCCAAATAAAGTATTTATTCTCAGAAAAACCGAGCAAGAATCTCCAGAAATAGATATTTATTCTAATTTCGTACAGTATTTTGACAATATTGATGGAAAAGCAACAGCCTATGTTTGTATTAACAAAACCTGTAAACCTCCAACACAAGAAGTAGATAAAATTCTCGAATATCTTGAATCAAAGTGGGATTAAATCTTTATAGAAACGTACTTCCTAAATGGATTTAGATAATTAGCTCTGAAGAAATTTAGGCAATCTTTCATCAACGATCCTTTTTAAATCTTCAATTGATTTCACAGCATTCATTTCGTCTTGAGTAATGAACAACTCTAATTTACTCTCTTTCATAATATATGCTGAAGGAAACTTAGCGTCTTCAATAAGATATTTATCTTCAAATTCATCTTTGTGTAAAAACTCAAACTTGAATTTATCTTTTTTAAAGAACTCCACAGGAGCATCTAAATTATTGACATAATTCTTCCACTCTTTTTTCATACCAAACGCTCCAAAAGTAACGGCGCATAGATTGCATTGATAAGTACTTTTTCTAAAAGTTTTATGCAACGTATCTTTGATTCCTGTAAAAAATCCTCCTGCATCAGCATTGTAAATGAAAATCAATTTTACTTCAATAGTTTCACTCATAAGAATCACTAATATTCAAATATATGACAAAATGCAATATTATAAATTATAGGATTATTAAATATTAATCTCACTATAGGTAAAAGAAAAAGAGATATTTTATGCAGAATCTAACTTTGTTTTCACCAAAGCTTCCATTTCATCTAATGATTTAACCCCATTCATTTCTTCTTGATTAATTAATAAATCAATAGAAATACCATTCTTTAAATAAGCTGATGGGAACTTTGCATTGGAAACATCATATAGTTCTTCAAATTCATCTTTATGTAAAAATTCTGCTTCAATATCTAATTTATTAATGAATTTTTTCCAGTCTTTCTTCATACCAAAAGCAGAAAATGTCTGAGTACATAAATTACATTGATATGTACTTGGTCTAAGTAGCTTATGCCAAAAATCTTTCACGGTATTAATTACCCCTGAATCTGCATTATAAACAAAAATTATTTTTTTCTCATTCATTTAAATCACCAAATATATTACCATTTCGCTATTATTAGTAGAAGAAGTAAGGAATTTTAATCCCCTCTTTATGTATAATAAATATTTCTTCACTCAAAGGAGAAAAATATATGATTAATTGATTAATAGCAACTAAATCATAAGATTAAAAGAAGAAAAAATCCATAAAATTCAAGCGTTCAAATATAATTTACTTACTTTTTTCATTCTTTTTTTGTTGACACCCATGTCTGAGTAACCCTTCTGTGCCGCTGAACGGAAATGTATACGTTTTGAAGAATCGTCAAAGTAGAATTCAACATCATCAATAAATTTGAAAGTTGCAGTTCTAAATTCAAAATGAAGGTAATTAACTTCTTCAGTTATCAATTTAGTTCTTTTGAAGGACCCGATAATATCCTTTATCTTTGTCTTTGCCTCCTCTAGATTGGTAAGGTAAGATAATGGTTCCATTTTGTGTTTTTCATTAGTACTTTGACTAGAAATGCAGTTAGGAGACTTCGGGCAAGGCTGGAATTTCCCATCTTTAACTCCAATTGGTTTCTTTGATTTTTTAATAATTTTCACATCTTATTACATTATTAATATTAAAAGAGCAGATTAGGGTATAAATAAGTTAAGATTTTAGGTTAAAAAAATTAAACGTCATATCTCTTACTAAACAAGTTAAAACTAACATTTTCTTTATATTTCTAAATACTCAGAATTTCTTTGATAAGCGAGGATATTTTTTGATGATCAAACACCGAAATATTTGCTGTTTTTTTGAAGGCATTTATTTGGTCATGGTAATGTTTTTCAAAATGGTTTAATAAGTAGACCAATCTTTCCTTTAAGCTTTGATGTGCCGGTTTAGACAAAAACAAAGCTAATTTTACAGATTTACCATAAGCGGCATGGATATACAGACCTTTGTAGCTAATCTCTTTCATAGCTGTAGTACCGCCTATTTCAGATACAAATGAGTCCATTGCTGACAGAAATCCCGATATTAATTCTTTATCGACAGGATAATCTTCACTTGAATGTGAAACCATACTCACACTTGAAATAGGATCAATAATTAGAAGGCTTCTGAAGATATTATCAAATTTTGGTTTTACTGTTATTGAATGTTCTTCAGTAAGTAATATTTCTTTTGGAAGCAACTCATACATCGTATAAGATTTAGGCTTATAAGCTTCACTTTCTTTGAAAAAGTAAGTAGAAATATTAGTTAACCTTGAAGCGGCTCTAATAGGTTCATGAGGTAGCTTCTGAATATATTCATCTCTAATCTTTGTTTGATAATCTTTTGATTTTTTTCCCTTATAGATTCCTAATATTTTTTTGTGTATAGGGTCAACCACATAAAACCAAGTGCGTAATTTTTGCATATCATTAAGTATTCTTTCAAATCCTATATTACAAACGCCTCGAGGGGTTGTAACAAAAACAGTCCAAAGCGCAACTTTAGTGGCTTCGCTAATTTGATAAAATAGGTGTTCGTAATTTTTTTCATTCATCTCTTCACCAGTTCTGATAAAAACTCCTTCGGTTCTAAGCATAGGTTTTTTCTTTATTAAATACAAATCCAATGAAAATTCTTCTATTTCCGATGTATTGTAAACGCTTATCCCCCAATCTGCCCCTTGATCAGCAAAAATGTCTATTAAATCTTGTTTCGCAATAAAATCGAATCTTGTTAAATAATCACATAATTTTTGGTCATTAATGATCATGTTTCCTATATAGGTTAAGGTTGTCTCATATTTTTTCTTCAGTTCAGGATCTTGTTGAAATTTTTTATATAATCTTATACTAATATAATCCAGTAACTCCAATTTGGTTAATGTATTATCTTCTGGCTTAGAAATATCATTCCTTTCCATGAAGTCATAAATTTCCTTAAATCTACTCCTTACAATTAGGCAATTTAAACAAATAATGCCAAATTTTCCTTTACTTTCGTTTTGGATGGCTCCTAATATTTCATCAGAAGAAGGTAACGTTTCTGAGTTCATATTGGTAATTAGATTTTTTGAGTTTTAAAACATTTTTATAATAAATTTTATATTACTAATTCTTTTCATCTACATCCAAGATACGAAATGCATCTTTTAGTCTTAGAAGTGCAGTGATCAACACCAAGATAGAAAATATCCATAATAAGATAGTTCTGAATGGAATTACAACGGTCATTAAAAATAAAAAAAAAAAAGTTTCAGATCGTTCCATAAGCCCATGACGATAATATATTACTTTTTTAGTTTCTTCTAATGATTCTACTTCGATAGCACTTCCAACCAATAAAAACATAGTTATACACAATACTATACTCCCAAGAGAAAAAATACCTGGCCACATTAACTCTAGTGGTTTTGTAGAGATTATTGATATAATGATGAATACTTCCACTGTTCTATCACAAAAAATGTCAAGGATCCCCCCAAAAACGGTGGGTTGTTTTAACCTTGCTAATGTTCCATCTAAAGCATCAAAGAAAAAAGAAATGAACATTAGTATAGCTGCAAAAACAATGAAGGGAATTTCATAAATTAATATTCGGCTCAAGAAAATAGAAAGTGCACTCAGTAAACCTATTACTAAAGCTAAGATAGTCATTTTATTTGCTGATATTTTATCAAGAAGTAATTTTCTAACCATTTTTTCAAGAAATAAATTGAACTTGGTTTTTGATAACCATTTATCGATCATAGGATTAGTTATAAAATATTTGCCTTAAAATATAAAAATTAGGAGTAGTAAAACAATCTTAGATTGTTTTCTAAATTCTTCCAGTTATAATAGAGTAGATTTGTTCAGCAGAGAATCCTTTAATATCAATTGCAGAGCACCTACAATTTCCAGAACACGCACCACATCCTTTACATAAAGCTTCATTGACTGCAGCAATTTTACCAAATCTTCTGTCATCAACAATATCAATAGCACCATAAGCACAGTTTTCAACGCACATAGCACAACCTATACAACGTTCAGGACGTATTATAGCAAAGAAAGGCTCAATTTCTACTTCACCTTGAGCCATTAAAGTAATTGCACTGGCAGCAGCACCTTTAGCTTGACTAACAGAATCCGGAATATCTTTTGGTCCTTGAGCGACACCAGCAATAAATATACCCTCAGTTAAGGTATCTACAGGCCTTAATTTTGGATGTGCTTCTAAGAAAAAGCCATCAGCAGATTTTTGAATTCTTAAAAGTGAGGTAATTTTATCAGAATCAGCCCTGGGTTCAAGTCCAGTAGACAGTACAAAAAGATCAACTTTCATTTCAATAGGTTGTTGGAGTAGTGTATCTTCCGATCTTATGATGATATTATGGTCTTTATCTTCACTTACTTCAGCAATTCTCCCTCTTATATAATTTATACCATAGTTTTCTGCAGCAGATTTATAAAACTCTTCGTATCCCTTTCCAAAAGCTCTTATATCCATGTAAAAAATATAGATATCAGCTTCGGGATGCTTTTCTTTATATTGCCTTGCTTGTTTGGTTGCATACATGCAGCATACTCTAGAACAATATGTATTTCCACCTTCCCTAAAATTTCTACTTCCAACACATTGAAGAAAAGCAATACTATGAGGTTCTTTAAGGTCTGAAGGTCTTACGGGCTTCCCTACAACTGGTCCAAAAGAACTCAGTAAGCGTTCCATTTGAAGTCCAGTAATAACATTTGGATATTTTCCATAGCCATACTGTTTCAGTTCGGTTGGATCATATGAATCCCATCCTGTAGCTACAACGATGGTTCCTACTTTTACCTTAAGATATTCTGGTTTATCATCAAAATTTATTGCTTCAGGTTCACATACATTTTTTCGTGCACAAATCCCACATTCAATACAATTTTCCATATCAATGGTATATTCTCCTGGAACAGCTTGAGGAAAAGGGACATAAATCGCTTTTCGTGTTCCTAATCCTATCTCAAATTCATTCCCAACGGTTATTGGACAAGAATCAACGCATATTCCGCAAGCTGTACATTTTATTGGGTCTACATAATGAGGTTTCTTTAAGATTGTTACTTCAAAATTACCAACATATCCAGTTACCTCGGTAACTTCAGAATAGGTTAGAAGTTCAATATTTTTTTTCCGTGAAACTTCACTCATTTTTGGTGTGAGAATACATGCTGAACAATCCATTGTTGGGAATGTTTTATCAAGTTGAGCCATATGACCCCCAATAGTCGGTGTTCTCTCAACGAGATATACTTTATATCCTGAAGTTGCAATATCTAAAGCAGTATTCATTCCGGTAATACCCCCACCAATTATTAAACAAGCCGGTTCTACACTTACTTTTTGCACTTCAAGAGGAATTAATTCTCTAGCCTTAGCAATAGCCATTCTGATATGATCTTTTGCAATTTCATAGGCTCCTTCCGGTTCTTTCATATGCACCCAAGTAGAATGTTCTCTTATGTTTGCCATTTCAAACAAAAACTGGTTTAACCCGGCCTCTTTACAAGCAACTCTGAAAGTAGGCTCATGCATTCTCGGAGAGCACGCAGCAACTACAACTCGATTAATTAATCCCGCTTCAATATCTTCTTTAATCATTTTTTGACCTACATCAGAACAAAAGAATTTATACTCACGACTTACTTCTACGTTTGGTAAAGTCTTAGCATATTCAACTAAATCTGGAACTGAAACTACACCACCAATATTCACTCCACAATGGCAAACATAAACTCCTATTTTAGGTCTTTCATTGCCAGTAATTTTTATTTCTTTTTCTATTTCAGTCATTATTTAATTTCTCCTAAGTTAATTGCGTTTTGACTTTTTTTAAAAACGATTCTATCGGAATAAAGGGAGAAACTCCTTTTAAGTCGTGATTTTTTATTAATCCTAAAAGATTTGGATTAATTCCAAATGATAAACCTAATAATTGTGTAAGGTAAATAACAGGAATTTTATATGGTTCACCAATCATGTCTTTAAAGAGATTGTTAGCTTCCATTTGCCCTAAATCTAATTGTAAATGACAAAAAGGACAACAATTGATAATGATATCGGCGCCAGCGTCCCTCATATTCTCTAATTTCTCTCGAGAAAAGTCAGCTGAAATTTCTTTTACAGCCGTCCTCACTGCGCCACCAGCCCCACAACATTGGAACTTGTCTTTATAATCGATGCTTTTTGCTCCTGTTATCTCTACTATTTCATCAAGAAATCTAGGGTCTTCACTTTCTCCAGCCCAAGGTCTTTTATCGCTTGGTTTTACAATGTGGCATCCATAATGGACTGCAACTTTTAAATCCTTAAATTTGTGTTTTACAAAACCTCGTAAGTAATCTAAACCCATATCTTGATACAATACTTGAACAACATGCTTGGGTTCAATTGACCCTTTAAATTCTCTTCCAACTTTTGCGAGATGTTCATTTATCATTTTCTTTAATTCGTAATCGTGTTCTAATTCAATCCAAGCGTCCCGAAGCGTACCATAACATCCATTACACCCAGTTATAATATCAACTCCCAATTCTTCTGCTATTGTAATATTTCGAGCAGCAATTACTAACCAAGTAGGAATATGAAATGCTCGAAAAACCCCTGGAGCAGGACAACAAGAGGCTCCTTCTAATTCTAAAATTTCAGCACCTAAATGATCAAATACAGCACGAATAGACGCCTCAATCATGGGGTAGCGATTAGGGGTCACGCAACCAAGAAAAAAACCATATTTCCATTTATTTTGTTCACTCATTCTCCTCATTCATCCTCTTTTTTAGATTTTTCAGCTTCTTTTTGTTTTTCGATTCTATCTAGCAAATCTCTAAAACCAACAGACTTCATTAATTCTTGACATTCTTTGACAGCTTCAGGATGCATATGAACGGTTGGTGGTAACGGAGGTAATCCATAAGATTCACGCAAATCACGCCATTTCTTATTTCCTTCTCCGTTAGCAGGTACTCCGTGTCCGGTTTCGTAAAATATTTTATTAGCTAATCCAAAATGAGCGTCTAAAATAAAGCCTTCTTCAACGGCTATATTTCTTAGCTTAATGATCATATCAGTTACTGGAATATCTCGTGGACATCGCTCATAACAAGTATAGCACGTACTACAAAACCAAATATCGATATCTTGCAAAACAGATTCATCACCTGTTAATGCTCGACGAAGAACTGAGCGTGTTCTATATGCTGTGCGCCTACCGGATGGACAAGAACCTGTACATGTTCCACAATTAATACACGCTCGAAGTTTCTCTAAACCAGCATCAACAAACTTTTGAGCAATCTTTGAACTCATTGATTTATACACTTTTTTCTTAAGATACTTTTCCACATTTTCACTCATTATTATTTCATAACTCGTTTATTTGTTTAAAAATTGGTTTATGATGTCGAAATTAAACAAGGTGTTTAATTTTGATGTTTGATCAAACTAAATAATTGCTAATCTTATGTAGGTTAAAGAATATTTCTTAAAAAAATTTGTTATCAATAAATAATAAACAAATCCTAATTATGAGTTATTATATATATTTAAAAATTTGAAAAGAAAATCGCAGAGATATAATTCACTCTGACGTTTCATCATCTATTTTATCAAAATATCTATGACCTAAAGTACTTGCTGGGAGTGTAAAACGATTGAATAATCCTGCTGGATCTCGTATTAATGCCATCACTTCATCAGGATCTTTGTCGAAACAAAGAGAACCTAAAGTGCTTATAAATTTGATACCTGGATCCTTAACTCCCGTAGCAGCACCATAACAACCAAGACAAGGTGCATTTGCCTTATTTGGACAAATGGTCCCACATCCTGCTTGCGTTACTGGACCTATGCACATATAACCTTGCTCTAAAAAGCAGGTATCCATCGTAGGTAACCCTTCATAATCACGTTTTAATTCCGTAGGGATTTTATCAGATATTTCTCTATCACAATGACTACATACACTTTTAGTACTAAATTTAAAGTTGGGATCGTCCTTTAAAAGATAAAGATAAGTTCCAATTATTTTGTCTATAGTACTATTACCAGTAGGGGCTACATCCAAAATAAATTTAGCACCCTTCTTTGTTTTAACATCTTTTACTACGAAACTTTCTGGTTCATAGGCTAATCTCTGGAGTAGATCACCTCGATAGTAGAAACTTGTAATATTCGATGATCCTAAAAATACGTCAAGAAAATGCTGTATATGTGCTGCTTGATCTTGTGATAAAGTAATTATAGCATTAACTAAATCTTCTAATTGCTTAACTCTTTTTCCTGGCTTGCTTGTTGATTTAAAGCATCCATAACAA
>Ga0209976_10000580_pt1 | contig 23470 bp, 3 predicted proteins | sample SumtaG_FD_182806 | JGI IMG/M metagenome (GOLD analysis project Ga0209976, IMG submission 182806) | Deep subsurface microbial communities from Indian Ocean to uncover new lineages of life (NeLLi) - Sumatra_00157 metaG (SPAdes) (version 2) | ecosystem: Environmental > Aquatic > Marine > Oceanic >...
TATGAGTGCCAAGGTCGATACTGATATTGGCATGGTCATCTCCTGTTGGAGCTGTGGTCCATTGATACTCGAAGTCTACTTCATAGTTGTCTGCACCTGTTGCTGGAATGAGAGCCAAGGACCTGAGACCCCACGGGTCAGCACGTCCCATATCGAAGGAACCTCCGGATATCGTACCTGCTGTGGACATAGTAGCAGTATTGATACCAATGAGACCATCGGCGCCTGCTTTTGTCTCGAAATCGTTAACACTTTCTATCCAATCGCCGCCAGATTCACCAGTGAATGAATAGGCTTCGTTGTTATCTTGAATGAAGTAGAAGGACACAGCAATCTCGTTAGCTCCAGTGGTTGCGACATCATTTGCATAGACATCATCCGTGGTACCAAAGCCATAGTCAGCATCCTCGAACCAAGAGGCCAGCGCCACATTCCTGAAGGCATACATCCTGCCAAGCTTGCATGCTGTTCCACCAACACTAATGCTTAGAGAGCCAGATTCGGTTTCGTCAGAGAACCGGTAGTATAACCACTGCCTAGCGCTATTCTGATTTGAATCAGGTCCAAAGAGAAGGGTGAAGCCGCTCGGTGTGGTCGGTGTGTTACTGGTGTCCCGAACCATGACCTGCAAGATGATGAGGTCGCCTGCCTGTAACCCAGTTGGGTAGGCTGGTGAGAGAGTGCCTGTGGTGCCTGAGCCAGTTCCAGCTCCAACAAATGTGACCTGACTGCCACCACCGCCTCCTGTATTCTCTTCTTCTATATTCCAAGGACTAGACCCCCAGTTGGTTTCTATACCCTTGTCAATTGAGCTGTCAACATCCGAGATGTTGTTGATATTGTAATTCTCGTTGTGAGTGGTCACTCCGCCATAGTTCACTTCCTGAATGGTCATGTACTCACTGACTAGTCCTCGCCAAGTTGAATAACCTGTGTAGTCCTGTTCGTAATTGCTTCCAGTGGTCCATGTTTCCTCTTCATCGATTCGAAAGAAGACCAAATCGTTCTGTTCAAGATTTTGAAGAACTCCAGTGATCAATCCATAGAAATTGCTGCACTCATCAGGACGGAGACTTGGGTCCGAGATGATAGTCCTAAGCGTGTAGTCCTCTCCAATCTGAGAGAAGGACTGAGTGAGGGCGTTAGATATGATGGGTGTGGTCAATAGTTGGAGGTCAAAAACCTCGACCCAGAGATGTTCATCCGCTCCAGCACTCCAACTCATCTGAATGCCAACATGTGTGATGTTCTCATCCAGCGACATATCACTGAAACGAACAAGGAAGGTCCGTGTGCTATGAGAAGCAGGGATCTCTGCGGTGTAAGTACCGTTTGTGGTTTCGATGACCATGGTGAGTGTGAGCCTATCTGTTGCTACGGTCTTATACTGGAGAAGGACACTGTCTACAATTCCAGCAGGAAGATCCATCACATCGTGTCTGAGTCCTGTGTTAGCAGATTGGTCAGTGTCAAAGGCATCCAACCTGAACAATGAAGAATCACTAGCACAAGTTGAAGGTGAGGTAGAGGTTCCAGTACGTTCCCAATCATCATTCCTTGATAATAGTTCGAAGGAGAGAATGGTGAGATTACACGCCTCTGAGCCAGTAAAGTTCAGTCTGTAGAAGGTTCCTTCATCCAGTTCTCCATCTGCTGAGAGGTCAAGGTAGAGTGTATGGACTGTATCATCACCAATGAGTGTATTCTGAAGGAGTAATCCTGCATCTGTGCAACTCCCCTCACTGGTCACTGGGTCGCCTGCGCTATTCAAACCCCAAGCCTGAATATTCGGTGAGGACGAGCTTTCAGAGAGAATGTACGTGACTGCAAGTGTTGGGAACATAGATATCGCAACCTGCTCTGGAAGAGCAAAGTCTGCATTCCATTCTGTATCCTCAGTTCTGATAACAACAGAAGCACCTTCATTGGTTATCTCGCAACCAGTAGTCCTCCATCCATCTGTAGAGTCCATCATAACATAGACCCCAGTACTGTCGGATATCTGGAGATAGTCAAGAACAGCATATCCAGTTCCAGCAAGAACAATGATGACCTCGTCAACATCCAAGTATGCAAAATCACTTAGTGAATAGTGATATCTGATAGTATCAGTAGTAGGTACCAGTGTTTCAGTAAATATCTCAATTATCGTTCCATTGCTCAACTCAAATGATACTCCAAAGGAGCTCATGTAATCAAACCTGCTTATTTCAAGGTCAAGGACTGAGTCATGAGTGATGCTCAAGTTTACACCTCGTGAATAAGTAGCACTTCCATCAACCTGGAACATCGTTGCATCATAGTAGTCCTGCGTGCTTGGAGTTGCCCCACTTCCACCAGTGAGGGTCCAGTCAGAAGAATCTGTAAAGCTCTCTGTGACAATGTAATCCCTGTATGTGGACTGGAAGGATGTCAAGTCTTCAACGATGAGTATCTGGTCGATCCACCAAGTTCCCTCGAACAGGTACGGGTCTGGATCTACACCAACAAGATATGTTCTCCACATGAAGCGTAGACCAGTTATCCAACCACCTGCTACTACGGTTTCACTGAGATTGAGAGGTGCATTGTATTCACCTGCAGAAATTTGTTGCCCACCACCAAGCCATACTAAATGTCCATCTAACATCTCATGGGACACACCACTACTATCGACATATTCGATAATTAAGACCATGTGCTGAACATGGTTTGCATGTTCCCAATCATCTGAGATACTGTAGTCAATCTCAAACTGGTCATACTTGTAAGCGTCAATATTGAGACCTGTTATATTAGCAACATAATGATACTCCTCATCCACCTCAGTTTGCAGGTATGAACCATCAATGACAAGGTTTCCTGAATTATACCCTACCTCTGACTTGTCTTCAATATCTCCAGTTTCCCAAGTACCCATCTGGCTAAAGGGTTCTACAAAGGACGGATAATACCATGTTGGTAGTGCTAACTCCTGTTCTCCCATATCATCGTATACCATCGCTCTGTCCCTAATACCAAGCCAATCAAGTCTGACAACAGATTGTGGTGTGGTCTGGATAGCTCCAATCCTTACTATCTCAATCGTATTACCCAAGCTCAGATCAACGGTGTGCCTACCTGATGACGTGAAGTTATACGAGAAGAGAAGGTTGGATGCACCATAGAATTCGACAATGCCTACACAGTCACGTACTACTGACACATCAAAGACAAGATAGTTTGCGATAGCTGAAGGGATTGAAAGTGATTCGTATTCGATCCACATATGGTCAGTGTTCTCATGTGGGACGAGAATGAGATTATCTCCATCAGAGGTGTAGATAGCCTCCTCTGTGACATCCACATCGAACACATAGCTAAAGTCCCTACTGAAGTAGGGCGAGTCAACATTCTCTTCAGTGTGGTCAATATCAAAGACCAGTGTGTCATACGGTCCATTCTCAAAGAGAAGTCCACCGAACTCAAGGAGTGCAGTATTATCAGAGTCTACAAAGTGGTCCCGAATAGTGTGCTCCACATCAAAGTCGAAGACCATGAGAACCTCATTGTCATAGAGGTCAGCAGGAGCAAGCTTTCGCACATTCCTCTCAAGACTGACATGTCCAGATGATGATATCGTGTACTCGTCTGTGATGAGGACAAACTCAGAATAAGCCTCTTGGACCACAACTGCAATGTCCTCTCCTGAAGACATAGATAGGCTCACGATACGGTACCATGAACTATCCTCAGTGGAGTAAGTAACTCCATCGTAATCTACAGAATAGAAGGGTGTCTGGGTTTCAAAGATACCATCTATACCTGATAGGGTAAAGCCAAGCATCTCTGTGTTCCAGTGAAGACCTGTTTCCCAGTATGGAATTGTGACACTTCCACTCTCTGGTTCCGTGAACTCCACACTATCAATGAGTGCAGTATTATCAGTGATGAACGAGAGAAGCAGGACCCGTGGAGCAGAGTACTCGATTCCTGCACGACCTGCATACTCTTCCAAGGTTGTGCTCATATCAAGTTCAAAATGTGTCCATCCAGCGAAAAGTGTCTGTATTCTTGTAAAGTCAAAGTCAGCTACAGATGAGATATTGATCTCCTTTCCATCAAGGGTAACAGTAAGAAGAAGATCAACACTTGAGTTCGCCATGAAGGTCAGAGTTGTACCATAAGTCACACCCTCACTGACCTCGATTGACAGTGGTTCATCCGCAGTTGTGACAGCAGAGCCATAGCCATGGAAGGCTTCTGTTGACGAAGTGAACGAGTCTGATGGGATGTTGAAATCATTTAGGAGAGTACTGGTGAAACTGGACCTCGGGCTTAGAGTGTAGATATATCCAACCCTAGCCTTGAACGCTGTCACCAGCTCGACATCGATACTTCCATTGGAAGTGAGTCCATCTCCTGGAAGGTCTGCTATCCAGACCTCCAAGCTGAGCAGTTGGTCATACTCTCCCGCACTTGTATTGTAAGCTGCAGTGGCAAGTTGACCTAGATCAGCAATTAGTGAGGTCTCATTGAGGTTCACCCATTCAGTGACGACCCAGACGGAACTACCACTGATGGCGGAATGTAACTCCGCTCGATACCTTAGGTAGAGGTCCTCACAATCTGTGGAGAAGGATGCAACAAGTACGGGGATGCTCCGAATATCAAGTGAAGTGTGATTCGCAAACATCACATAGTCGAATGTGAGATCATCCGTATTGTTCATGGTGATACTGAGGTCAGTGATAATGTCCTCTGTATCTGCAATAGTGACATTCATTCCATCGGTTTCTTCGAAGGTCCATTCGTTGCTCAATATTGGCAAGTAGGGTGAGACCACTTCTGAGGTCACGCCCACAAGACCTGCGGATTGACCAAGTACCACTATATTCACTGGTTCACCAGCACGGGTAAGGAGCATGGATAGAGCGCCCTGTGTTGCATTCTCAGCCGAAGCATAGAAGGCAAGGATGTTGATCCCTGCTCTGAGTGAAACTGGAATGACTGTGGTTGTGTTCACTGTTGTGATGACTGCTCCATCATGGTAGAGGTCAAGACCGACTCCAGAAAGTCCAGAGTCATACTCCACTGTCAGGTTAGCCATTCCATCAGTCGCTACCAAGAACTCGGTGTATCCAGCATAGTTTGTGGTAACAGTTCCTCCGACAGCATCAAGGGTCGCATGTGGACTAAGTTCGGACTGAAGCGAGATATCCCACGAGTTCATGATGGTGACAGCGTCAACCAGAGCAATTGTATCAAGGCGGAGATATGTGTTCGTTTGACTGTATGCAGTCTGTTCGAACCGAATACTAGCAATATCCTTGTTCGGAAGTGCAAGTTCACATCTGGTCCATTCTGAAACCTGTTCAATCGTCAAATAAATATTGTAGTCAGTTCCATCGGTGAATATCACAGATATCGTCACATTTGAATGACCAATGTAATTGCGTATGTAGAAGAATGATAGAGCAGAGGTACGGGTTCCATTAGGATAATCATACTCTATCCACCCATTCACACCAAGGTCCTCGGCAAGCCTTATTGAATGAGAGCCAGTATGTGCAGGCAAGAAATCAATGATGTCAGTATCTTCCTGTGTCCATGAACCGTATCCTGTTTCAAAGTCACCTTCGATTATGTCCACATCATCATGCCTGTAGGTTCCAAAGTAATCCATGAGGGGGTTAATGCTCAATGCCCAACTGTCCTCTATCTTCAAGTCCTCTGCACTTGGTGCAGGACTGAGGATATTGAAGCCTAGAAGACCCTCTGTGGAAACCTCTTCGGACTTCATGTTGGCGAGCTGAATGCCCCACCAAGCATACTCATCTCCAGAGGTTATCTGGACCATGATGATATGAACACTACTAGTGAGAATGACCTGTGCTCCTGCTGGAATGATCTGTCCGTCAAGCCACATGGTGATGTTTGCTACACCACCACTGATGATGGGCTGAATTCCATACACTCCCTCGGTTTCCACGCGGAACATGGTTCTGTAAGTTCCAACCATGTTAGCCTGTTCGATCAAGTTCATTATTCCGGCATCGACCTCAGTAGGTCCAGTGATAGAGACCACTGTGTGACTCATTTGGAGAGTTGTGAATTCGTTACCTTCATTGTCTACTGCACGGAAGTAGTAATCGAAGGTCAGACCCTCGGATACAGCAGGTAAGCCAAATACCCAAGTATCGGTTTCAGGGTTGTTTGTCATGTTGAAGGGTTGAGCTGGTGCATGGTCCCTGATTGAAATAGTGACCTCTACAAAGCTTATGCCTGACGCTGTTGTAGGTTCACTCCACTTAGAAACAAGCGTTCCGTTCATTCCAGGCTCTGCACCCACCACACGGGCATAGATGAACTCAGGAGAAATACTATCTCCAATTGAAGTGATACTGAAAGTCGTGGATTGTATCGAGTTTCCTGCATGGTCGAAGCAGATGATATGATACTCTATTGTTGAACCATAGAAGAGGGGTAGGTAGCCCATGAGGGTTGCATACACCATTCCTGAATCATCGGTTGTGTTAACAAGTCCCATTGTACTTGAGAACCATTCTCCATCAATTGAATAGTTCAGCAAGGCGTGAGATACCAGTGATCCATCCGCCATCTCATAGGCCGTGAGCCACACAAGATTGCTATCGGAGTATGAGATATCTCCATTCGGTCCATTGATTGAGTCAATACTGGGAGCTGTACTATCTGTGATGATTGCGGAGATTGTGGATGAAGTTGTAGTGCTAAGGTCATCCATACTGCTGAAGTCATAATCATTGTCTGTTATGACCACATAAGCATAGAAGAGGTCGCCCCAGTGGATCTTGCTTGCTGGAACAGTACAAGTGTAGAGCCAGCTTGTCGAGTTGTAGGTCGTATCAAGAGTAAGTGAAGCTGATGATACTCCTGCATCTTGCCAGTAGTAGACTACCGCTTCGAAGACTCCACTGACATCGGTGATATTGGCATAGATTGTAAGGTCTTGGTCATGGTCTACTGATGGAATCCATACTACTATGGTTGGGCTATCTGTATCATCGTCCTCTGAGATGACTTCATAGGTCTGTGATGACCACGCCCAATCAGTAGAACCACCTGCATCGTCGTCATGCACAAAGACAGTGATATTATGATGACCTATTGCGAGAGCAGGAATTTGCACTCTCCACCACTCATTCTGTCCAGTAGAACCATTAATCCATTCGCAAACTGTGTAATTAACCCCGTAGACCTCAGCAACGATTCCGCCAATTCCATCACTAACGTCACTAGCCTGAACGGTTAACCACGAACTCGAACCATCATTGATGAAGTAGTCATCCACTTGAACAATGACAGGTCCTGTAGTGTCATCATCTCCAATAGTATGAGTTGTATAGTCAATTGATAAAGTACTACTACGGTCAATGCTTCCTCTATCTGTGTCATTGTCCATTGTGAATATCTTCACATAGAGCAAGTCACCCTCGTGAGAATCACCAATATTTGATGAGTAGATTGTATAGTCAATGTGGTCACTGTAAAGCGTGAAAGTTCCATGGGAATTTCCGCCATATTCGATATCCCAGAACCCATTAAACCCAATGTCCCATGCGAATCGAATATAGAAGACACTATCAAGGAATCCAGAATCATCACTGATGGATACCGAACCTACTGCATCCTCATTGGATAACGGACTGTTGGGCAACCAGTTAGATAATTCAGGCACAGAATGATCATCATCGGTTATGACAATATCTTGGTATGTGACTGTGGATTCTGCTGGACTATTGTCGCTATCCCATGCATGGATTGTAAAGGACAGTCCACGAGAATGGTCTGTTGGAGTGTACCAATCAATATTGATCCATGTTGAAAAGTGAACGTGGTCACCCTCATCTTCCATCGTGATGTTTGTATCACTTGCACCATTGTGCCAAGAGTAGTCCAAGGAAACCCTACTCACAACTTTTTTCGCATCTGAAACCCAGCACCATATTTTCACCTGACCGTTAGCTCCACCACTCTGTATTCCTCCAATGTATTCATCATCAAGGAAAGAACTTGTTGGAGTCACATCATGGAACTGTGGACCTTCTAGATCATCATCAAGGACAAAGATCCTGAACCACTCGGTACCATTGATAAATTCGTGATTTCCCCAAGGAGTAGTAGTCTGCCACTTGTAGTAGACATAGTCATTATCGATATTGGGTGTGAGCCCATACTTCCACCGCCCTCTACTGGTTGAACCTCCAAGGTCCTCATAGTAATAACTGGACATTGTGACCTCAGTCCCGTTCTCTCCATACTTGTAGACGAACTCCAAGGTATCCTCACCATACATGAAGTCCACATCTGCACAGAATATGGACGACTCACCTGCTGTCAACTCAGTGATTGGATATCCAGTGATATTTGTAACCGATGAATCAAACAGGTCGGGAATTGTGATATGGTGTCCCTTGTATGCACAATACCTTGTGAGTCCATCAATACTGGTAAATGTGGTTCTATAGTAGAGGGAGTCCGTATAACTCGGATCCAAGTCTGTATTGGTAGATGTGAGGCTTGAGGTGTATGATGACTGTGTGGTCTTGAGAGTGGCACTATCTCCGGTGGTGAGGTTCCAACAGTATCCGTAGACAGTGTATGTTCCAAAGTTCCCACTATCAGCATGGACATTACTCCATCCATTTGTAGCAACATCTTCTGGATCTGTGACCCTTATCGAGTTGTCAGACTGTCGCCAGTAGGTTGTGAGATCAAGAGCAGTGTTACTTTGCGTGAAGGTGATTGTGTAACTGGTCCCATAGTCCACATTGGTAACGGTTACCGTGTTTCCGACAACTGACACACCTGGTCCAGTCGGGTTGATATTCGAATATGTCCACGAACTTCCCTTGGTGAACTGGAACTTACCATCAATTGAACTGAGATGGTCTCCGTAGTCCGTCAAGCTGAAACTGTTTGGCATGTACCAGTTTGTTACCTGTGACATTGAGTCTGGGTCAACTGAGAAACTTGCACTCACACTTGCTGCGGGACGTCTGTAGTATGTCTTCACATTGGTCGGGTTTATGTTTGTCACACCTGAGTCTGTCGAAGTTATCCACACATCATCCGCTCCAGCGTGATTTACTGTCTGAGGACTTGTCGTAAGGGGAGTATAGTGGTTTCCCGTAGCATCATGCCAGTTGACCCTTAGTCCGTATGAAAATACACTTGAGCCTGAGATGGTCTGATATTTGTGGACCTTGACCAAGAAATCCGTTGTCGAATCAGAACCAGTAACCCACCATCTCATTCCACTGCTTCCACTCGGATTTGCATACCTCCAATACGGTGTGGTAAAGGCCCCTTGCGGAGCTTGTGGATCCTGACCGGTATCAGGAATCGGAGACTCGTAGTATGAGCCTTGGATACTTATCCAAAACCACCCATTACTGATGCTTGAGAATGAAATTGTCCTCCACGCATAACTACTGCTAGCATCAAAACTTCCACTTCTCAGGACTGATGCTGTGATGGGGGCAGATGAAGTTCCTGAATAGATATACCATTTTGTGTTGTGCCCAACGAAACCTGAGTCTTCTAATGTCTTTATGTAGACCTGAATTTGATTCACTGACTCAGAAGCACTAACGTAGAAGCTCTGACTATACTTGGAACCTGTACCCTTACCGCAGTCTTGCGCGTATTGTGTACCATCACTGTGCAAGTTCACCCAACCATAGTCCTTTGATAGAGTTCCCATTGTCCAAGTTGTATAGTCATAAGCAACAGCATCATGGATATTCAGATGACCTCCGTTTGAAAACGAACCAGGGTCTGCATTGTATGAAGACCATCTTGAAACAGACTGACCTGATTGACTTCCAGTCCAGGCAGCATCAATCTCGTTCTGCGGGTCACTTGGTGGATAACCCATACCCATCATGATGATTCCACCCCAAGGTTCCCATGTACCGTCTGCGAAACTGGACCATTCGTACCGTGAGAGGAATGGTTCAACCACGCGCATCCAATCGATTTGAGCTAGACCTTCCTCTTCAATACCTCCAGTGAGAGTGATAACAATCTCTTCCAGCTCTGCAACTTCAGCAATGTCTTCGGTGACGATAGCCCAGTTGGTGTTGTCATGATCTATCGAGTAGTTGCTGGCTGTACTTCCCACAGCTCGAATATTGACCTGCGAGGCAAAACCCGTTCGTTCTCGGTCCTGAAATATGCTGTTCATGGTGACATTGATAGCCTCGATGAACTTCTTTCGTAGTCGGGTTTCCATGCCTTCTTCAGAGTGAAGGGTGAGTACCATACCGTCGGACTCTGCTGTGGAGTGAATGGTTGTGTTCGCTGTGACCTCTAGCTCCCATCCATCAATCCTGTAAATATGCAGCTCATCCAACGATACAGTCTTGTTTGCAAGGCTGTCTGCATAGACCTCCTCAATGATGATTTCCACGCCCTGAATGGTCCATGTGTCCTTTCCAGCACTCATGAGCTGAACGTAGATATTACGTTCATCCTCGATAGGAGCATCAGGCGCATAGGTGACAACGGGGAATGTCATCGTAGGCTCATCTACTGGATTGTATAGTTTCAAGGAAAGGGAAATGCTGAGAGACCCATCACCTTCCACGAACCATCTGAGGAATGGGAAGTCCAGTGGATTGATGTTAAGATAGTTCAATTCAAGGACAACATACTCCAATGAGGTTTCATTTGCGTTCAGAGTGATATCTAACTTACCCTCGCTACATGCAAGTTCAGTTCTATAGTAGATGTCGTTAGAGGACGAATCAGTATCAACGATCCACGACCCCTGTGAGTCAAAGTTCTCGTACAAGGCGTAGTCCTCACTGAACTGTCCATCCCAGAAAGCTGCGGTCTGTGTTTCAAGAACTCCAGTCCACTCGGAGAGAAGCCCACTGTGATCAATATGCTGAATTGACACGATGAAGTTGGGATCTACCTCAACCCCAGAAATGAGTTCGAATCGTTCCTCAAGCATGGGGATAAGGATGATAGTATCGTTCGCTACCACATCAATCAGGAAGCTTCCTTCATTGACGGATGCAATGACCTGCTCATCTACCAGACCGACAACACCAAACCCAAGACCATCTGAATAAAGAGCTGCAAAGGTTGGACTTCGAATGATGTCGCTCATTATCTCTGAGGAAACGACACCAAAGGAGTCACTGTACTTGGTGGGGCTGTCCCAAAGGACAAATCGCATATCCATATCGCTTGAAGGAGAGAGGTCCACCGTGCCATCGAACCAGAATACTGCATTGAGGGTGTCATTTGAATTGATGCTAGTTTGTTGAACTGCAATAAAGGAATCAGTCCATTCTACTACTTGAGTTTCTGTTCGTACAAGTGACATAGTTTCATTCTCAAGAAGGACCATTCCAGTACCCCATGAGAGTAGGTGTTCTCCAAGGATAAGATTACTTGTTCCTGCTGAGGTTGAGTAGTAGATATCCACCTGCTGACGGAGATCCAATGGGGTTGCCAGTGGCGAAAAGGCAACGGTATCTATAGCTAGAACTCTGTTCAAACCATCAGACTGCACTCTGAATCCTACACTGTTTACGAAGTCACCATCTCCAGAGATATCAAAGACCATTGATGAATTCGAATCTAGAGGATAGATGTGTTCTCCAGTTTCAGTGTTCAGGACAATGAATGTATAGGTCGAATTGAAGGATTCTGGAGTCACATGCAGATATGGATACCCAGCAATATCGACTACAATGTCGTGTATCAGAACATCTACTGAACTTGTGCTGTTGGTAGAAATCTGAATGGTACCTCCATCAAAGACACATTCGGCGTCTCCTGTGATAGTTACAGGAACCTCATTCTCGAATGTCAATGTACGGTCTGAGTCACTGAAAAGTTCGAACCAGTCGATAGTCCATTTGACTGTTTCATTCCCAATGACGATGAACTCAGCAGACTCGATAGCGGTCAACAAAACTCGTTCTCTATCTACATGCATCTGAGTATTAGATGTCAAAGTGATTGTCTGACTCTCACCGGATAGCTCATCTCCAGAATAGAGTATGAATTCTAAGGAATTGGTTGTAGTAATATTGGTCCAGTGGAGCGCTTCCACAATCAAGGTAGGATCTCTTACCGTTTGAATATCGATTGCTATACTACTGGTTCCTGATGTATGCTCGATGGAGAGGGAACCATCCTGAACAGAGTAGGTTGCAGTTCCAGAGATACTCATGTCTGAGATGAAGCTCTCTATATGAGCCTGATTATCTGACTTGATTGAGGAGGCTTCTGCTGTTGATAACCAGAACAATCTGAAGCTCGGTGATTCTCCCGTAGCAGTTCCAAGCAGGGTCAGATTAGTATGGAATCCTTCTGACAATTCTAGAATACTCACACCTGACTGTAGGGTCCCCTGTATTCCGATTGTAGTGTTGAGAGAGACCTCACAATCATAGGTTGATAGATAGAGAGATAGATAATCGGCCTCAATGTCTACGTCAGGAATGGTCAGTGAGAACTCACCTAGGGGGGAGGTTTCTGTGCCATTGACAAAGACAGAACCAGTGACACTCCAATCAAGGGTTGCATTATTCGAATGAAGACTAGTTTCAGTTGAGAAGGAATTGGCATAGTGTCCATCATGTTTGAAGTCCATGTCAGGAATAACAGCCTGTGTTACTCTTTCTATCTGAGTGGGTGTATTCATCTCAGCAAGGAGTCCATAGAACTCAGGACCATTCGCTTGTGGATTGAATGAGGTCGTTGCACCAGAACCATAGATATACTCTCTCCAATCACCAATGATTCCTGTCAGGACATAATTCAGTTCCGCAAGTGTATCCCACTCCCATCCATCCTGTTGAGGAACCATATCTAGCATGGTGAATAGACCCTCTCCAACCCGTATAGTTGCTTCCCCGTATTGTCCTGTTATGTCAGTGGAGTAGACTCTATATGGTTGGACCTTTGTTAAATCAATGGCATATTTTGTCCGTGTGGGGTTAAGACCAATTACACTATTCATAGTGAAGGATTCTCTTGATAATTCCCAGCTCGGTGTAATGATGTCCAGACCTGTGGCCACAAAGATACCTGCACCAATCTCAGGAGTTCCTTGGTATTGACTCTGGATAGATTTGAACAAATCTGGTCGGTTTACTGATTCCCACTCGATGATGTTCTGCAGATCATGTACATAGATAATCTGAGATGGTCCGGTTCCAGAACCAACTAGCTCCACAGAATGTATTCCTGCTTGATAATCTCCGGCTAGTGTGAGATATACCAGATAATGAGCATCTATTGTTGATGTGTCGTCAATATCTCCCACATGTTGAACAAATAGTCGAATGTCATTATCGTAGATAGTAAAGGAACGACCTAATCCAGTAGATGGGTCACGGAACTGGTCCATAGCTATACGTGTCAATAGGACTTCATCATCAATGAGAACATCAACAGTCTGATAGTTGAAATCAGTGTTTTCTATATCTTCTAGAGCCATATTGAAAACGTAGGTTATACTACCATCTGAATATGGCTTGATACCCTGCATCTGGATAGAATTTAATGTGGAAAGATCCAGATGTGCAGGTTCTTTCATGTCTCCCGTCGGGTCATGATAGGTAGGCTTTGTGGGTAGAGACACAGAGGAGGTAACTGATAGTGATTCTAACCTGTTGGTCCCTAATGAGGACAACTCATTTGTAAAAAGGTAGTCGTATGTAGATACTACATTAGGTCCAAGGGAAGTATACTCAAATGGCACAATCCCTGCCGAAATTATTTGATTTCCACTTTCTATCCAGCTCTGTATCATCGGAACTCCTTTGCTATCAATCTGGAAGACCTCTAAAGGAACCACATTTGTAAGTAAGACAAGAATACCAGAACGACCCTCAAACACTATTTCTAATAACTCTCTTGAATTAATATGATGAACATTTTCCTGCTCGCTTAGCTGTAGACCGGTAATAACCAAATCTTGTGAAATGGAATCTCCATACACATATACGGGAGTTGACTGATAAGACTGATCGGGAATCTTACTATACACAGAAGTTTGACTAGTTTCAAATTCCTTAAATTCTACCCAAGTCTGATTATTAGTTGAGTTGAAGGAAGTTGTGGCAATCCAAGAAACTGGGAGTTTATCATCCGGATTGGAAGCAAAATAGGTTTCTAGATAGTTCTCAGCATTTCCAATAAGGATGTCTGTAGAAACATCAATTGCTGTTTCAAATCTAGTACCAACCTTCTGCCAACCAGCAATACCGTATTGTTCACTATCGTAAAGCCCAATGTACATACATCTCTGCTCAGCGAACTCATTTCCACAAGCCAGAGCAAGTGGGCTAATCTCAGAAGTTGAATCATGCTGTGCTAAATCACACAGCCAAAGACTTCCATGGAATTCTTGTCTGGGAATAGTAATGGTAACAATATCACCGGAGTTAACACCCAAATTTTTCATAAGAGGGATATCAATAAAGCCATCACTCAGGACTTCAGTAGTTCCTGAAACTATCTCACCATTTACATTCAAATTAACACTGATGTCACTTCTTAAGACTCCTGTTGCAAAAAGTCTGATTGACGCGATACTCATATCGTTATTGACAATTATGTCTTGACTGACAGGGAATATCCTGCTGTCTAAGGAATTAATCATGGAATCTCTTGAACCTGTTGTATAGATACATTCTGAATCAAATCCAGTAAGTTTCCACTCTGCCAATTGATACGGAGGATATTCCCAATCGTCTGCAAGTATATTTGAGGACATAGACCTAAGAGCAATGGTCTGAAGGAAGGTATGTCGGATTGCTTCGTCAATAGATTGATCCATAACGAATTCAGGTAACCATGCTTCAACAGCAAATTGTCCTGAAGGGAAGTCAGAAAATGGTTCCACATATAGCGACTCTACTTCAGAGAGAAGCTCAGGTCTATATACAAAAAGATTTTCATACCAATACAAAAAACCAGCGATATGCCGGAAATTGATATCGGAAACATACGGTCCAGGATCTAAGAAAAGATATGAAACGATAAGGTCGATTGTTTCTTTCTCACCTGTCAATCCAGCTTTCAGAGCAATCTCTTCTGCTAACCTGTGAGCAGGACTTACATCCTTCAACTTCAAAGCATCTCGCGCCGCTAGGTATGTCGATTCCAGAGTATCCCAATCAAGAGATGGAAGAATCATCCTGATTTTCTCTTTGAAATAGGCCTTACTCTGAACGATATACTCAGTATGCAATTCATCATGAAGTCTAACGGAATTCTCAATTGCGTGTGCTCTGGCCATCGAGTATTCACGAATCCATGAACATAAAGCTCTACTAGTATCTAGTCGAGCGCCAAGAGATAATATAGTAGATACTCGATGTGCCTTCTTCGTCTCTGCTCCATGTCGCATTGAGCTTACGACACCTGTTACATACGATGACCTGAATCGATTGTTGATAAGTCTGTCACCACCCTCAAGGGAGTCATAGTATTTGGAGCACTTATCAAAAATCTCAATGTCATAGATTTCTGAAATACGATAGCCATCAGGTGTTTCAACTCTACCAATTACTGTGGTCGAACCATCAACTGCATGTAGGGGATCTTGGAACGAACGCTTCGCAGGATTCCTCCAAGTAATCTCAGAATATTCAATACTCCCGTCAATACTTACCCATGGACCATCTACTGGTTGTTCCTTATCAATAGCTCCAAGCTCAACGAGTGCTTGCCATGTGTTTATTCGGTTATTTGCAATTTGATTAAGCGCTCCAGTAATGTAAGTTCTTTCTCTTTTGGGATAATTCCATGCAGAGTCAGGTATGTAGATATCCGTACCATGGGATAGGTTTCTGTTTCTCAAATTCATGAAAACATGTTGGGCTTTGAAATCTAATGATACACAGAATCTTCTTACGAGTTTGTGCAAAGGTGTGAGCATCTTGTTCATAATCTGCGCTAGGCTGATTTCGCCCCAACGAAGTCGACCATATTGTCCATATGCATTCAAGAATATTCCCTTGTAGTTTTCAGTAGCATCAATCATCTTGATGAAAGATTCCTTAAATTCGGGAGTATCTCTATCCAATCCTATTGCTGTTCGAACAGTACTTTCCACCTCATCCAAAGCCTTGGAGAAATCTGTTAATACACTTGAAATAAGTGGACTAAGTTTCCCATAAGCTTGAACTAGGTCCGAAATGATATTTTGATACGAGTATCCATCAGCACTAGGAAGGAAAGGCAGAACACCGAGTATACCATCAGTCAATCTACCGGCTAGGATTGGTTTCTTTGCACCATCAATAGTAACATATGCAATAAACCCTTCAATTCTTGCTTGAACACCGTTATCATCGGTGTATAGGAAATCTACCATCTCATAGGTAATCTCATTGTCCTTCACTCTGAGATAGCTTGGTGCATCCTTTGAATTGGTGAATACAAACCCCTTCCCTGCAGGAGGATTACCTCCCAACGCATGTTTAACAGGAAACCATCCCTCAGTTACGACAATATCAGTTGGATTCTTGCTTAATTCTATCCTAGTGAGTTCTGTGTGTTTTCGATAAGGACTTTTTTGTGATGAGAGAAACGCAAGGTAGTCCTTGAGAATATCCGCAGAATCAGTTTTAGTTCCACCAATACTATCAAGCATTACATCTTCAGGATTACTAGGCATTCCACTTCTATAGCCATGAGAACTTGGCAATCCACCACCCCACTGTGCCTGACCAAGTAGGGTAAGTTTAATGATCTCGTCTGATACAGTACTGTGCTCCAATCTGTTTAGTTGTTTTATTACTACCCCAGATCCAATAGCATCTACACTGATTCTTAGAGCTGGGCGTGGTCGTGAGTCTGAATTGTCAATTATTTCCTGTAAACTGGAAGATAGACCAATAAGTATACTTCTGGTTATAGAAGTAGGTTCGGGTTCCCAGTCATGTGTAGTGATAGATTCTAGAGTTCTTGGAAAGTCAATATTTTCAATAAATGGTTGCTCCTCATGTTCAAGATATATTCCTTTATGAGCAAGAGCTACATTTTTATTAAATTCATCCTCAACGATAACCACAACTTTCCTAGATTCGGAATTTTCATCAAGAATAGTCCTTAATGTGAGAATATCACTATTAACTAATTTCATCTGTTCCGGACCTAATTCATCATCGGTTTTTCCTACTAATTCCATGTACGGATTCGCTAGGTAGTATACACTCTCAGCTTGATGTCCTACACGATCAATGGGAGAATATGCAATAGCAAATGCAGGTGGTAAGTATTCTGTGTTCTTTGAAAAATATTGGTTCTTATCAATAGTGGTAGACCGCGCAAGTGAGGGATGTGTACTATCTATATTATATGTAACTGACTGTCCATCTGAATCAAGATAGTATGTTATGTACTGTAATTTCTCAGCATTTGTGGAATAGGAGCCAGTTACAAATACTGTTTGTTCTTCTACTCCTCTAGCTTCCTTGAATGCGAGGATATTAAAAACATGCACAATCGCTTCTGAAACAGTCTGGTGCCATTTTTCATATTTCTTTTCGGAAATCGGTTTACCATCATTGTATTCATAAGCTATATTCATTATTGTCCTCGCTGCCAAGGACGGGAGGTCAATCGGAGCACCTGTAGTTCTATCGAATGTTGAAAAGGGACCGCCCCTCACTATTTCTATATCACCAAACCGATTATAGAGTTCTAGTAGCCCAGCCATCTCTAAGGTTCTTGAGTCAATCAACTCTGGCTCGACTTTTAACCTATCTAGCCATAGGTCAATCCCAGAGTGAATCAGAATATTACCGATAGTACTGTCTGGACGCGATTCATCTAACTGTGTTGACATTAATCGAGCCATCTCAGCAAGCCTCTTTCCATCACCCCAATGTAATGTAGTGTCTATTGACCCAACTAACCTACGTACAACATAATCAGTTATTCCTGAGTCTTTTACGACGATAGTTTGGAGTTGATTTAGTTCTTCGCGAGGTGTTTCAAGGCCAATTTCAATAGCCCTGAGGAGACCATATGCCCAAGAGTAAAAATTGTCCTTGTCGAACCCCTCTTTGCTGAGAATAGAGTCATCAAAGGCAATTCCCAGATTCTCTTCGACTTTCCGAACCTTTTCAAATGCATCATCAAAGCGCTCATAGCCTTCATGTGGTAACAATTCTATTCTAGCTGTTCCATCATCATTTTCTACCTCAATCGAAGCGATACTATAACCTTCTCCTACAATATCATTGCTTTGAAGATACTCCAAGCTGAACTGTGCAACAGAACCGGATTCAACCATGATAATTCCCAGAGGTCCGAAGAATCCACTTTTCATGAGTCCTAAGATCAATTCGTATGTGGCAAAAGCTGATTCGGCATTCAAAGCTGAAGATTCATCATTGAGGAAAGATTTTACTCTTGAGAGCAATTCCGGAGTAACATCCAATGTATAGACAGTACCTGAAGATAGAAACGAGACTGTTGCTTGTTCAGCTGATGAGAGGGACCCAACTACCCTTGATAAGAACATCACTCACCTCGTTCTTAATTCTAAATAAGGCATCAGGAGTTCTTGGAATCAGGAGTGCTTGCTTGTATACCTTAATGTTATTTGTAATCCTACCTACCATATCGGCAATGCTAGAGCCAATGCCTGAAGGAGTAAAGAGTGATGTATCATTGGTTTCTTCGATACTCAGTTCAGTATCATACTCTTCAATAATATCAGAATATGTCATATCACTCCAAATTGTACCCAACCTACTCATGTCCAATGGAGCCCGTTGCACACCCGCAAATAGGGCGGATGAAACATTCTCAAAATGAGCTAGCATTGTACTAGCACCTAAAGTTTGAACCAAAAAGAGGCAGATGATTAGTATTGCCAAAAGCGAAATCACTCTGCGGTTCTTCAAGAACGAACACGCCAGACCAAGACCGATTATTGCAACATATGGGGCAAATCCTACTGAGTCTGATAGTTCAATATTTGTTTCAGGGGTATCGGGTCGAAGATCCTCCCATAAAGCAGAGGTCGTCGCAACTGGTCGATACTCAGTTTCATCCCAGCCCCTAACTCCAGTATCACTATCACTAGAATCAAATATCGGCTCCAATGCTACAGCCGCATCGTCAATCCGATCAAGAGAATCATACACCTCATACATTTCATCAAGCGCAGTAAGAGATTCATCACTTAGATACCACTCGTCTATCTGACCCTGAATGCGATATGTTGATTCAATGAGACGATAGGGAGCCCAGTTGGAATCATACATCATCCCTGATTTACCGATGAGTTCCAAGGCCGAGAGTGCTTTTGAAGTTGCATCGTAGGACAACTCACCAGTGTCATCACGGAACATTCCAGCGTCTTGTTCATAGTGAGATACTATATCATCTGCAAATCGCTCGGTATCCACCAGCAGGGATACCATGGTTGGAGAATGAACAGGATCTTGTGTCAACATCTGGAAGGTTTCGACAATTTGCAACTGTCTGTCATATGGCTCGTTCTCGAAACCGCCGCCGAATATTTCACTCTCCTCAAAGAGAAGTTCACCCCACGTAAGATATGATTCAGTTTCAACGAAATCGGCTCTATTGACATCAGGTGCAAGGACCAAATCTAAATCCATTTTTGAAAGACCCATCTGTCCAATAGCGCTTCGTTCATAATGCTCAACCGAATAGTCCTCGATTGTATAGGCAGTTCTCAGTGCCCAGTACTTGGACTCAAAATCACCCTCTGTGAACCAGCGTGAGTCAAAGGTCAGGGAATATCGATAACTCGACCAGAGATAACGCAAAACTTCCTCAACATCAACATCATCCAGACGGTCCAACATCTTCAATGTTTCAAGTACCAAAGCACTGGTCCTGAAGTCAGGAGCATCCTCTGATTCAAGATAGAATCCTGCATGAGACCAGCTTTGCATTCCTGCATATCGCTGGATGATGGAGTCAATTGCATCAAATAATACATTCGACCAGTCCTTTGAATCGGTATGCTCCTTGAGTAGAGTCACAGCATCCAAAGTCGATTCAAGTGATGACGACCATCCTGGTTGGTCTCCGAAACCTGGTGTGTCTGGATCATAACACCTGAGAATGTAGTCAGGTAGATTGACAGGTGCCATATCATCTGATATTGCGTCAGCCACCACGGTCATACCCAGAAATAGCATCAGGAGCACAACAGTAACAGCGATGGATCTCACTAGCTGGTTCACATTAGTCTTCAAAATTAGTTTCCCTCCGAGGTGATAGAGTTGAAATGGTAAATGAAGAGGGGAACATTCGGAGAGAAGGCTCACGCTGACCTGAACTAACTAGACAGTCAGCAAAACGCTCCTCCCACTTGAGTAAGTACGGTATGTACACCGAATATTCTCCCTTCTGTGCACAGAATACAATACTAACCAAGGTTTTCCAGTGTTTTTTTCCTATTATATATTTCTAACGAACTTAGCTAATCTTCAAAGATAGTATATCCTAATTGTTCTAGTAAGAATCTGAGGTGGGGTGCTTATATCTGAGTGAAGCAATCAAGGAGTATGGTTCTAGCAAAGAAGGTTGATATCAATCCGACTATGTTTGACATCAAATCTGGAAAGGTGACTCGTCCAAAGGAGATACGGATCTCCACAGAGGTCAGCGGTTTGTTCGGTCCAATGACCAACACAACTGTCTGGAATACTCAATATGATCACCAAGAGATAAAGTTCCAAGAGGATATCGTCTTTCAAGAGGGTTGGCTTATCACTGGGACGAAGAAGGAGAGAGTCATGCCATGGTACATTGCAATGTCGCATATCAGGACTATCTCGAAAGTAGGTGGCCTGCTCTTCAAAACCAAGAAGTACACCAAGCACAGGCTCTACGGGAGCCGCGACTCTCACTCAAGTACCGTCTACGAAGTGGTAGCTCAGGAACCAGATGGAACAGAACGTTGGGTCTTACTTGGGAGTGAACATGATGCAGCACTCTGGCATACCCTAACTAGAGCACTTCAAGAGGTTGACCTTGGACCTCTACAAGTAACAGGATTGCAAGTGCGGATTGCCCGTGATAAGTACTATCCAGAACTAAGTCTTGCCAAGACCATCGACCTTGCACGAGAGGTTAGCCTTCGATTACGGTTCAATCTGTATCAGGTTATTGAAGACATTGCGCAGGGTGATAGACTGCGTGCGAGATTCAAGTCTTTTGAAGGTCAGGAACTTCAGGTTATCAAAGAGTGGACCGAGAGTGTGTGGCAGACCTTCTCTACTACATTATGTCCAAGAGTGTGGTAGTGAGAATTCTTTTCTTGTAGAGGAAGGCCCCTGTGACAGAGAACCTCATGCTTGGAACTCACACAGTGGTTAGTATTCTATCTGTGCTTTTCATCGCATTGGAGTTCTTCGCATCTTGGTCTACTCTGCCATCAGGGTTTGTTTTGTTGTAGGTTGGAAAAGAGAACCATTTTCTTGCCAGAAAATCAAACCAGCACCCCCAGTATCCGCAGTAGGAGAAGATGCAGTTCCAACTCCCGACTGATCATCAAACCGTCGCTGTCCCTGTTGAGCCATGCTTCCCTCAAAGGGAGTGATGCTGTCAGGTTCTCTCTTCCTCTTGATTTATCTACAGAGCCCAAGGATGAACTGCCTCCTACACGGGATAAAATGAGGATACTACAGAATAATAATAGGTGTACCGTAAGAACTCGTTGAGGTCGTATAGGTCTTTCTTGAGAGTGAGAAGATTTTTGATATGACGAAGTAGCTAAAGAAGACATATGAGCAGGTATTCTATAAGAATCAGCCACTATGTTGGACTTCTGCATATCAAGAAAGCCTCACTTTGCAGGAAACTGCTGTTTTATCATCAGGATTCTTGATGTTGCTAGGAAAGGTAGTTGCCAGTTGATTCATCATATGATTCCATCATCAAATCAGTCTACTCCGTACAATATTAGCCCGTACTACTATTGTTAAGGATCAACCCGTACTCTATTCACCAGAGAGCTGTTCAATATCATCAATGAATCCGAGACCGAGACTTGCTTGGATTGCTAAGCTATCCTTTCTTTCACGAACATAATCACCTTGCGCTTTGTTATGTAATGTACTCCATAATCGTGAACTATCTTCAGGTGTTTGAAAATGCCTTTGAAGAGTTGCAACTACCTTTTGTTTGTTAACTGGTGTATTGTTGTTGAACACTTGCCTGAGAAGCTTGACAGCCAGATTAGGTGACAATCCTACGTCTTGCTCCAAGATTATTTTTGATGTCAATATCCCATAGTCATGCTCCAAAGGGAATGTTGTATACCAACTATTGATGGCTGGAATTGTTTTACTACCATCTAGAATACCGTTTTCAATACATCTGAATATACAGTCAGCAACCTGAAAGACTCGTTTATTGAAATCTTTGGAGTAGGTTTGAGTCTGACATCCTTTGGGTATTGTTTCTTTCCTTGCACTTAGGGTTGCTGTTTGAAAGATTTTGTAGAGCACCTTGTCATTCATACTAGTTATCATTGACTTACTAAGTAGACCCAGTAGATCTTCAATTGAGTAGACTGTAAATATCCAACCTCTTTTCTCCTCCTCATCGAAAACAGCCTTCACTATTGGAACTAGATTCTGCAAAGTAAATTGTTCTTTCAGAGTCTTTGCCCATTCGTTTATCTCATCGAAAGTTGCTGGGAGTGTTTTCCACCCTGTTAATTCCCGAATAGTGTCAGCAAGTTGCCTAGTATTATTGGCTATTGCAGTTCGTAATAATGGGTTTGGTGAATGTGTACGACTAATATACCAGCACCAGTTCAACCAGTAGTGATCTAGAGAATACTTTGTTATTCCAGGGATAGCTGTTGAAAGGTAGTTGCGGAAATTTTCGGAGTTATCATGGAATCCTTTCCAGTCTTCTTGTATTGCAAGCTGAATCAATTCCTTTGCCCAGATGTCTATCGTTTTCCTGAGTTCGACATTGGCTTCATACTTTCTCTCATTATCGCCTACCCATTGACGAAAGAACTCAATTGTTGTTCTTCTCCTGATATCGCCACTAAACAACTCTGTCAACCATCGACAGAATGAGAGGAATACAATTGCTGAGGGAGATCTCCGTTTTCTGAATAATATCGGAAGTGATACGATAGATGAGAATACACCCCAGAGGACAATGATTACAGGAATACTTGATAGAGGTGGAAATATCGAACCAAACATGAATACGACTGGAAGACTGATGACTACAGCCCAGAACAATTGTGATACTTGGTCCACATCAGACCGGACCTGAATACTGTTCAACGTGCGTCCTGTTTCTCGCTGAAGTATATTGTATATGGAATCAGACTTTTTCATTGACGATTCCCATGGACGGATAAAATTTGTCACTCTTGCCATAAGCTTTCTTGTTTCTGTTTGACGATGTCGAACATAGACCCAAAACACAAGTTCAAGAAAATATCGCTCGATCTGAAGAGACCAGAGGA